>ENA-UOTX01000876-UOTX01000876.1-compost-metagenome-genome-assembly--contig:-NODE-876-length-28069-cov-7.652579_pt1 | contig 28069 bp, 16 predicted proteins | sample MGYA00238143_ERZ746982 | MGnify/ENA primary metagenome ERZ746982 (study PRJEB28758, sample SAMN06268862) | compost metagenome | isolation source: single cell | place: USA: California, Emeryville, Joint... | reverse complement strand
TTTTTAGCGTTTGATTAATAATTCATCAAAGATTCGAGATTAAATCCTAAATCGTTTTCCGGAATAACACCAAAGCACTGTGAAAACCTTCCAAATGTGATATTTGCACATGACGCTATGAAAGTGCCAATTTGACACCACCCTGTAACAGCTATCGGAATTGTGCATTTTAGCGAGGAAGACAGAAGGAGATTGTCGTTTAAATGTTTTCCGCGAAGATTGAGAGTGTGCTCATTCGATTCTTCTACATTCAGAATAGACGCACTCAATTCTAAAGAGATAAGAAAGGAGGGGTTTCGTGACCCCAAGCAAAAATTATTCTTTGAAGAAAAATCTCCTTATATACAAATAAACCCGCTGATTTTAGACCAAGAACCCTACTGTGACCTTGTACGAGTTTAAGTCTGAATCTAATAAAGTTGAAAAAGAGACTATTGGGAGGATAGAGAAGAGAGAAAGCGATGAGAATTTCAGGTCAAGCTGTTAATACGATGCCCTTTCGTGGTTTTGTTATGCAAATTGCTCTAATGTGAACAAAGTGAAGACATATTTGAAAAATATTTGTACATGAGCCTGTAGTAACCTTTATTCAGGGTGCGCTACATGTCACACATGTCACACGTCATCCACATTTCAAAATACTTTGAATTATCGTGTTAGAATAGCCATCATAAGATTTGATGTTTTCTAATACGAGTAGAGCTTAATAACTCTCTTTAATAAACAGAGTCTCTCGAGTATCTTTATTGAAATTGAGACCAGCAATCATTTGCTGTTGCAATTAATGCTATTTCGTCAGCAATTTCGGTTTTATTAGAAATTTTTGAATATGAAGATGAAATATTGCCTCTTATTTTCTCCTACTTCTTATCTACTGAATCCAAACTCAATTTCAATTCTATTGGGAGAATGAAGACATTCATGAACCTCATTTGATGTCTTTTATGAATATATTTGAATAAGCGGATTTCCATGTTTTCAAAAATAAAATTAGAGAATGCCTTTTGATAGTGATTCATTCAATCTGGACGACTAATCTGTCAAAAACGAAAATCATGTCTCGTATATCCCAATAACTTTGATGAAACGCATCGCCTTTGTACTTGAATGAAACGTTTAGACCTTAGTATTTCCATTAGGTGGTAAGCTGTTCATTCGCAGCTACTCCTGTAGTGTAATTTTTTTGAATATTACGTGCTATCAGTCTGTTTCCCTCTAGAGTGTAAGGATTGCTTTGATTCATGAATTTACCAAACTTCTTAAGGATACCTTAGTTTCCAGAGTTCAATATCTCAATAATCACATGATTCCTATTACGGTGATTGATGTATTATTATGAGTTCATCCTCTTTAATGTGATCTGGGTCGTTATTCTCATACTTAACTTACTTTTATGATGCGAATTTAATTCCCACTCACTACAGACAGCCGACGTGAATATTTATCTCCCTCACTGTCTTCCCTTCTCTAAATGCATGAAGACTCTTTAGTCGGTAAACTGAACGTCCGTTCTCTCCTCAACAGCAAACTATAACAGAATAGCTATCAGCCACATGACATATAGTTTACTAATAGCTCATGTTTACATTCTAGAATCATCAATTTTGAAACTATCACTGAACTTTTCTTAGTTTTCTTATGAAAGAGATTAGAATAACCAATGATTGACCAAGTATATTCACGTTGTCAGAGATTTGTATTAAATAAGAGGCTCAAACAAAATTTACTATTTCAGCATCTAAGTTAGTCAGTTATAGATTACATTCAATAGCCTTATAAAACATCTTACCTGAAATTATTCATTAGCAACATATGCACATCTGCCACAAATCTCCTTAAGTAAGATCCAAATGGGTAGAGAGCTTGCCAACGGTGAATTTGTTCAACCCTTCAATCCACACGGGATACACTTGGCACTTTTTCCCTTGTTCAATCTCCTCCTTCATTTTTTCCGCCTCCTCGGTCAAGAACTCAGTCAAATTGATAAACAGAGACTGCCACTCAGAATCCTCCATCTCAGGGAATTCGAACCCATCCTGAAGCACCAGTCTGAAATGTAGTCGGACCTTCTCCGAAAAGTCTCTGTAAATGTATGTTTTGTTCACTCGTATGCTGTAGCTTGAAAACCAATACCTCATCTGCATCTTGAAAATTTTGTCCACTTTCCTTAACTCTTTCCATTTCTTAAAGAAAGGAGTCATTCTCGCCGCATTTTCACGAGGGACTATACTTTGAACGCGCTTTTTCTTGCTGCTTGTGTCAGAGGACTCCGTCAGAAGTGGAGTGTCTTTTGGAATTTTTGATATTTTTTTTGAAGGACTTAGTAATTTCGATGCAGACTCGAAAATCTCATCGAAATCCATCTGTCTTCTTTCCTCGCTCTCTGGGCTGAAGAAATTGTCGTCGTCGCGGAACTCGATGCAATTTAGAAAATCAAACTCGTAATTTAGCATTGTGGGTTGCCTGGACTCCCTTTTTTGTTTGTTTATGAATTTTTTCTAATTATAAACTTTTCTTCCTCAGCTTAAAACCCTGATCCAAGGCCGAATTTTAAACCACCTTCAATGAATAAAATTGATTTTACTACACATTTTTAGAAAAAATTTACTCAGTCTTTCAGAAGAAGCAGAGTCAGTATACGATTATTTTAAGTCTGCTATTTTCCGTTTGAGTGATCAAAGATTTTACTGCCAAAATTCTGATACCATGTTTTGCTCTGAAATTCTTTCAATAAGTTTTAAGGATTATAGATTCGGAAATAGTCTCATCAGGTCCGGAAGTTTAAATTTGCAGAATCCAAGCGCCGAGCTTAATATTTCATTACGTAAAATCCCTAAAAATTTATTTTATGAAACTCACTCCCAACGAAGAGCCTCTAGTCATGGCATGAAGACCAATGAAAAGGAACAGCAACCTTATCATTTGCAGCACTTAGGTCTTCCTTCAGAAAGTTCTCTTGAGCAAATTAATTTTTTTGAATTTACCGAGAAGAAAGATCTAAATGGAGAATAAGCCCATGATTTTTGGGAATATATCAAATAGCTGTTCAGCTTTCCAACATTTCAACCAACATACAAAAGTAAGATTGCTGGCACAAACCTTTGGACAGATAATTATCAATTCAGCAAAGTTCTTTTAAATGCTGATATTTTGATCTTTTTGGAAGAACAATTGTCGCTAAGTTTCAGGAAACGAGCTATTAAGCACAAATCAAGTAGCTTGGAAGCTGATTGCTGGTAGTTGGAAACGAATCGAAGAACCTAACGTAAAAGCAAATAAATTCAGCAAAAATAATTTTTAGATGAATGCAATGGTTTGTTTAATTTTGTTGGGAGCCTGAGTTTACACTTTACTCTAAAAAGTGAGTGAGTGCGGCAGAAAGGAGAGCGAATTCAGTCGATTTTGTCAGAGCAGTTTCTACCGAATAGGTTCGCACTAACCACCTCCATCTTTCGTCGTGGTTCTAACAAAGCAATGAAGAGGAAATGAGCGAGCATCTTGTAGGAGAACCGAAGGAACAATGGAGGAGCTATGGGCAATTAAATGAGATAAAATGTTGTTATTTTGCTGCCTGTGCTTGAGAATTTCAATTGTAGTCAGTCAATTTCGTTCGCGATGAAGACAATTAAAAAACGAGTTAATTGCCTCCCTGCCCTTTCATCCATGATAATGCTGCTTATTAACCCTTAGTCTCGCTTTTATTTTCCTGGAAATGGGTCGCCATTATTTTCCTAGCTATGATTAAACCATAATGGCATATGACTTTAGATTCCAAGAGCCAGTCACAGCCAGAAATGCTTAACTTTTGACCTCTTTTATGATACCACAAAATTCTACTCTGCAATTAATGAAATTCTTGAAATTTTAAAGAGCTATGGACTACAATAATAGATTTGCTTAAGTTATTTTTATTTTCAAGGTTTGATAAGTTGCAACTTCATTCATCACTAAATTACATTCAAACAATCTTATACAATAGAGTTACGATGAGTTAGTCATTAGTAAAATATAAAAGAAAATACCACCAACACACCTCTTTACACAGTATCTGAATGTGTAGAAAGCTGGCCAACTGAGAATTTATTCACCTCTTCGATCCACACCGGATATACTTGGCTTTTTTTCCCTTTATCAGTTCCCTCTTTCATTTTCTGTGCCTCCTCTGTCAGAAACTCCGTTAAATTGATAAACATAGCTTTCCACTCTGAGTTCCCCATTTCACCGAACGCAAAACCGTCTCGGAGAACTAATCTGAAATGAATCCTTATATCTGAAAAATCGCGATAAATATATGTTTTATTCACTTTCTGATCAAAGCTTGAGAACCAATACTTCAATTGCTTCTTAAAAATTTTATCTTTCTTCCTCAGCTCCTTCCATTTCTTAAAGAAAGGAGCCAGCTTCTGTGCGTTTTGACGAGAAACTTTAGATTGAGTGATTTTCTTCTTGTTCCGTTTATCAGAGACTTCCGTCGATAAAGAACTCTTTTTAGCAATCTTCTTTGAGGGAGTTAGTAGTTTTGTTGACGACTCAAAAATTTCATCAAAAGCCAACTGCTTTCTTTCCTCTCTATCTTGCCTGAGGAAATCTTCCTCATCATGGAACTCCAAGTGCCGAGAGTTCTGGAATTCAAAGGCGCAATTTAGCATTTTTTTTTTTGGAGGAGTGCTCTTTCTTTGCTTTTGTGTTTGAAATTTTCCTAATTATAATCGATAATTCATAAGAATCAAAATCTTAATTCGAGTACCTATTTTTAACCCTTTCAAATGAATAATTTTATTTCAATGCGCGTTTTTAGAAAATTGGATTTTCTTCGAAGTAAACCGTCAGTAGGTAGTTAATTCTGTCAGCCTTTTCCAGTTAAGTTCGCTTAGAATTGCAAAGAGTACAATTACGCTTTCTACTTTGAAAGCCTTCATTAGAGTTTTAGGACTGCAAGTGTTCAATTCTTGGAAAACTTAGCGCTGCTCTCACATTTGCATGTGTAATAAATTTGCTGAATTTCTTCTCGCTCTGAGCTTCAGCTTTACGCCAATGTTCAACAACTCTCTTCGGGTCTGACAGGGTACATGAGTTTTCTCTAATTCACTAGGCGTATTTGAAATAATCACATCACGGAAGTCTTCCAATCTTAGATGTCTCTCAAAAATTTTTTCTTTTCCTCCAAATTTCCGCACTTGACGCAAGAGACTTCACAGTACTTCCTGGATGTCGTTTATAACCAAGGATAATTCCTCTTGTCCAATTTTTTTTTTTTAGTTTTCTTAAGATAATTTGCTTCGGAAAATTGCCATCAAATCGCTTAGCTTGAGGGATGGTCTCTGAGCCACTAAGTTTCAGGCTGCTTAAACTAAGAAGCAGATCGAGGAAACCGAGCTTAAGCACAAACTTATCAGGAAAAAGCTAAAGTCGAAAGTTTTGCAAAAATTTTCGTGAACCATATAGAAGAAACATATATTTTGCAAATCAGAAACTACTCGAGACTAAGAAAGAGCTTTTTTCTATTCTCTGATATGAATCATAAACTGAAGCCTGTCGAATACAAAGAGACATGGACTTAATCCTGCAACGAGTTATGTTCAACGTATCAACAATAACTTCCAATAGATATACTTTGAATAGATAAGTTAATAAAACAAAAGAAGTGCCTTATCAAAAAAATAAGTGAAACTTTCTTATTCGCAAATTCAACGCTTGGGTGCTGTGGAGGTGTGACCACATGTTATTTACTGTTATTGACAATCTTCATGATCAGATCCCTGAACTCATTGTAAGATATCTAGTAATATGTTGTTAAAGAGATAGGTATCGCGGCGGATAATTACCTTCTGATCACCGTTTTGGTCGATTTCCTGAATAAGCAGCTCCCATTCCTCATCGTTGATGTTTTTCTCTCCTGGATTGAACAGCTCTTTGATCTCTTCCTGCGTCAGCTCTCCATTTCCATCCTGTTCAAAATGTTACTTAATAATCCACTCTCTGGATCAAATTACCTTATCAAACAGCTTAAAAGCGTCCTCTAACCTGTGCTTGACCAACAGCGTCTTTCGGTTCATAGTAGCCGCAACGAATTCTAGATAACAACATTATTATCCCAAAGCAACCAGCAATGTTTACCAGAGTAATCAATGACTCCGTTTCCGTTTACATCGGCTGACCTTATAATATGCTCAATATCTTCTTCTTTGTAGCCATACTTGGCCACTGCTTTATACCCTATATAAAATAATTTTTTTGATAAGGACATGAGAAAAGTGGCTCTAAGACCTTTGAGAAGTTCATCTTTGGTCAAAGTTCCATCTCCATTCGTATCCAGTGCCTGGAAGACCTTGAGATATTCATTCTTTTCGTCCTTCCGAGCGAAATATGATGAAATAAAGACCCAGAACGCCTCCTGCAGCTTCTTTTCGGCCTAACAATAAATCAGAAACTCTGCTATTATATGGCAGAAAATTCTTACTCGATAGGTCTTTAAGTTTCCAAGTGCATTAAGAGTCATCTGATCATCCGGCTCATTTTTTTTATTGTGAGTCAGCTCGAGGATCCAAGGATCCGCCAATGCCTGCTCTGCACTGAGACGCTCGTCAGGGTTGTAATTCATTAACTTCGCCACAAAGTTCTTTGCTTTTTCACTCACCAAAGACCATTCTTTGCCAGCAAAATCATAAGTTCCAGCTATAATTTGATCCATAATAGCTTTCTTTGTTTTTCCTTTAAACGGCAGCTGGCCTGAAAGAAGAATGTATAGGATCACACCGCATGACCAAATATCGCATTTTTGATTGTAATTTTTCTTCAACACTTCTGGCGCCATGAACAAAGGCTGATAAAAAAAATTTTTAAAATTGGACAGAAAGCTATAGTTTACAGTTCCTGTGGCTCTATTGAAGTTTTTATTCGGTTCTATAACTGCAGAGACACCGAAATCGACGATTTTTATGTTCGCGTTAGGGTCTTTGCTTTCATAAAGAATATTCTGTGGCTTGAGGTCACTTTTTTAGAGTTAAGTTTTGGACATCGTAATAGCACAATTTCCTTACCGATGAACGATTCCTTTCTTATGACAGTAGTTCACCGCTGACAATATTTGTTTCATTACATGAGCTGCGTCCTTTTCAGTGAAATGCTTTAGTTCGACAATCTTTTCCAAAAGCTCGCCGCCAGTATATAGCTCACCGACGATGAAAATAAAGTCTTGGTTTTCGAAATACTCATAGATTGACATGATATTTGGATGATCCTTGAAGAATAGCGATTTTTTTATGGTCCAGCGAAACAGAAACTTACCAATTGTTTCAGGATATCGATCTCTCGAAAAATGTCTTCCTTCTCTTGAGACGTCATAACCTTGTTCTGAAGCATCTTAACTGCGCGAGCTATCTTAGACTTCTTTTGGACGGCTTCGACGACCTCTCCGAAGGTTCCTGATCAAATATTAAGCAAATGGTTCAATAATTGGCAATCATTACCGTGTCCGAGATCTTTTACGTAAACATACTCTTTGTAAAAGTCCTGATTGCGTTTCCCAATCATATCATTGGCTGCGAATCTCAGGTCTGAGTAAATGGAAGAAATTTATAACTTTTTGTAATAATGGAATATATACGGTGGTCATCGACGGTAGTACTCATGCCTTCGAGTCCGTTGACAGTGTGATGCTTGGTAACAGTCGACATGGCGGAAGGAGTAACCTTCGAAATGTGTTTCCCTTTGGTAGGGTGGTTTAGTTGCTCTTTGTTGACTGTACAACCCATCTAATTGACACAAAGAATTAATTTTTTTTTTTATTTTAGGTTTTAAAGCGGGTTAAATGCAGTTGTAACTCTGATCAATCAGAGGAAAAATGTATATAATGCAGAGAAAAACTATGCCTCAAATAGGTTATCTTGAACCAACCCAATGAAAACAAGTAGCTAGCTAAGGAAAGAGTTAGTTAGAACATAAATAGAAGGCTATTAATCTTAATTTATCGAGTATATTGAATTCAGAAGAGTATCGAAGAGTGACCAAAACTAAGTGGAGTTTTGTATGTGCCGGGATTTCCCCCTAACAATAGAAAGCAACAAAAAGAAACGATAATAGGCTCTCGATAATTCGGAATTTGATTCTATAAAATTTATAAAATTTAAATTAAAAAAAAAAAATTGCGAAAAACGATGTAGTCAGTTTCATTAAAAATTATTCTAAGCTTAGTAAATTCTTCAAGGAGTTAATGCGCAAATTTCACGCAGCCTTTCGATTTAGGAATGGATAGGGTTCTTTTGAATCAGGTATTCAAAGTGATAGAATAGATTGACAAAGCTTATCCTCTTACATATAGTGGTTCCATATTCTCAATTCTCGAGGAAGCTTAGCCTACCATAATCGAGTCAGGTTGATTCAAGTCCGAAGCGCTAATAGGAGACATCTAATAATCGCCAAATACTTTTTTCGTTCTCTTTCGCGTTAGTTCTTCTCAACAACTCGAAATTGTTTCAAAAAGGTGATTGCATCTATTACATGAAGTATCAGCACATCGCATCCTCTATATTAAAAGAGTTGTTTTTAACGCCATATCTGATATCTAAAATTCATCTTCTCCAATTTTTTTCTTGATTTAGTCTCATTTAATGTACTAATACATAAGTATTCAACTTGTGACAGCATCTCCATGGTAATAGGCTTGGTGAATCTACTTCCATTGAGAAGTCGAGATGTCACGCTCTCTCAAGAAATATTGGGAATATCTACTTAACACACAGTTTCCATCATCTACTTACTTCCAACATTTATTTTGCTATTGTGGCTAAAAACTGATTAATCAGCCGAAAGCTTTTGAAAACCTTGAATCAGTATCTTAAATAAAGCAATAAAATCTTCTTTTGCACACAAGCTATGGACTCTGGAAAAAAGGTTATCTTTGTGACGGGAAACGTAAACTAAATTCTATTGTAAAATAAGTGAGTAAGCCAACTCTATAGAAACTTAAACTCGAAGAGGCCAAGGCGATAATAGGCGACCGCATTGACCTTTCTTCTCAACACATCGATCGTATCCTCTTCCCTGGAAGCAACCCAAAATAAGCTTTATTTTACTAGTTCCTGAGTTGCAAGGAGAACCTGAGCAGATTGCTGCCGAAAAAGCTCTGCTTGCTTATAAAACGGTGTGATTTCAATATATGCAACAACTATAATAACATCTAGTTAAAATCAGCCGTCATTATAGAAGACACTTCACTCTGTTTCAATGCTATGAATGGTCTTCCCGGTCCTTATATGTAAGTTTCTGCTCCCTTTTGTGTTCTTTAGGCATACATACTCTTTTTAAAGCAAATGGTTTTACGAAAAACTTGGAGATGAAGGCAATTCCTGCTTTATATCTCTCCTTTAACTGCCTGTGATGTTAGGTCTCTACAAGATGTTGGAGGGTTTCGAGGATAAGACCGCTTATGCTCAAACTATATGTTCATATATGGCTGAAGGGTTAGAAGAGCCCCTTTTGTTTATTGGGAGAACTAATGTAGCCACATCCTATTCAGTTGCAATACTGAAATTAATAACTCCTTCTTATATTAGGGAAAGATTGTGGCACCACGAGGAAAACCGAGATTTCCCTGGAATCCGATTTTTCAACCTGATGGCTACGAAGAAACGTAAACAAAAATATTTTTGAGGTTGTACTCTTATCGGTGCCTTTGACTTCGAACAGATATGCTGAGATGCCAGTAGAAACCAAAAATAAGATTTCCCAGCGATATAAAGCCATCAATGCGTTTAGCGAATATTTTAGTAATTCTGAGAAGTATGACATTAGTGTGAAAAAATACATAAGAACGTGAGACTTTCATTGCTAATATTCAATGAGCAGACCGGACAGAAATCACTGTTTTTACTTTCAGAGCATGATCAATTATTGTAACACATTGAGAGTACTTCAGAAATTAAGTGGATCTGTCTTCCTGTTAAATAAATTTTATTTACTTAATAATATACAATAAAATACCGGCTTCTCAAAGTAATTTAAGGTCATATCATTGCAACTTATCGACTCCTTACCAGATCGAAACAATGGGAGGCAGCTGTGTTTCTAATCCTAAGGTAAACCATGAATTAAAGAGCATATTCTTATTTGCTTGAAGGCATATTACATGCAACAACAACACCAACAGCAAAAACAAACTAATGATGACTGTTGCGGTTGCTCAGCACCTGGATACAATGATTACGATCCACGGGAGATCGAAGGAGGTAATAAACTAGGTTTTCCATCATTTTACTGTAAATTGTGTAGATTTTCCCAACTCTCCGAGCAAACACAACGGCACTATCAGAGGAACAAGTCCTTCACGCCATAGAAAAGAAATCTTCACTGGAACATACCTCGATTCGCGTCCAAGGATGCGAGAAGATGGCATGGGACCATTATACACTATGAGTCCGTCGAAACAACGAAGATCGTTTAAAGATACTGAAGGCTTTGGAGTTCATCGCAAGATGGAAACGGTGAAAGTCAAGCAGAATTTCCAAGCAGAGCTTGTTCCGACTTTCGCAAACGTGGATGAATCAGCAGCTTCGCTTGATGATTCTCGTAATAACCGGATTATCGAGGAAGAAGAACCTGTTAGATTTCATGAATCAGGCGAAATATCTCAAGAGCCACCTCAACAACCTCGTCACATCGTGGAAGGGCTTGTTAACGGATTACGTAAGAAAGATGACCAAGGTTATCATACGGTTATGCATTACTCGCAGCCAAAGGAGAAATCTTCTGGCCTAACGGAGTCTCCTCATCCTGTAGCAGAACGAAAAAGAAGCGTGATAGATTTAAATGAACCGACTCATCCAAGCAGAGTTGAGAATAAATCCCCTTGCGATAGCACCCAGCCTTTCGCTTCATCTCTTGATACTCGAAAATCAGATCGATTGTCTGTGGATTTCCCTGCTCAGACTTATTTAATCAATTACACCAACCCGTTTGGCCATGAGTGTACTTAGTTCTTCTTAACCTTCATAATTTAGATTTGGTAGCAACCGATGAGCCGCTAGAATCGCATCGAAGTCTCTCAAGGAGGAATTCCAAGCCGACGCTACAAATCTTGAACTTTCAAAAGCCGAAATCAATGGTCGAGAATAGTGAGGCTCATGCGTTTAGCATGCCTCAAGAACACCTAACTCCAGAGAAATCTTCAATTCCTCGGGAGAATTCACCAAGAGAACGTGGAAGAAACTTCAGCAGGAGCCAACCGTTTTACCCTCTACTCGATGAGAAATATAGTAGGATGATTCTTGTCAATAATGTGCCTTATCTGAGTTCAATAGGACGGGATATTGAAGACAGAATCAATAATAGCTTGAACCAAAGCCAAGATTTTCATTTTACGCCATCACCACACAAAAAATTTAAAGATCAATTACCTCCAGAAAAGTACGAGAGCAATGTGAACGAAGAACCTGAGCCAAGGAGCTATGAAAAGCATCCTCTTCAGCAGAGCCAAAAGCGGTCAGCTCCAATTCTGGAGGTGCCTCTTGATCGAATTAAGCCAACCCACCAGCATCAACAACAAGGTCCAATTCGAGAGAATCAAGCTCCAACTCAAGAGAAGCAAAGTCCGCTGGACAGAGACATAAGTTCATTGTTACGGAATCCTAATTTTGAGAAATATCGAGCCCAAAATTTCGAAGGCGTGCCGATTTTCCGTGTCAAAACACGTGTTCCAAATCAGCAGGAAAGACGCAAGTCTGCGAAGGCAGTGAGAAAGCCAAATATTGGCGCTGAATATTTCGAAGAAAACATTCCGGCCTTGATGCTGACCCAAGCACACTGCCTTCAATGCGAAGAACCTGTCGAAAGAGCACGATTCTACCCTACTCACAGCTTCTTCGGGCACCCTATCTTCGAGAGCCCTGACTCTGCTTGTGATATTTTCCTAACAACCGATGGAAATCCAAGTTTTCGACAAAATGACACTTTTTCAAAGCCAGGCAGGCAAGGTCGTGCAGTTGATGTTACTCCATTTGATATACCCATGAGCGATGCGACTAACAGACGAGAAGTTGCTGAAGGGCCGAAAAATGTAAGGGAGAGCAACCGCATGCCTGAAGGAAAGGAAAACCCAGCTCAACAACCGCAAAATAGAGGGAGGTCTTACCAGATCATTCAAGGACCGAATGAAGAGCCCCAATTTCTGGTGATCAATCAAGAGAAGAAGCCTGACCGTCCCATTGAAACGTATGTTGAAAAGGTGAGGAAAAAGAGTACTCAGATCAACGATCCGTTCCTACGAGAGATGGCAAAGACATTTGTTGTTGAGGAAGATAAAAACAGACGAAAATCCAAGGCGTTGCAAAAATTAGAGCAATCTGTTAGGTCGCTCAACAGCATTCAAGGTACTGACGAAGGGATGATTACCAGTTCGAGGCTCAATGAGAAAGACCCTAGTCCAGCAGAACGAAAAACAGGAGATTTTGCTGTTATTGGCTCTTCTGAACAAGGGAAAACCCTTGGCACGAGTAGTAGTTATCAAACACCACAGCTCAAGAGTCTAAAGAGTGAAGTGGCTACAGATAATACACCTGAAAGCACAAAAAAACCAGTGATTAGACAGCCTAGTGGCCAATTCGAAAAAAAGAGAGGGAATTCAATTGCTCACATTGAAAAAGAAAAAACGCCCGGAAAGGATGTTGTTGGTGAAAGGCTTCGAGGATTTTCTCAAAAACTAGAAGATTTGCAAGCAAAGAGTCAGCAAAGACTTGCTGCTTTGAATGATAAATCGCCTGAAAACAAAAAGCCAACACAAAGCGCAGAAAAGAGTTCAGCAACCACCACTGACACAGGATCTTTCCCTGGAAAATATTCTCAGATGAAGACGCTGGAACCGAAGAAATCAGAAGCAATACGTATTCAAGATGAATCCAGAAGACCAGGAGAGATTGCGCAAGGAGTCAACGGCTCTAAAGGAAGGCGAGAGTCTGGGGTAGTAGCCTCTGGAAGCGAGGAAGGGCATGTACCAGTCTATTCAATTGAATCTGAAATACCTATCATCCCGCGAAGGAGAAGCTCTGGTGTACAAGCAGTTGCATCAGTGCGGAGAAGTCTGCCCGCTTTCGAAATGTCCCAACCTGAAAGGCAAATCGGCGGCTCTGTTAACAGCCTGGGATCAGGAGTTTATCAATCTCTTGGGGATGTCTAGTTTTCAATCTGTTGCTAATTTTTCGACTTTAACTCTGTGTTATTACCTCGTGTTTTTTGCCTAATAGAGTTAATGTCATCTTTCCCAGTTTTTTTTTTTTGAGCTGTCATGGAGTATTAGCTACACAAACATATAAATAAGCGTTTTTCCCCTCATGAGGCTTCCCTTAGTATCTCACAATGTAGAAAATTTGAATTCGATTTGCATTGATTGATTCAAACATAGTTGTTTTGTTATGGTTTAAATCTATTTATCAATTAGTGTTTGAGATAAACTCTTTTTTACGAAAGAATACTCGCTCCCTAAAACTGACACAAAGAACTGAATTTCGCAAAATGAAAATCATTAAGATGATTGTTTGCTATACATAAGTTAAAACCATTTCTTCGAGCTCTTGGTGGTCGTGACTTTTTTAGTTCCTGTAGTTGTCTTTGCATACTTGGATAGGTAATCTTCCATAAGTTCTTCAATTGTTTTTTCAGGGTCAAGACTCACGTAGTGCTTGAAAACATCGATATCGTAGTCAGGAAGAAGCTCCTTGAGTCTTCTCGCCTTTTCTTCGACATCTTTATTATAGAGTGTTTCATCCTTCTCCTTATATTCCTCGGGAATGCTGTTTTTATCGATGATTTCGTACTCATTGTCCTCTTCCTTTATATGGACACTGATTGTTTTGCCGGATTTGTTTGCGCTCATCATGGCCTTAAAATCCTTCTCGTCGCTAAGCATCACCGAGTCCTTATCTTCGTCGAAGTACTGCATAGTGAAAGAGATAGGGAGTCTTCCCTTATAAGCTGCCATAAAAGATTCTTTAAGTTCCTTGAAAGTGGTAATAGTCTTGGTAGAGCGATGGATTTCTCCGCTGTAACAAAATTTGAAGCTCATTTTGAGTTAGTTCTTTGCTTTTCGGTAAGAATGGCCTTTTCTGTGAAGTCTTTATTGATTTCGATTCTAAATATAATCTGTTGAGAGTGAGTTTAGCATATTAAGGAGCAATATTTCTGAGCAGAAATTAGAGATGGCTAGGCTATAATCCAAAGGAAATATAAATATAATGGTATTTTAATCTAGGAGTCCGGAGGCAGTTCTACTAATTTTCCTCTTTTCCAAAGTTGCATTTCAAAGCCATTCCTGCAGAGCAAATCCAAGTTAAAAATTATATCGAACCTAAGATAATCATACGCATCTTAAGTGGAATTACGAAAGGTTGGAAAAATCGTGCAATTGCCACTATAATCAATATATAAACCCAGTTGACTTGAAATAAAAGAGAAAAGTACAAGACTGCTATCACTCATAATGAGTGAAATAAACCAAGATGATCTCACTACAGCTTTTGACTGAAGAAATTAGAAATGCTTCAGAAATATGATTTATTAAGTATTTATTATTCTTCTCCAAACCAAGAGACGCTGGGAAGCAATTATTGAAATGCAAATAAATTAAATGCGTGTTTAGGTTTTTAACTGGATCCTTTTACATAGTTATAAAATATCTGCTAATTACTAAACAGGAATTTTTTCGTTGGCAATGCGATCAGACATCGACGCAGTCGGGCTCGAAGGCCTTAAGTTCTACGGTGAAAGAACCTACGCTCGAAACATTTTCCTTCGGAAAGTCTTCGCCATCCTAACCTCCCAACTTGCATTCGCTTTTGTTGCCGTGGCGCTTGTGAATGCTTATGTCTCTTTTGACTCGTGGGTTGAAACTTACTATGAAATCACGATAGCAACTGCTGTCTTACAAGCTTTCTTGATGTTCCTCGTCTACATTCGTCGACCGCTCTTCAGAGGCACCCCTGCCAACGTCTTCTTATTCATTATTTTCACATTCCTCTTGTCATGGAATCTCGTCTATATTGAATCTCTCGACAGCACTCCTCAAGTCTTAATGATCGTTTCCCATGCCATCTTGACGAACTTCGCGCTCATGATCTATGCTTTCACAACCAAAAAAGACCTCAGCTATCTCGGAGCCACGATTTACATCCTTGGCAGCGCCTTGGTTGGCTATGAGCTTTTCCTTATCGCTTCAGACATCCCATTCATGAATTTGGCAGTGATCGCTCTCGGAGTAGTCGTCTATGGGTTCTACTTAATCTCTGGAACCCAATATCTGATCGTTGGTCAGAGCTCTTCAGCTGAGATGGAAGACCCAGTGGTCGGCTCGGTCATTGTCTATGATGACATCCTCCTCATTGCTTTCAGACTCATCGAATCTCTCAGCAGAGTGTTCAAAAAGCATAGATACTAAGCCGATGAAAACCCTCTTATAAACAGAACCAAAGTTGCCAATTTCCTGCATTGCAAGACTAAACAGCCGCTTGTTCGAAGCCAATGAGCTCTAACAACTCGCTCGCTCTTCATAACAATATATATCTGCACAAATAATACATACACATATAATTCTTCTTCCTATGAAACGGATTTCAAGCTATTTTTTTGTAACAAATCTTCAAAAAATATACTTGGTTCTGAATCTCTTAATAAACAGCAAACAGCTTTGAAATCGAGAGTCCTATCTTACTCATAAACTAGCAGCTTATGTTTGGACATACAAGATTAAAAAGAAAGCTATGAATAAGATAAAAACTGCAGGCAAAAGAATGATGACTCAATTTCACACACACTCGTCATTTAATACATAATATCAACAGAAATTTAAACCAATGTTAGAAATTTTTTCAATAAATCTTAGGAATCTGTATTTTCTGGACGTCTTCTTGTATTTTCCGGTGTTTCCATAGGGAAAATCCTCGTTTTTTTATAAACTGACTGTTTCACTGCCATAAAGAAATTCAAGTCGGTTTTCGGGCTTGACATCATGCTATCATCATTAGCAGTTGGGGAACTCGCTTTGATGAAGTTCAAACTAGGCGTTGTCATCTGCGAGCTGAAATCTTCATTCTGTGCCGAAAGTGAGGTATTAGTATTGACAGGGTTTCTGGGCGACACCACTCTTATCATGACTTTCGGACTGCTATCGTTCGCTCTTATGGTTCTTAGCGCCATAGTGGTAGGAGAAATTACATCCAAATCGATAACTTGTCCAAAGCTGTTAATAGAAACCAGGTTATGGACTTGATTTTTTCGAAAACGATCTCGGATTGCTTTAACTACACTTAAGAAGACTACGCCGACAGCCATAAGCGCGTTAATAGAAACCGCAGTGATGACCAACGCAATTAAGGCTATCCCGATCTTGTCGATACCATCCTGCGAGGCATATTGAATTTTTTCGTTGATCCCAATAAACAGGGCAAGCAAGGCCAGTACTACCTTCACAAAATTATTCATTCCAAACAGGAATGTTTGGAGCTTTCCTTCGAAAGGCTTATATATAAACGTCGTGATTATCCACATAACAAGCGAAACGGCCGCGTAAACGGCTGCTTGAATGAGGCCGTAGTTTTGAGCTAAGAGCAGAAGGAGGTCGAGAGCGATATTCTGGGCCATCAACACAAGCATGAAGTTCTTAGTAAACCAATGATCTAGTCTCAACCCTTCAGTTATCATGTTTATTGAGCTCGGCACGTTAAGGTAGCCAATGTTTTGTCCTTGGATAATTGCTTTCTTGGTTTCTGGTTTGGGCTTATTGATAAAGTATATGAAGAGACCCACGAGAAGAGCGTAGGATGTCAATATGGTAATTGCGACTCCTAGACAATATTGGGCGTACCAAGAGGTGTTTGTGTTTTCGGTGAGTTGGAGCATGCTGTAGAGGAATAACTCTGCGAAATCTCCAATATAGAAAGTCAGAAATACGTTCCACATGAAAAGGGTTTTAATTTTGGTTAATATCTTTTGGAGCCTTGTGACCTTGCGGAGTACAAAGGACAGAAAGGATCCAACACCAATTGTTACCAGAGCGAAAAGCTCTCTGTCCAACGTGTTTCCAGAGTTATCGAGGAGGACTGTTGACATCTGGAACTGCTGGAACTTTCCGTTTGAGGAATCGGAGATGTTGCATTCTTTTGAAAAACTGCTATAAATGTTTGGTAGGAAGTTCGTGTAAAGCATCGTGCAAAAAGCCATGAAATTGTCTGGGAAAGCGACGTTGACGAATCGGAAGATCAATACATCACTTACAAAATCGGTGAGTAAAACAGCGGTAGTGCTTGCCCCTTTGCCAATAAGAGGAAGAAGAGTGGTGGAAGCACTTTGGGCATGGATGGCGTTCGAGGCTACACTACTGGTTTTTGAAACGACGGATAACGTTGTTGGAGAAAGAGAGACTGTCGGATCGTAGACTGCGCTCTTGGCATTGCTTGTACAAGATTGATTTGAGTCCAAGGAATAGCCAGTGTAGCAAGTTTTGCAGTTATTTGCAAAAGGTCCGTTGCAAGTTTTGCATGTGGGATCGCACTCCTGGCACATTAGATTTGTGTCAGGATAGTAGCCATCGGCATTACAGCTGATACATGAATTATTAGCTTGCATTAGGTATGTGCCAGAGCTGCAGGAGAGGCAGTTGGTTGAGAGGGGTCCAGAACAAGTCTTGCAGAATGAGTCACATTGCATACAATTACCAGTCACGGTGTCTGCATAATACCCATCAACATTACAGCTCACGCATGTATTATTTAATTGCAACAAATATTTCCCAGAGTTGCAGGAGAGACAGTTTGTGGGGAGAATTCCAGAGCACGTTTTACAGCTTGAATCACACTGTTGACAATGTCCAGTCATGATGTCAGCAAAGTATCCGTTAACATTACAACTCACACAAGAGTTGTTCGCATGTAATAGATATTTCCCAGAGTTGCAGGAGAGACAATTTGTTGGGAAAGCTCCAAAACAAGTTTTACATCTTGAGTCACATTGCAGGCAATTACCGCTTATGATGTCAGCATAGTATCCATTGGCAACGCATGTTACGCATGAATTGTTCGCTTGTAGTAAGTATTTTCCTGAATTGCAGGCAACACAGTTCGTATTGAGGCCTCCTGAGCATGCCTTGCAGCTCGCATCACACTGTTCACAATATCCGGTCACGGGGTCAGGGTAATATCCATCGACATCGCATGTTACGCAGGAATTGTTCGCTTGCAATAAATATTTTCCAGAATTGCAAGAGAGGCAATTGGTTGGAAAGGCTCCAGAACAAGTTTTACAGGTCGAGTCACATTGTATGCAATTTCCAGTCATGGTGTCTGCGTAATACCCATCAACATCACAGCTCACACAAGTTTTGTTCGCCTGCAATAAATATTTTCCAGAATTACAGGAGAGACAATTCGTATTGAGCGCTCCTGAGCACGTCTTGCAGGACATGTCACATCGCAGACAATGTCCAGTCAAAGTATCAGCGTAATATCCATCGACGTCGCATGTAACGCATGAATTGTTCGCTTGCAATAAATATTTCCCAGAGTTGCAGGAAAGACAGTTTGTGGAGAGAATTCCAGAGCATGTGTTACAGCTTGAATCACATTGCTCACAATATCCGGTCATGATGTCAGCATAGTATCCGCTAACATTACAACTCACACAAGAGTTGTTCGCTTGTAGTAAGTATTTTCCTGAATTGCAGGTAATACAGTTCGTATTGAGAATTCCTGAGCATGTCTTGCAGGACAAGTCACATTGCAGGCAATGTCCAGTCAAAGTATCAGCGTGATATCCATCGACATCGCATGTTACACATGAATTGTTCGTTTGTAATAAGTATTTTCCAGAATTGCAAGAGAGACAATTTGTTGAGAGGGGACCAGAGCATGTTTTACAAGCTGTGTCACATTGCATGCAATTACCAATCACGGTGTCTGCGTAATACCCATCAACATTACAGCTCACGCATGTATTATTTGATTGCAATAAATATTTCCCAGAGTTGCAGGAGAGACAGTTTGTGGGGAGAGTTCCCGAGCACGTTTTACAGCTTGAATCACACTGTTGACAATGTCCAGTCATGATGTCAGCATAGTATCCGTTAACATTACAACTCACACAAGAGCTGTTCGACAATAGCAGATAATTACCCGAATAACATGCAGTGCATTGAGTTGCTGACCCACCAGTGCACTGTTGGCAACTTGCATCACATATTAAACAATTTGAACCGGACATATATTGGCCAACTCCCAGGCAATTCGAACAGATTCCGTTTCCCAACTAGCGAAATTGAATAATATATTAAACAAAATTCTTCAGTAAATAGAAAATCCTTACATAAAACTGTCCGTAAGAACAACCTATTCGAAAAAAAGTTAATTAGTCATGAGTATAACCATAACAAATCTTACTTTGGCAAGAACTTGTCGAAGTATCAAGAAAGGCTCCAGCTCCGCACGTACTTACACACTTCTTACCGCTTCGGTAATACCCAGACTTACAGTGTAAGCATGCTGCTTCATTTGAATTGATAAACGCTGATAGTGCACAAATTGAATCTGAAATAAGAATAATCTTTTGTAAAAACAGAGGAACAAGCATTGAGATTCACCTGAACTATTTGAATAAGCGCTTTCAGCGCCATTAAACCATAGCAAGTTGCTCAAATCATAATAGCCATCTGTAGATGCGTCACGTGTGCTTGTTCCTGAGATTTTGGTGCTGCATAAGTCCAGCGTAGGCGAGCTGTAATCTGAAAAAAGCCTCTCTCCGCTTGAAAAGATAGCAAAATAGACCCGACTCGTACCTGCTCCGTTTATCCATATCCTTCCTGAGCAAAAACCAACACCAAACTCTGTTGGTTGAGCTTGGACCAGCTCAATAACTAACCGATTCCAACTGCCTAATGTTCAATAGAAGGATTTACTTTAACTCTTTGGTTTTCGGAAGTTTTCACCTGTCGTGAGAGAAGATGACGATGTCATCACTTGTGACCACACAGAAGACGTACTTTGCGTGTTTATGATTACTTTTCCTGTAGAAGGATCAAATTGCGCTTTTAGCGACACCCAGTTATTTGCGCTATTTCTCATCGCAAATAGAGTCTGAACGCTCGTTTGGCCAGAGTACGGCTTGATGTTCATTGCGATTATGAGCCCGTTCTGTAATGAACCTCCTGTACTGTAAGAGAATGAAGTTCCTGGGCGACAATTCAAAACATTATAAGCTGAGAGACTCGGATCTTCAATTGTATCAGCTGCCGAGGTCCCTATAGAGCGATTTTTCATATATATATTGACAAAATAATTTATGAAAATACGTACCTAGAGTAGCAGTCGATGACCCTTGAGAAGTATTCGTATAGTACTCAACGTATGTCGTTTGATTGTTGTTAACAGCAGAGTCGGTCGCAAACTTTAAAAGATAAAGCGTGCCTTTTGTAGTCAATGAAAACAAAATTAGAGTGGCAGATTTCCCTCACTTTTACTTTCTGGATTCATCAAGGCAAGATTTATCATTTGGTCTTGAGATGTAGGTACATAGTCAATATAGAATCTGGCATATTGAGCCCTACAGTAGCAAACTCCATGCCTTGTAGTTGCACCCCAGTAAATCGTAGTTGATGGAGATATAGAATAGATGTCACCAGAATTCGTCTTTGCAAGGTAAAAAGAATCGACTGTCATATCGTTTTTTAGTCGGTAACGGAACCCGTATTGCTTATTCAGAGTACTGTTTACGGCGAGAGCAAGGAAAACCCATTCGCTTGTGGGAATGAGAGTGCTTGCTGCTTTCTATTTAAATTATTCATCGTTATGCTTTGAATAATGAAACTCGGATTACGTTTTCCCAAGGCTCCCAATGTCCAGTATTGTCTCCTGGTGTTGATACTGAGAATATGTAGTCGTCACTGGTACCAGCATGCGACATTATCACTCTTCCATTGTAGTAATAGCTCCTAATTCATTCCAGTTAGAGAGACCAATGGAGCAATTCTGTTGGTACCCAGGGGAGTTCGAAACATGGAAAAATCCACTTTTTTTGGAGTTACTAGGATCCCATGAGAATTTTTTGACCCAAATACTCATCGTAAACCCAGTTGCAGAGGTCCATCCGTTATAAAGAGTCGAAATAGTGGCTTGTGGGATTGTAGCTGAAGCAGAGTTCAAGGTAATTGCGTCTTCTTGCAAGTAAAGCATCTTCATCGAGTCTATTTCAATGTGTTCATAAATAAAGGAAACACTTATTTTACTGATCTGCACAAGACATCCCAATACAAGCCAGAAGATCGAGGCTGCTTTCAGTATTTGTAGAGGCTGCGCTAAGAACGAGTTTTGAAGTTTCATTTCCGGAACCAGAACTTTTAATCAGAAGTATTTTGAAAAAAATAAAGGTGCTTAAATTCTAATAATTAGATTTTTCGAAAATTTATTCGCGATTATATCACGATGAGCGTTTCGACAAAAAATGCCCGACTTTCACCGTTAAACATCGAGTTGCAGAAAAACTTCATGACTTGATGTAAGACCTTCTTTCCAATCAGATACCTATTCGTCTGCCCCCAATATACATAAATATGTCTCAGTTTGAATCTTCTTCAGGAAAGAAAAATATATTTTAGCTCGAGGGTTCCAGAGCTATCATATGAAAAACTGTAAAATGAGTGTGAAACACAACGAAAATGTTTCGAATGGAGAAAACGAATTTCAAATTTAAAGTGGCAAGAAATAAAATTCAAATAAATTTTTTCTTGATCACTCAAAGTGGACATGAGATAGCTAGCAATATTTGCCTGGTATTCCCGTATAATTATATATAAATTCAAGCAACAGATGAGCAAGAATTTCAGAGTTAGCATGAGTGCTCAGAATTATGAGAGGAATTCTGTTGTGACTGACGCATAGACCATCATTCTCAAATTGAATCGATTCTATGATGACGGATGAACAAGTACAACACCTGCTGATAGAAAAATGATAGTTGTATGTATATGTGATAGACCCAAAGGTCTTAGCTCCTGTGATCGGCAACTAGTCCAAGAGATTTCCATCTATGTAAAAATGAAAGACACTCAACGTGACACCTTTCCTAGAGGAAGCTGTGAAAATCAGTTAAAAGGCTAAATTTACTGTGCTCTCATCGGGAAATCACAAAGCCAATGACTCTCAGCGAACACTATTGTTGAAATTTGAAGGTGTCTTTAATCTCAATTCTCTCACTTCTAAAAACATTTTGCCTTTTTTGTTATTTTAAGGAATAGTCAAATCTATCTTTCGCAGGCAATAAAGAAACACAAGCGATGCATTCAACTTATTATTACTACTAAGATCTAATTAGAGACCTCTTATTCACTTAAAGTTCTCCACCCTTTTCCCAGTTGGAAGGCTCGTGTTGGACGCTAAGATGAAAAAAAAAGAGTATTAAGTACTGACACATAATTATTGATATTACGTGAGTCTTTCCTTGAGCCAAGAGATGAAAGCTTCCTTGGTTCTGTCACCATCATAATCGATTGGGCTGTTCTTGTTATTGGCTGGGTAGAATTTGAGGGTTGGGAATCCTTGGATATCAACGGACTCAACTTCGTTGGCAGTGGCGTCCATCTTGGCGATGACTAAGTCCTTGATGTCAGCGAGTTGGGCAGCGAGTTCGTCCCAAACTGGAGCAAGCTATATGACATACATAAGACTCTTTGTCACAAAGGGATTTTTATATTACATGTTTGCAGTGTCCGCACCATGGGGCGTAGAATTCAACGAAAACATCCTTTGTTGTGTCGAGGACGATATCGTTGAAGGACTTGCCGACAACAACCTTTTTAAAATAAGTTAATCCGAGTCTCAACAAAATAAAATTTTACCTTGACTGGTTGGTCGTTCTTTTCAGGGATAGGTTCACTCTTCAAGTGAGTTTGGAGCTTTCCAGCCTTATAGTCTTCATAGAATTGAACGATGTTCTCAACAGTCAATTCATTGCCAAAGACGAATTTCTTTGGGGCAGATGTTCTAAGAGGCTCAACGATTCTGATAGCTGGGCAGTCAGATTCAGCGACTCCAACGAATTCAGCAAGTCTTGGGCCAAGGGCACCATCGTCAATGTCAGCGACGGAGAATTGGATCTTGCCCTTCAATTTTTGGGCAGCTTCGTTGAAGATCTTTTCAGCTCTTTGTCCAGCTTCGTCTTTCTTGTAGATCAAGAAGACGGTTGGGACAGACTCTCCGAAGATCTTTTGGGCGGCCTTTTGGTCGAAAGGAAGGACAAGAGGGTATCTGTTCTCCTCAATGAATTGGACTAAGCTGGCAGTGTCGAAGGCTCCAGCCAATTCGTTTCTGAGATCGTCGAAGTTCTTGAGCAAAACGACGTTGGTTCCTTCAGCGACCTTGTGTTCACCTCTGATATCAGCGTTTGCGGTGTAAACGAAGGTGACATCGTCGAATCTCTTGCTAGCGCTTTCGAAAGCGGACCAGTGTTCGTGGTCTTTTCCTCCGAAGAAAACAACGACGACATTGTTTGACTTTTGTAAATCAGCAAGGTGTTGAGCGCTGCCGAGTTCGCTGGTGGATGGCTGGGTCTTTCTTCTGATCCAGTTGACGATTTCCTTGTCGGTTCTGCCACCTTCGTACTCGATTTCTTCACCATTGATGAAGAATTTGAGGGTTGGGTATCCTTGGATTTGGTATTGCTCACCAGATTTTTGGTTCTCGGTGGCATCAACTTTTGCGAGTCTGACCTTTGAGCCTTCTTCTTTAAGAAGGGCTGCAGCTTTAGCGTATTCAGGAGCGAGCTTTTTGCAGTGTCCGCACCATGGAGCATAGAATTCAACGAGGATGAACTCGTGTTCTTTGATGGCTTGGGCCAAATCGTTGTCGCCAAGGACGAGAACGCCTTCTTCTTCAACGTAATCAGCGGCTGCCACTGTGGCAAGGACAGCAAAAGCAGATAAGATCACTAAGGACTTAAGTATCTTATTCATTTAAAATTCGTAACACGTAATTTGGATATTTTATTATAATTCAAATCAATCTGAGTTTATAAATCCTTCGAAGAATGTAGAGTGATTCTGCGGATTTCTGAGCACGTGTTTAAGTCTCACGTGTCAAATCAACAAAAGGCCTCACATGAATGCAGTAACCAGACGCCAGTTGAAGAATAATTGAAAGAAATGGAACGCCAGTGAGGTTTATTGAAGTTGACTAAGAGATTCCAAAGGAGAGTGTGTGTTTTAGCTGAAGATCTCATGTAACTGCATTGAAACAATTATGATACAACTTCTTTTGGGTGAATTGTTCACAATTAAGGGGTATACGCACAGTGGTTCATTGTTCCCAAACGGCTTCCATAAATACAATCGCTTAGATGCAGATAAGAGAGTTAATTTAGTTAATATTCGGACATTCTGATAATGAGAGGAAAATAATTCGTAGTAAGGTGTGATTAGCTTAAATTTGTAATATCGTAGGCTATTGCTTATGTCACTTAGATCTTGTAGGTGCTAAGAACTCCACTGAGTGAGCATAAACGGAAAATGAGAAAGAAAGAACAAATGAATAATATAGTTCTATTGTTCTGCTGACTTGAAGATTTTTCTATTCAGTGAATTAAAGAGAAAGAGAGAGTTTAATGAAACGACTATTGAGTTTATTTGATCGATTTTCTTTCATATAAGCACCAAGCATACCTTCAGTATTCACGTCCTACCTTTTCCTTTAACAAGGATTGCTAATCGAAGTTCTGAATGTAATGTGCACCAACTTTTTTGATCACTAATGTTTTTTAAACTTTGCAATCAGGATATGAATTACGAGTAAGTGCTAACAACAGTAGCTTCCAGTATACAAATTCACAATGCATTATTACTTGAATCATTGATTGCCAACATAACAACCTTTAAAATGTTGTCATTTGGATTTGATAATCTAATTGCTGACTGGCTGGTGTGCTAAGCATTCCTTGACTAGTCATGTACTCATCCAGCAATTGGATTCCAGCAAAAGCAATCCTCAACTTATAAGTAGAGTAAGCAAAATATCCATAGATGGGTAATCCAATGTAAGTCATAGTAAATATGCTGATTCCAAACAGGAGGCAAAATCCTATAAAGACAGCGAACATGTACTTCATATTTTTTTCCCGATATGCGGATATCGTCATGCAATGAAGTGCTACCATTGCAGTGAAAAGCAGGATAACTATGAACAAATTTGAAGCCATTAAATCCAAATAATAGCACGCAGTATCACAAAATGGGTGGCAATATCTGCAAGTAGTGGCATAGTAGATATTGCCTATAATAAGTGCGAGAACTCCTGTAATAACAATAATAGCAATCATAATGAAGTTCAATGGCAAAATGAATTTATGTTTTTCAATTTCTTTTTCGTATGTTTGACGTTTAAGCATAAGTTCACCTGGATTCATCTGATGCAATTCTTTTTGAATGAACTTAGGCAATTGATCTATTGGCTGCTGAACAAACTGAGGAGGAGTAATCTCTTGATAATATTCTTGAGGAAAAGCCGGCATTCCGTATTGAATCTGACTGGACTGAGGGTAATATAGATTCTGGTCGTCTTCTGAAGAGTCTTGAGATTGATCCGCGACTTCATATGGTTGATTGTAGGTGTGCATGTGATTGAAAGTTTTGTGATCGCTTAATATTGTTTATCAGAAAAATTTCTTATATTTAATCTCTCCAAGTTTTTTGCATTTGTTAAGATAACCATTCTACACGAAATAAAGTAAAGTAAAGGTCTGAAGAAAAAATGTACCGAAATATCTAAAATTTAAGCTCTGGTAATTGTTAGCTGGAATAAAGACATCATGAACTTTCTCACTTTCATTTATTTTTCACGGAGAGAAATGGCAGAGCTAAGTTGTCCCTATTTTTTTCTCACAAAGCTCAAGTAGATTGCAAATTGAGAAGATTAATTATTCATTCCAAGATATGGACAGGGAGATAAATTGACACAAAATTAACACATTATTATTAGACTAATCCCCAATTCTAAAAGTGAGACACTATCACTTGATGATATGGTTGGTATATTTGATATTGAGGGTAGACATAGGAAAGGGAATAAAGATTCTGGACCGGAATTGCTTGCGGTATGTGCTCAAATGATAGAGGTCTTGGATTGTTTCTGTCATTTCAGAGGTGGTGGTGTTAAGAGATGTCATGTAATTTGATTTCCGCAGCCTGGAATTGTTTCAAAATCAAGTGGAATCATTGATGTGGTATGTTACGAGCAGGACATGGTATCTAAGTATTGCTGATTTTATGTCAGCAGAGCTATGAACGCAATTATGAATGAAGCTTCTAATTTCTGCTCTGATTACTTCCAGAAATGATGCTAAATCTTATATTACCTAGAATGATTTTATCTCCAACCGTCTCCATCTACAAAAATTCATTTCAGTATGTTCGTTTTAAAGCAACCTGCAGTAGAGTCATGACATGACAACAATATTAGGTTTTATGCAAACTCTCATTAATTAGAACATTTAAAACAGAGAAAACATGCACGCATTTTCAACAGAAGAAATCTTTATAAAGACTCCACTTGAATTCGATTTTCTCCGTACTGAGATAAAGGGAAGTTCATGATTCCTTGACGAGTCATTTGCTTCTCAAATTCATTAACTTTAGAAAAAATTGCCTTGAGCTTATGTGTCGAGTAGGCAAAATACCCATAAATCACTGACCCGAACAAATTCACCATCAATAGGCTAAGACCCAGTAAGATAGTAAAGCAAATAAACACCAAGGTCATTTGTTCTGCATTTCTTTTGCGAAATGCAACTATGGTCCTATAGTGTACGGTCTTTATTCCAAAGAAGATGAGGATAATTAAAAGCTGCTTCAGCAGTTGGTCATTAATCCTCATTCCCATCACTTTAATGCAAAATGCATTTTCCATGAGATTATCGTTACAAGTAAACAAGCTACCAAGTTTAACCAGCGAGATGCTCGCGGCAATCCCTCCGATGGTGGTGACTGCGATCATCACCCAGTTTAAAGTCACAATAAACTTGTGCTTTAAGATCTGTTGCTCATATTCTTGGTGTTTAGGCATCAGTTGAGTTGCCGTCTTCTCTTCTAAGTCTAATGCCATTGTTGAAGAAAATTGAGAATTGCTCATAATGGATTGAGGAAGACCTTGACCATACTGAAATAATAGTTGCCGCATTATATGAGCAGGTATGTTCAGCTGATAGTATTGCTGATTGACAGGAAGAAGAGTTGGCAATTTGCTTTGTGGTTGAGGAGAATCCTGAACTTTGAGTGAATTTTTTTCAGAACTCATTTCAAGTTCAGAAAGGTTCTGGTTTTGTTCGACCAATTCAATGATTTTGCTATCAGAAGTCATATAATGAGTAGATAAGGTCTTGATAAATTTGCTTAATAATTATTTTATATGGTATTCGAATTCGGTCGCTGTATATATGTGTAAATACAAATTTGATGACGATATGAGATATTTTTAGTTTTCTCGCTATAATTCAAATATCGAAAATGGCAATTCTAAAAGTAGAATTGTGTAGAAGATAAGGAAAGGCTTAGAAAATAGGCCCAAACTCGCTAACCGTTGAACTATTAGGCGAAATTTCTTGGTGTAATAAGCTCGTGTCCCTATATTTTGCTGCAATTCCTTTTTTATCCAAGATCAAAATGGAAAATATTTGACTTAGAACAAAAAATGCTCGTAGTTTTTGCGCTTTCAACTCTTGTATTGCGTCGAGTCAAGTCGCTCCAACCGAAAAAATGAAAGTAAATATGAACAATTTCTTATTGAAAATAATAACTTAATTTCAATTTTCATCACCATAGATGATTAATAGAAGTTTACTTTCAAAAACAATAATTATTGTAAATCGTTTACAATGATGAATATTAGTAAGCCTTCCAGACAGCAGAAGACCTCTAGTATGTTTTATACAGATGACATTTTAACATGAATAAAAGAATCATTTTACCACCAATAATGGCTGATCGTATTGACTGTTAATGAGATATGAAGAAAAAAAAAGTTTAGTTTTGATGAGGCGATAATTGAGCCGATTCTTTCTC
>ENA-UOTX01000875-UOTX01000875.1-compost-metagenome-genome-assembly--contig:-NODE-875-length-28081-cov-21.062205_pt1 | contig 28081 bp, 21 predicted proteins | sample MGYA00238143_ERZ746982 | MGnify/ENA primary metagenome ERZ746982 (study PRJEB28758, sample SAMN06268862) | compost metagenome | isolation source: single cell | place: USA: California, Emeryville, Joint... | reverse complement strand
GAGAGAAGGCTAAATCCCTTCTTGCAACTGGATCAGTTCTTTGTATATGTCACACGGACTTTCATTGAACCTGCCGCGCCTGTTGAAACTTTAGTCACCTCCTTCGTTTCTTCAATTTTCTTTGTTTTTTTGCCTTCACCTTCTTCAATAGTAGGCTCTTTCCTTTTAATCGGTTTTACTTCTTTGTCAGAAGGTTTCTTTCCTTCTGCTTTCACGCTTGTGATCTTTTTCACTTGCCTCGTAGTCGTCGTAACCTTAGTTTCTTCTTCACTGTTTTCTTCGTCTGAAGTCTTTTTCTTCGCTACTTTCTTTGGCGGCATCTTAACAAATCGAAGATATACAATTTGAACTCAAGATAAATTTGAAGCAATTTAAAATAGAGGTCTAAAATTATGAACTAGTGGTATATCTTTCTTTCTATATCAATATTTTGAATGATGGATTTCTCAAACACTGCTCTCTAAGCGATAATTTTTTCTACAGGTTATTATTTGCAAATCTATCGGATTGTGACAACACAAACAAAAAATCCAGAGTATTCAGCTCAGTATGAAATAAAAAATGAAAATTCCTAATTTTTTAGTAAAAAGCACTCTTTATTCATGAATGATTTGATCAATTATCATCTTCGTGTCAGAAATCTGGTTAATCAGGTCTTGGGTCGATTTTAATACATCTTCACTCACAGAGTCAGTTTTAAGAGGACGCCCGAGCACATCAAGTTCGATTTTCGGAGGTGTTTTGATCTTCGCCTCTATCGGGACCTCCTTCTGAGGCTTTTCAGGCGATAGCTGCTTCGTCTCCTCCTCATCTTCTGGAAGAGTCTCTAATTTACCCTTAGGCAGCTGATCCTCGTTACCAGCTGAGGGACTGCGATCTTCAATCTCAAATTTTGGACTCTTAATTCCTTTATTGCTATCAGATCTCTCTCCTTGCTGAGTAAGCGTTTCGGAAACTTGCTGCTGCTGTTGCTGTGTAATGAAGTTCGTTCTAGCCCTCCCTCCCGGAGTGTTCTCTTCAGATCCCTTTCGCACAGGTTGATTTAATAAATTGCGCCCTGAGTTCGCCCGGCTTAATCCACCCCCAGCTTTAGAATTGCGGCGAGACGGAGTCCCTTGAGGCGATTGGTCGGTTCCTTCGTTCAAATTCACTTTCAGGTTGCCTTTAACAGACCCTCTTGAAGTTCGGAACTTCGAATCCCGATGACGAGGCGAATTTTCGTGCTTTTCTTCATGCTCCTCTGCGACTTTCGCGGCTTGAATCTTTCGAAGCACCTCTACGACTTCTAAATACTTATCTACCAGCGCCGCAAACCGCTGACCCGTTGTAATTCTTTGCATTTCGACTCTTTTAGGCCCATCTGCAACCAAAATTACCATAAAGAGGAGAATAATAAAGGCAGTTTTACCTTCAAGGAGAGGTTTGATATTAAGATCAATATGATTATAATCAATCAATTTTTTGAAATCTGGTCTGGGTGTCAGATCTTCGAATTGGATCGCGCTCCTCGATTTGAGAGCTTCGATGGTGTCTTCCAGGATAAACTTATCATCTCTTAGTTTTTTCACGATTCTCGACGTCGTTGAAAGCTGTATGAGGATTTTATCCAAAAGCTCCTTGAAATTCCCTGCGTGCTCTTTAAGACTATCGAGTTTAGATGCCGTGAGTATCAGTTGAAGCTCTCGCGAGTGCATGTCTGCCTGGAGCACTTTGATCCGTTCGGTCATTTTGGACGATTCAGAAATCTCGTTTTGGATGTTTCTCAATAATTTCTTATTTTCCTCCACTTGCTCATCGAATTTAGCTGTGATTTGGTCATTTTCCTGCCTCAGGTCGAAAACCTTGTTGAAATGTAACGTAAATGCGCTGCGTTGAAAATAGAATGATATGAGTGTTATTACCTCACGGTTGAGCCGCTTGATTTTCATCTCGTATTCTTTTCTGCTCTTTTCAATCAGCGCAACCCTTTGTTTCTCTAGCGCGTCTTTCAAGTCTTCTTCAACAGCAGCGGCCTTTTTTCTAAAATCTATTTTACAGGGCTTTCAGCTGATCTTTTGACTCAACAACCTACCTGCAATCTCATGCTCCAGTTTATTTTTAACCGTTTGATAGTTCTGCTCTCTTAGGTCCATTTCCTTCAATAAGTAGGTTACCAGCATATAATAAGGCACTTGGCTCTGTTCTTGTGGAGAAACATTCAATAGATCCTCTAGTAAGGGTGCTTAATGAGTTATTTTGGATCTAATTACTCAATTCCGCGGTGATGAAGCTACTAGTCACATGAGGGAACTGGTGCAAGACGTTCATGTTGAGAAAGACGCTCATTTTCAGGATTTTCACGATCATCCACATCAATCCGCGAAAAGGACTCTCAGCACTACATTCAGCGGTAATGAGAAGCTGCAATGAGTCAGAAAAAGTTACTCTGTTAAGAGTTCGAGCGCCCGAACACATTTCTTGACGTCTGATTTATCAGGTGTGAATATATCATCGCCATGGATTTGGTATTTGAGAGTTCTTTCGCGCAATGAGGTTAAAATCGCTGATATTTGGACCTGTAGCCAGAAAAGGAAAATTTGAGATTGCCGAGGGGATAACATGCTCACTTTTTTCTCAATGTCTACTGACTGCTTGTCCCTCCTCTGCGCCAAGTTTCCGACTGATGCGTAGCGCTTGGGAAGCACTCGATGCACGGGCAGCTCTGTTTAATTAAGGTAAATCGAGATGGTTTGAGTTTACTTTCAATGGGTTTAGGAGACGATTGAAGACTGCCTAGAGCTTCATCATGGAATTGTGAGACGCGCTCAGTGTAGCGGATGTCGGAGGAAGGTAATGTTGAGGTGGACGCGTTCTGGCTGCGATGATGATTCGTGCGGTCTGTTGTAGAAATTGGCGGGAAGAGCCCTTGTTGGAACCTCACTGTTTTTGCGAGCTCCATTTTGAGTTCTTTGAGTGTTGGATGCCTCCGATTTTCCATTGATTGTTACAAAATAAAATTATCAGCTGTGTGCCAAATACACTGAGTGTATTGAACCTTTAAAAATGAGTCACTTTTGTTAGAGTACATTTATTCTGGCTTATCTATGGAAACCTAGCTACCAGTATCTAATCCACCAGGGCTTCCACTAAACTTTAATGATCTCACGAGATAGAACCAGAGGGACAACCGGCTTTGGAAGGCAACACAAAGAGAGTACTTGTTAATTGGTATTGAGTGCTAAGAAACATCTTTCTCTACTGTTTTGTGGATAAGCGACTAGGATGTGTGGTAGACGTTTATTACCTGTTGCACCGAGAGGCTCTTCAAATTTTCAAAATATCCATGTCATAATAGATTGGAACTACTTAATACCAAAGAATTCTTGCCGATGTATCAGGATGAGATTTATGCTCCTTCGAACATCGCGAACTAAAGAATAAATATTACTATTTGAGATACTTCTACTAAGTCCTTTTTTTGTCTGTTCTGCAACACTTGGCACCTCATTGCTAAAAAAATTGGAATCTAAGCGAACTATCTAATCCCAACCATTAGTTGAATGCCTTTCTCAGCATTCTTTCAAATTTAATTATTAAGTCCAACCGAATTCGAGAATCACGCAAGCATTTACCGCATTTTTACTTGGTGAGTGAAAGCAATTTCTCAGGTTAAAAAAAAAATGGTAGAAAAAGCAAAAGATTGCTTGAAATCATCATCAAAAGCAACGTTCCAAACTCATTTTTCTGGACACGAGCCGATCTATGCTGAATTTCAGCCTTCAAGCGGCATTTCACAATGCACCCATATTTATCAGCATCTCATTGCATTTCATAATTAAATTAATAATAAACAAAGAACCATCCAAATAAAATCGAGATATTACCTCATTAAAAGTTTACGATTGGATTGATGCAATGTTTAATGTCTTAGGAGAAAAGGGGTTTACTCGCATCCATCTCCCTCGGTTTCTTTTCTAAAATTTGAACATTGGGACTCCTCAAACCCATTACCTCGCGATTATGGCGATAGCTAGTTCCAATTGAGGCATTTTCAAAAAATACAAATTTACCTTTTTTCTTCTACATCGCAATTCTTGCTGAAAAATTTTCAAATCGTTCTCTGCCGTTCTATTAAACGATGCTAATTAAGATTTATTTAGAATCAAATTAATCACGATCACCTTTTCAAATTTTATAATTTCTAAATAGGTCTCGATCGATTTCTTGAATTCTGAATGAGCATCGATTCTGACGCAATAAATACCAGAGCTTTAAAAAATTATAATTGAAAACAAATCCTTTCAAAATTTTCGTAGACCAAATGCAAGGATCTCAAGCCCTGACACTCAACTCAGGTCCCCAAAGTCCTCAATCCTCCAGGTCTCAGGCCTTTCCTTCTACGCTCGAGCATATTATAGTGGAGAGCTCCCCCACTAGCAACCGAGAAGCCTCGAATTACGATTCCTGGCGAGAATCACACCACTCCTTGAAAGGTCTCAGTCATAGGCACCTCGCGAAAAGGCAGACCCCACCAAGCGGCTGGACAAGGAACTCAACTCTTCACTCTGAGGTCGGTACGTGCACCGAAGTCGACCTAGTCTCTCCAACGGGACGGAGGGCGCGTAACTACTCCATTGCAAGCGAATATCAGATGCAGTCTGTGGTTCAGCATTACGCCGTCGACATCGTACATGTACCGAAGCCAAGGATGCCTGAACAAGAGGAGAACAAGGAAAAAGAGCAGAATCAGAAGAAAACTAAACTCATCTCATCAATCCTGAAGTTGTTGTTTATGATCTTCTGCTGCCCTCTGTGGATCTGTATGGTATGCTGCTCTAAGACGAAATCCGAGCCAAAAGAAAAAAAAGCCGAAGCTGGCGACGATGATGAAGGAGGCGAAGAAAAGGAAAACTGTTACGAATTTTGTGCTCTCGGATGCGCGGGTTGCGCGTATATGGCTGCCGCGTGTGCCAAGTGTTGCTTCGGTCGAGAGTAGAGGCAAGCCTTCGAAATAACTTAATAATTCATTACCATAGTTTCCTATTTTTGTTTCTGAGGATCTAGGTTGATATTAATAATAATACAATTTTCTCCTTTCATGACATGTTTGTCTTTGTTTCTATTAATTTTTTATACCATTTTGACATTAATTTTATCTTTATCCATCGCAAATGCGTATGGATTTAATATGAACATATCCCGTTTTAAAGCTTCGAAATTCAAGGGTTTCTAAATAACACAGGTTTGGCAATCCCTAGTAAATTGTTGTAAGACTATGCTTTTCCGTACTCAAGCAAAACGGCTATCTTCCGTGAAGCTACATTCATAATATTAAGGCTTAATATTTATTGATCACTGTAGTATAAAAAAAGCAAAAAATGAAGGAAAAAATAACTGAAGATAATGCTTTATTTGAGAAACCCTTGGCCAGAGTCTCCATTATAAACCCATTGGTTTTTGTAAGGTAGCGTTGATTAGAATAACGAAGCATCGCTTTGTTTAAGTAAATTGGTTTAATCACGATTTTATGTGTAGCACCTACGAGGACTCATACAATGCAAATTCTTACGAATGAATAATTTGCTTGGTTTCTAATCAGTCGAAAAACATATATAACAATGAAATTATTATAAGTTCAAAAATATTGCTTAAATCTTCGCAGGCTACAGCTGAATGAGTTGATTCTGAAGATTGCTAGTGAAAGCAGTCGTGTCATTCAATGCCGAAAATACCAAATTCTGAGACTTTTCGATTTCGTTTAGATGCTTCTCCAAAGACACCATCGACAGCAGCAAGTCCTTCAAATCCTCGAAATCTCTATCGATCTTCTCTGACAATTGCCTCAACATTTCCTCAGGCGAGATCTCATAATCAGAGAGCAGACTTTTCGCATTGCGGAAGAGCTCAAGCTTAATCGTAAGCTCGTTGTTAAAAGCAACATGATCAGTTTTGTGCTGCGCCTTTGTGATTTTCTGCGCCTTGAGTTTCTTATTATTGCCCACTATCCTCACAACGGTGGTTATGACACTCGCAGCTTTCTGCTTTATCTGGTCTTTCGTATTCAGTCTAAATAGAATATCATACGCCTTTGCTTCTTTCGGCTCGAAGGAGGACGATGTCGTCAGCGTCACCACCATCATAGAGGTCAAAAACACGCCCCAGAAACTCACGATTACCGCAACGACACGCCCGAAATGCGTCCTTGGGAAATAATCTCCATATCCAACTTGAATGAAAAGGAAATTAATGCCTTAATCAGAGAAAGGAATCAGTTACCTGTCGTCATAGTAATGGCAATAAGCCACATTCCATTCCAAATGAATCCAAAGTCTTGGTAAGTGCTCGGATCGTCCCATTCATAGTAAACTGGCCTTTCGAAATTCCTCATTACGAGGCCAAAAACTATCGTAGTTGTCAACATAAGCATTAATAGAGCCGTATAAGGCTTCTCTTTCAAAATAGCTTTTATCGCAAACATGGTGTCAGCTTGACAGCCTTCTGGCTCGCAGCTTTCCTGCGCCATCTCGCTGGTCCAAAGCGAGTAAGCTGCGAATATTCGGAAGAATAAATAGAAACGTAAAAACATGCAGTTCAGAAGGATGCCTGATAGTGAGTACTGAAATTTGTGATTTAGTTGGTTGAGGCTATAGATTTGGTCGAAGCCAGGAGGGCAATGCACTCCGCAAATGATAATCTCGACGATAAGCTGCTTCGGGTACTTTGATCTGAAATATCCGACGTTCTTATAGAGAGGATTCCTCAGTTTCTCGAGTTTGTATGAGATGATCGAGTGGATGATCATGGTTATCATTAGCAACGCGGTCGTCAGACTTACAAACGACATGAGCACCGTTCCCTTTGCTTCTCTCGTAAAATGAGGCTTGTCGGGTCTATCATCGTAAAATAGCTCATAGTCTACCGTTGCGAATACTACGCCGGCTGTCGCTAGCACGAAACTACAGGTGTCCACTATCTTTGCCGCTTTTCTCAGCTTCCTTATTTTGAATTTCTTCTGATAATCTGGGTCATTGAAATCGAGGTTCTCTTTTGAGTAATCCTGCAATTCAGCCTGAAGGATACGCTGTAGGTTGCGTGGGTCATCCACGATTGACTTTCGAGACCGCTGAGCGATGGACTGACGACGTAGAGCGTGTAAGTGAGACATATGTGTGATAGGTTAATATATTCCTTGCTATATTAGTAGATTATTTAATTGCTGTTAAAGCTGTTGCATTGCATAATGTTTTATGAAAGACATTATATAGTTAAAGGCTCACGCAAATGTCTCAGGAGACCATTGATTCGCTTTTCAATTGTAAAGCTGGAATTGGCGATCCCAATTCCACAAGCATATTGATAAAAATTGGCCTCATATAGTCTACAGACTTGATTATAACAAAAAAATTAGCTTTATAACACAGCAAAATAATGATTTAACATTTGATACTTTCAGCTATTATAAATGGCACAGAGACGAAATAATTTCGTTTTATCGGTCCTTTTGGACCTTTTCGTCTTTTTGAGATGGCTCCTTCTTCGCAAACGATGTGCAAATTCCACAAAATGTGTTTTCGCGGCCAGATTTACCAGGGTAGTTTCTGTAATCGTTCTTTATTAAAAACTTTTTCCATGATTTAGGGTCCACGGCTTTTTTGGTTTTGGCCTTTTTTGTTTGGTTTTCGTCGAGTGTTTGAGCCAGCTTCTTAGAAATTTGAACATCTTCGGTTTTTTCATCAGCAGACTCATCGACCTTCGCGGGTGCTTTGGTTGGAGTTAACTTTTTAACAGATTCTATCGTTTTCTGGAAGAAGTTCGTGAGGAAATTTAAGCCAAGTGAGGAGTTTTTTTGTGGGCTGTCGCTTGGTTTCGTTGATAGGAGCTCCTTCGAACTAGTTTTCGCGTAGGTAGTGTCAATTTTCGATTCGTCAATAGAGAGCATCGACTGGTCAATAGATGACTCCTCGATTGTGGCAAGTTTTATTGCCTTGAAGTCAAAATATGACTTATTGTAGCAATCCTGCGTGTCGGAAGAGACACCATTGCTTTCTTCCAAGTTAAAATTAAATTTCATAGCGGCTTGCTTTTCGGGCGTAGTCAGCAACTCATTATGCGAATTGATAGCAAAGTCCTGCGTAACACGCTCGTCTTCGATCAAATCGTCTAATTCATCACTCTCGATTTTACGAGGAGGCCTAAATTCCCAGAAAAGAGTTAGAATATACAGCAATGAGTCCCAATTACCAAAAATTTTCTGTCAAATCCGGCAGATTCCCTCCAAATCGCCTCTCTAATTGGGCTTTCTCTATGCGCTGAGTCAGCTTGCTGCTGTCGCCTTCAGGGACGACCATGATTTTCTTCCTTGTCTTTGGTGGGACAAAAGCTACAAAAATCATTAATATTCTTCACATTTGTATCGCAGTGTTACATCGAAAGGCTTTCCAGGTCTCTTGTAGCTCCTTGGGCAAATTTACAAGGAAACATGTCTCTAAAGTCTCAGGATAATTTAAGCAGACGCTCTCCATTAACTCTTGCAGAAGCTATAGCCACAGGAAATTTCGTTTTAGAGGACAGATCACCAGAAGGTATACCTCCAGAGTGGTTTCTTGTAGCTGAAAATCTTTCGCGTCTATGATGAAAACCCAATTTTCAACGAGTCCAGGTACCAGCATAAACCTCCTGATTGCTTCCAAGAGGTTAGTGATTGCGCATATGAGATCACTGAGCGAACACTATGGCAGAGTCACGATGTGAATATTGGAAAAATGATGGTTGAATAGTACTTTTGAATAGGCAAATTTCGCTAAATTGGCTATAATTATGGGTCGGTACATCATATCGCGGCCGTACTGGTAGAAAATCCCTTTTTTCTGAATGCAATACAGGTAAATTTCTGCGGATTGAATGGGCAATTACCAATATCGACTCAGCCGGGAAAACAAGTCGTTTGACGGCAGACTCTTTCATAAAATTGACATGCTTTTCTATGCGGTCGACGCATCCATTTTCCTCAAAAAGTTTGAACTTCGACGCGTATAAAAACCTCAGCGAATGCGAACGTGTCCAGCTAAATTGATATTATTCGTTAAAAACATTGGTTCAGATGCAGAGTACTCACTTCGCAGGGAGGTGGATGTCGTTTGCAGCCAAGAGTCTCTGAAGTTCGCTGATCTTCTGCTCTTCAAATTCGTCAAATGGCACACGAAAATAAATTCTTCGTGTCCCATGACGTCCATTTCCTTCGTGAATGTATTCAGCTGTTAAAAGTGAGAGTCAACCTTTGTGTGAAGGGAAGGCGGTACCAGAATGTTTGATTTTGAAGACACCACGAGGTGGTCTTAATTCTTCAAATTTCTTAGTATCCATTAGGAAGCGCGAGTTTTGTTGTGTTAAATAAAAATCAAGGGGAATAGTATTTTCGGAATCCAATGAGCTTCTAATCTGAGAATAAAATTTTGTAACCGCTTCGGCTCACGCACAAAACGAACTTCCACAGAAAAAAAATCTAATACAGAGACTTTCAGTTTCAATATTTATAAAATTTGGAAACGGTGTCTATTAGAACAAGTAGTTGAAACAAGTGGGCACTGTGCTTAATAGCTCATATGTACCAGATCAAATGCTCCTGACCGATCTACATCTAGTGAGCTCTGGCTTGGAAAGAGAAAGGAATTTTGCAAGCTGATTGGGATAAGACCAGAAGCAGTCTGAGCAATAATCGTTCCTTGACATTCTATTTCAACATACGTGGCAGAAAAAAAAGATTGTTTCTATTTGAAAGATTTCTTCTTGGTGCTGATATAGTTCGATAATTTGACTTTATAAGAATTTTGTTTCGTTGCATTTCTCATAATGATCCCAATGGAACGAGTTTTTGTCATCTAGCGTCGTTAGCCAATGTTGAAGCAAGCTTATTCACAGACTTTTCAGGTTAAGGTGCTTATTTTCCGACACCTGCGAGATGTTTTGTGGGATTTTGAAATTTTCAGAACAAATTGGTTTGGTGTCCTCGCATCTTCAGATATCTCAAAAATTAGAAAAGGGTTCAGCAGAACAAATAAAGCCGTTTGATAATTCCTGATCTGCAACTAACTATAGCTGTTCAATAGTTCAATAGATCCTATTCGCCACAACATTAACTTAAAAGTGGACTTGAATTTTTTTCTTTGCTCGATCCATAACTCTCTTATTAAGTTATAATGTCACTTCGCTTTGCTCCTCGCAAACAATTTCAGATTCCTTTGTCCCTGTCTCTCATTAGAGGAATCTCATTCATCGTCCCTCTAGCGAGTTATATTTTCCCGTTTTTCTGGGCTGTTAGAGATAATCTTCAGAAAATACTACTGAGAGGATAGCGGCATATAATATTCAAAATTCTCCAGTTAGGCATTTCAAATTTTCTATTTTGATTTGATGTTTTCATTGTTCTGAGCCCTCTTTATTATTGAGTAAGATTATCATTGAAAAAGAGAGATGTGACAAAGATTGGAAGCATTGCTTATAAGCTACTGGTATTTGTTGTAGCATACATCTCCGATTCTAAATAAACAACAAATTTTTTCACTAATCACCAAATGTGTGGTCAATGCTTATGAGTCAGTCATGAGGTTTCTTAGGTGTTATTTTCTTTATTTAAAGACATCAAATTCTCTGGGGTTCGGTTACATGAAAACTAAGTTGAAATGAAAATATGCAAATCATCATATCACAGGACAGAAGTAAAACCGCTGCTAACAAACGGGTTTAACTTTTTACTGCGGCTTCCTCTTCAAAGTTAGAAGTATCAATGCTATATCCATCTAACACTGCTATCATCACATCCTCATTCGCATTGAATTTTGAAATTTGTGCACCAGGCAGGGAGATTAGACCATCACCAGTATCCAAACAAAACCAACCAGGAACATTTTTTAAAATCCCCTTCTTCTGTATTTTGTTAATTTCGATGATTTTCCATGTGTCTTTAATTCCGACCTTCTGAGTCCTTACTTTTATGCGCTTTCCATCATTCAATAGCCGAATTTCCCAAACCATCTGACTGAATCCTAGCGCTGTGAAAAGCGAAGTTGTCAGACTCGCTCCGCCCAAAAGGAAGTAAAATAATGCTCCATACCAAGTTCTGTTCTTAAAATCAGAGAGTTTATACCCAGAAAATAAAATCAAACTCCCCAAAAAGCAGAAATTAAAGATAGCATGGCGTCTGAAGGTAGTTTCTGCTTTAAATATACTCATTTCACCGTTTTTAAACACTAATGGTGTGGGGCTTTTCCATACCTTTTCTTCCGCTTGGAGATTCATAAATCCGGAGTCTTTGAATTCATTGTTATCAGGACCTTTATTCTCAGGGCCTTTGTTCGCAGAGGAAAACATCCTTCTGAACTCAATTTGTAACTGAGGTTGTGGTTTCAATGAGAGATGAGTGAGAGACTTGTCCAAAATGACGAGAGAAGAGGAGGAATAGAGGCTGAAGGCCCTTTTGTTGAGGTATTTCAGATTTTTCAGCATTGTTGAGAGGGATAAATCAAAAATAAAATTATAATAAACTGCTTGAATAAAAGGACACGAAGTCGGAATTGGAATCTATAAAAGGAAAAAAAGCATTTCATAGTTTTGCTCTGAAACTGAGGACGAATCAACATTTTGCACAAGAATTTCAAAAGTTTGATAAGTTCAGATCGGAAATCGTGACTGCGCTTGTCAAATTATGCTTGCAGCCGTGAGGACGAAAAAAGCGTTAAGCCTTTCAAAAGCCAAAAAAAAAACTCTCTAAACCACAAACACTCTTAATTTGGAATAGCTATATCCAAAGACTGTTGTCAGTACATCTAATCTCGTACGCTCTGGATTTCATGATATGCACAAATTCTCATTAGCTAACCAAAAAAATCCTTTCGGAAATTGGCGCTTTTGATTTTATTAAATTCAATCGTCTCTCACATCGGCTTCATTCAACAACCAGTCGCCTAATCACCACTTTGATAATCTTTCCAACGCGTAGTAACGAGGCATCAAGGATCACCCTTTTGCTTGTTTTCATACAACATGAATGATTCGCAGCGCTAAGGTCTTCAACCCAAAGCAAAATAAAGCTCCGAAACAATTTCCATTCACGTAGCCGTAAAGTTTCGAGCCTAGCAAATCATTTTACTGGGTGATATGGGAACCTTAAACCATGGTTAACAGCCTGCAAATGGCAACGCTCCAAAGCCAATGAGGAAATGGATTCATTCAAATCAAAAGCTTCGTTCGTGCAAAACTATATGGAGTCTCAAATCAATATCAAATTTAACTTTCGTTTTTCCAAAGAGAGGACAATTAATAAAGATATAATAGTAAAAAAACTCAATGAAAAATTTCAGTTTTCGACTACCTAATTCTGAAGAGAGAGTTATTTATCAGAAAAGAGATCAATAAATTAAATCGAGGTACTACTGTGATGTGAAATGTGAATGAACTATTTGCTCTGTTGATTGAACGAACCATTTATTTCAATTCTACACACTACTGTTAAATTAGGGCCTTGTTCTTCTTTCAGTTCCACAGCTCTCCGTAAAGCTGCCTTGTGCGTAACTCAGAGCATTGGAACGTAATTTTTTGTAATTGACTGTGATCCTAATTCAAATTTTGAAAAACTAACTGTTAGATCGAATATTTAAACGTCAAAATCTTATCGATTAAATTCAAAACGATAAAATATCTAACACATACCAGTTAACCATGAAAAGAGCCCGAAGCGACAGATACTACAACAGCAACAACGATGACCGCTACTACCAAAGAGCTCCAATGCCAACAGGCTGGAATTCTGCTCGTCCCATGCCTTCTTATGAATGTAAACAGCTTTATTCCTCTTTTGCTCACACCAATCATGCTAGACTCTAACTCATTCGAAAGAGAAAAGGTTTATCCAAGGGAATACTACCCGACTTCCACTTCTCGAGAGTCATCAGAGGCCGAGAACTCAGAAATCGTATGCTCTGTCTCAAAGGCTGTCTTCACAGACAAGAACAACGAAGTTTTTGGTTATCCACTCATGGTCACCCTAGACAAGTTCCAGCGAATCTACATCACTCCTATCCCTCAACGGATGTGCGAGTCCACGTACCTCTCCTTCCTCAAGCCTCTCCCACAAGATAAAAACTGCCTTTACAACGTCCAGATCAAATCGAAGGTCATGCCGACGTTTAACGCTTGGATTCCAGCTTACATTAATAAAGAGCATTTCAAGAGAGCTGAGAAGAAAATCATGCAGCGACTCAACGCTATTGTCACTGGAGATATCAATGTATCCGCCCGAGATCTCAAGATCGAAGACGGGGCCGTGATTCTATTCAAGATATTGAACCAGCTAATGGTATCTCTGCTCAAATCGCCGGAAGAGGAGAACGCTGGGACCATCAAGGCCTTCTTCCAGTTCTATTTCCTTCTCGTGAATCTCATAAGGATATACCCAGAAATCGAAAACGATGTGAATGCGCAAGTTGAAAAAATGCTTATTTCTCATTATTACAGAGAGAAGAGGCGATTAGGAGACATCGGCGAGTTTATTATCAAATTAGCGGTGTCGAAGTATGGAATATTCGACCAAGCGATTAATACGACTCTGCTCGAAGAATACGCGGCAAGACAGGTCATGTGGGTGCTTAAAGAGGACCCTAACATGGCAAACGCGAGGTCGCTTGGAAGTCGAAGAGAGTGGCTGAATCGGTACTTTCAATGCTCGAAGGTCTCGAATCAGCTGCTAGTTATGAATATGTATGCTGCTCGGACCTTCTTGAACACGAAGACGCTAGCCCAGTTGGTGGAAAACGACGGCTTTCCTACGAAAACAACTGTAGGGAAGTTCTTGGACACGGTGACTTGGATCAAGACTCGACTGACGAATTTCGAGGAATTTTTCCAAATGATTGGGTTTGATAAGGAATATCCTGATGACTATGCGGCTCAAAAGTATATTAAAAAAGCTTTTCAAGTTTCTAAGGAGCAGAACTATACTACAGAGCTGCTTCGGGAGTAGATAATTTAACGATTAAGGTCAACAACACGAATTTATTGAATTGTGTATAAAAATTCAAGTCATATGAGAAGCTGTATAACATCCTGAATATTTGTTATTGAATGTAGTATGGTATGTTCATGTTCATGTTCATGGACAGTTGTTTAAATTTTGCCTATGGCGAAGATAAATCATGTTCATATAGTTTATTTACAAATGAAAGCAATTTGAAAAGAAAAAATTAAGTATTTTTATTTTATTGCTGACGAGCTTTGCTTCGAATTTTCTTAGATATTTTGTGAATTAACCTGAGAAGGTTTTGATGGAAAGCAACGAATCCAGGGTGATGAAAGAAAACGAGCTTCTCAAGAAAGCTATCGACATTCAGATTAATGAGACCGAGCAACTTCTAGCCCAAAAAGCGGAGTTCAAAAGAGTTTCGCAGGAAATTATTAAAATTCTCAGTCGTTATGCTGAGATCGAAGCGAAAACTGAGGCAAAATTCGGTTTTGAGGGCAATGTTGCCCCGAGTCAAGGGTATTTAGCTGTCATTTTGAAAAATTGACCTTAAATAAATAAAAGGAGACTATTATCTGAGGGGCTCGGAGAGGATTTTGGCTTCCAGCCAAAGGAAGAGGCAGAATCTGAGTTGCAAGATCAACTTCAAGCGCTATCCAAGGAAAATTTCTTCTTGAAAGACCAAGTTGAGCTGAATAGTATGAAGATAGCTGGATACGAGCATAAGATAGGCGAGCTAATGCAAAAAATGCATAAGTTGGAAGCGGAGAACTTTAACTTGAATAAAAAGGTGCATGAACAGGCAGAGGAACTAACCTTATTGGGAGTAGGCAAGAAAGATGAAGGTCAGAAACAGGAGAGCGGAAAGTCAACAGTTGCTAGTGAAAATCTCATGGGAGGAGCTCTGAAAGGTGAGGTTCAAAGTCTTAGGGAAGAAAACGCAAATTTGAAGAAAGAGATACAAGAGTTAAGAGCCAAGAATTTACATCTACATGAGGGGATGAAGCAGCAGGAGGATAAAATTATGCATCTAATGAGTCAAATTCAATATAAATAACGGAGTTGGTAGTTCAATTTTTTCTTATGTCGATTAACTTAGAGTAAACACTTAACTATACAGCATGGCAATACTTAATGCGATATTTCAAATTAATACTTAAACTACGCGTTTCTAGCTAGCTCATCCAGTTGAGTCCCATAAAAAATATGACTTTCAATATTGTTTCGATAGCTTGATATGAATCATAAGATTAAGGGATGCTTTTTCATGCGGTTAGTTAACCTTATAAAGTCAAAGGAAGCCTCAACAAAATGGAAAATGATGCATAATCACCAGAATAATTTCGAAGACTGATATTTTCGACGTATGATATATACTCACTTATTTCAAGCTCTTCTTGGAAATTTGGTACTGAAGAACTTTAGGTTGTTCCATCTCACCATTTTTTGAGTAAACATTCGAAACGGTGACTTTCCCATTAGCCGAACCTCTAGGTTTTCCATTCATTGCTTTGATCGACCCATTCGTGGAATCCCCTCCAGAATCTCGCTGTTTCTCATTTGAGTAACTCTGATTAGCAAATTGACTTGCCATCGCACGCTTCATAGGAGAATTCGCATTCGATACATTTTTACTTCCAGCACTTGCGTTCTTCATCGAGTTGCTCTTCACCATCACGCCTTGAGAGTTCATTTTCTCTCTCTCTTGACTAGCCATTCTTGCAAAATTCGACCCAGTTGAATTTCTCGATTGACTCTTTGGCGAATCCGTCTGTCTGATTCCAGAGACGCTGCTTGGGCTTTGCTCGGTATCTATTGTGTAGGTACTCACATCCCTCGAGATTTTCGTAGGCGAAGACTCCGTATTTGCCTTAACTTCTGCTGCAATGAGTTGCGCTTCTTTTTCAGCTGCCAGTTTCTTCTTTTTCCTTTTTATCATAGGCCATTGAGAACGAATGATTTTTGTAAAGCGTTACTTCTTTCGCTCGAATTTCTCCTCGTAATAGCGAAGTTTATTTGAAATTTTATTGAGTTCGCTAATATAGTCTTGGATATAGTCATGGAAAGTTGTCTTCATGATCTTAAAACAGTCTTGGGCTTCCTCCAAGGACGCTAGTGTTAATTTATTAGATTTGTCAGTGAGATAAGCTTGGATCTAAGAAGGTGCGAAAAAATCCATTAATTATATTAACCGAGATCGACTGGTCATACTAAAGGAGCCAATGCTAGCTGCTTTTGAGGGCTGACTTGAAGGTCTTTTCTATTATAAAAATCTTCAGCGTCTTTCTTGGCTTCTTTGCTTCCATAATGCAACTTATAATACGCAAGTTCCCTAAAGAGTCATTGGTAAGTAAAAATTAAAGATTATGCTACTCTTCAAGTTGCGCATTCTGGTGCTCTAATTTCTTTACGTAGAGGTGCAGATCGAGCTTTTCATTTTTTTTAATCTATTGGAATTCCCATCGGTTTTAAAGGCCATATATAAAGAGCGCTCTACCTCATTCACCAGCTTTCCGCATCTTTCTGAAAACCTTGCTGTCGAAATCGTTTCCTCGATAAACTCCGGATCACTCGCCATATTTGCAATCATGACAGTCTTACAATTGCCGCCCAAGCTGTCCCTCAAGATGGTCGTCATCAAGGAGTTTCTATATGGAATATGAGTTCTTGTTCCATGTCCTTTCTCTTGTAAGGCAACTATGACCTAGATAACTCGTGATAAACCAGTCACAACTGCGACATTACTTGCTCCAGGAAGGTCAACGAGAGGTTGATATGTCTCGCTTCGGTGATTATAGTGCCATCGGCTGTAGATTTACTGATTCGCTCAGACCCAGCCAAATCGACGAGATGCAGCTTCGAAAAAAAGTACGTATCAGAGTCTTTTTGCTTGCCTAATGATCAAATTATCAACCATCCCATGCACCAACCCGCACTACCTTCTATCGTTATCGTAAAGATACAATGTGACCTTGAAGACGCTTGATTCAATGGTGTCGCGCTCACCTACAAATACATAATTCGTCTTTTAAATTCTGAAACGTTTGGTGATTTACCTGTCGAATAAAGTTGCCCATCATCAGGAGATCCAATCCGTCTTGTTCATTGTTGATTCGATGCACCGACAGGTTTTTCAGATGGATGTTTCCGTAATCATCCTCCATAAACGCAACCTACGCAGACCTATGAGCAAGCCGCAGTTTATCTTCCCTTACCTTGCTCCAGTTCTCGATATTACTTTCAAGGTGCTGTCGGTCCAAGAGATCGTAGGCGTTCTCATTGTAAATCTCCAGGAAGGACACAAAGCAGCGATATTCAATGTTCGATCTCTTTTCAATCTCATCAAATAGAAACTATCGAGTCAATAATAAGAAACTCTAATCTTTAAATCATCAGTCAATACTCCCAATACTCGCGGAATAACGCCCCTGAGTTTCCAACTATCTGGCCCACTCATAGTGTAGGTTTTCCCACTGCCGGTTTGGCCATACGCGAAAATAGTTCCGTTGTAGCCTTCAAGACAACTGAAATTTCAAACTATTAGTCTCAAAAAGCGAATTGTATTCGACTTGACAGCGACTGGTTTAGCGACATTCTCGAAAATGTCTTCTTGAGTAGCGTCTTGATCAAATATGCGAGTAAACCCAAATTTTAAAATGTCCTAAGAAGCAAAAAAGTATTAGACTCGGCCACTAAGCGGGTTTTTACTCGAGTATTGTTGATAAGCCCGGATTTTGCGTTTTTCTGAACTTGAATGTTGATGTACTTCTCGTTTTTCTCGATTTGATAGGGAAAAGAATCTCTATGGAAAGAAAAAGATATAAAGGTGGTTTGGGAGAAATAATCAACCTGACAGAAGGCCTGATACGTCCAAAGACTTGGATCTGAGATCTCATTGAAGGGACTTTCCTAGTAGGTGTATTTAAAATTGCGCTTTCGCAGTTAAAATTTTATTAAGCGGAATAAAAAGCATAAAGCTCTGCTTTACCAACGCCAGATTTAAGGCACTCGTTCGTCTTAAAGTGCAGAAGTATGCTGAAAAACCCTCAAAATTCGTTTTAGATATTGATTTGGACTCTCTTAGCTGAGAGGGAATTCGGGGCTGCTGGATATTGTAACCAATATATCATTTACAGTGCATTTGTTGTGATAGCCTGAGTTCAACCCCTTGCTATCACTCTCTCTCTAATATACTGCTTATGAGTCATGTTCAGCTACATATATTAATGACATTAATAAGCCAATTTAACAGATTGGCTGCATTTTATCCGTGGGTCTGAGCTACACGAGAGATGTCAGAGTCTTCATAAGAGAAGTCATGTGATGCCTGATATCGGCATGAATAGAGGAAGATCTTTCGTATGATGAAGTAGTTCTTGATTTAATTCTTGAAGAAAATGAGGTTCTACAAGGAAATCATGGTAACACAGGTATTAGAGACCAGAAAATTAAAATTGACAATACATTAATTATATGAAGAATAGAGTATTTCACAAGTAATGAACGGCCTTATGGACACTATGTGAACTTACCTTTGAGAATGTAATGAGTCCACTAGTATGATATTTTACAAGACGAACACACACACAAAATAATATAACATAGAAAAACAACTACGTATTCCTCATAAAAGGCTTCTGTTTTAATCACATCAAATGATTTCTCGTTTTGTATTCAGAGGCTTTCTAAGAGGTGTTTAGCAACGCAATGGCCATTGCGTTCAAAACTTCTCTGAAAAAGATCAACTGCTGTTAAACACCTCTCATCACAGATATTAGCGAAATTTTGAGTCTTTATTGCTCTGAAAATATTAAATTATCTTCGAGTAATTTTGTGTACTCAACTGATTAACTTGTGTAGGGCCACTCGAATTCCAGACATGCGAAGAAGGAAAAACTTGCATTGGGTTTATTTGATTTTGCCCCACACCGTTCCCATTGGCTGAAAACTGATATGATGGTACTCGGTTTGAATTGAAATTCTCTGCTAGGAATGGACTATTTATTCCATTATTAGGAGCTCTTTCTGAAACCACAGACAGCGGTTGAGGATATCCTGCATGTAGAGATTGGTTGCTGATAATCGGAGTGGAATGCGTGGTGGGATAAGAACCTTGTATTGGCATTATGTATGTATTATTCATCGGAAAATATCCTGCCGGCAGATAATTTGTTGTTGGTGGCTGCTGGAGAAACACAAGGCTCATATGAGGTGTATGGGGATTAGTAATCAACGGCATCCCTGGATTCTCTTGACCTCTAGGAACATGGTTCATACCAAACGGTGGCATTATATTTTGAGGTGTTGCTCCTGGAGTATAGTTGGGGACAATATACACCAAAGGCTGAGGAAGAAACGTCCCAGGCTGCTGGCCGGCATGCTGATGTAATACTGTGGGATCTTGGACTAAACTTGGTAAGCCAAGCGTTTGCTGATTGAAATTCTGAGGAAATTCGTTTGCGGGAATTCGTTGTTCGATGGTCGGATTAATTATCTGCTTACGAAGAGGCGGTTCCACAGTTTCATCAATTTCTTTTCCTTTGTGGCCATTGGGTAAGGCATCCTTTCGGAATTCGGGGAATTTTTGCTCAAATTTCTGCTTTAGCGGCAGAAGAAGTCTCTAAAATTGGGATTAAACACAACGGAAAGAACGATTGGGGTCTACCTTTCTGGAATTGGTGAACCAAGTTTGCACCTGCTTTTTCGTGAGTCCCGTCTGGCTGCATAACTCTTCTTTTGCTGCATAATTTGGATAGGGGTTATCGATGTTGGCCAAAAACCATTCTTTCAAAATATTCGTGGCTTGCTTCGGCAAAGCAACCTTTTCTTGGTTCAAGGCCTTTTTCTTTCCTGCTAAAATTTTATCTGCAATACTCATGCTCACATTATTCATTCCTCCTTCTGAGCACCCAACAATATCACTTCCAGTGCTTAGTGGAAACGCCTGCTTTGGGCTCTCAATTCGTTCTTTGGTTATTTTAGACCTCGTTTGTCTAATAAACCTAGCCGACATGGATCTTTTCAGGATCTCTCCTCTTGGTTTTCTTCTTCTTTCCTCATTCACTTGTTTCGACTAGTATATAAGCAAGGTTTATCATTGATAAAATTAGATGAGATTTATTACATTTGTCTCCATTGTTACTCTCTCGAGTACTTTTTGAGGCAGATCACGCAGTTTCTCTTCAAACTCTCGCATTTTTCGTTTGAAGTTCTGAACTCTCTCATACAGCTCTTCTAAATTTGTCTCATACTGTTGAATATCAGTCTCTTCATCCGTGGTTTTCTCTTGCCCTTTTTCCTCGAGACCCTCCACGTTTTGCGCTTTTTTGAAATTCTTCAAGATATTTCTAACATTCAGGTCTTTAATAAAATTTCGATTTGAATCAAGTACTCAATAATCGCATTGACATCGAGCTCTTTCGTCATTATTTCCGGGTATTTGGCCTCGAAAAGAGTTTTGACGAGAATCTCAAAACTCTTCAGAGCCACAATTCGCTGAAGCACCCTTTCAGTTATCATCTTTACCATTGTTTTTACGTTTTGCATATGAATCTCTTTATTCTCTCCATCGATGAGAATCTCCTTCTTGATACCTAAACCAATGAAATTTTCAGCAATAGTTCAGAAATTTCAAGGTACTACTCTCAGAAGAGTAGAGATCTTCTTTAAAAATAGCGCGATACAAGATACTAAAGAGTAAATTGTTGTCCTCGTTATCGTAGCCTCTCCAAGGATTTCTTAGAGAACTAGATTCGGTGTTTTGACTCTGATTTCCCAGAGTTACATCATTAACTATAGCATCTATGTAAAATGTGTTATTACGCTGTAAGGAACATGAAAATTTGATCAAATGGACCAAAGATACTGGAATAAGTATCAAAAGAAGGAGAATAAGCATAAACAAGATGAGAAGGAGAAAGGTGGATGGGCTGGGAATACCTTCAGTCTGCATTCCTGAATTGGAGCGAAATTTCCTGTAGGTTTGATGAGTTGGACGCGATATTAAATTAATCGAGTATTTAGAAGTCGAGGACGATTGTTTGTTTTAGAAGGTCCAGGCGAACTGACGAGAATTCATTTGGTTGGTAGATGAAATTTTATTATTTTTTGATCTGATCTTCGGTGCATCAAGTATTGCAGCTATAGAAATCGAAACAATCTATTATTGATTTTGCAAAAATTTCAGCGTCAAATATATCATACCTAGTTATAAGGCCTATAGATGATTCGCAAGGATTTAATCGCTAGAGAATTTCACTGTGATAAGCAGAGGAAGTTAAACAAACAATCTGTACAAATGGGATGATAAGAAAAGGCACAAATGCCCCGATTAAGCATTATCACCAATGAGAGACACGAATAAGGTTCGTTTTGTTGCCTTATAGAGGTCAAAGAGAATTTGGTAGTATTTTCACAAGCGAGGTTAGATAAAAAGAGGTATTAGCTGTTTAATTCGAGTTTTTCTTAAATTAATCGAACGAATTCCGTGGAAATTTTGATAAAATTTAATTTTTTAATCTGAGATGATTTACCTTTTCGAATCAATTTCGCGTCAATGAAATCAGTGCTGCGATTCGAAGTTTTTCCGAGTTAGCGCTTAGAATTATGATGGAAATGACTCTCTCTCTATTCGGCAACTACAAGAGGATTGTTGAAGAATCCGCTGATCTCAGAGTTATTATGGCAACTCATAGAAGAAAAAGTGTGAGCTCATATAATTGATGATGAAAAATAATGATTGCTAGAAAGCGCATCTTTAGAATTGAAGACTTAAGATATTTGGCAATTCTCTCAGCTATCGCCTGCTGAAGCAAATGGATAGAGAGAATGTGCACATTACATATTACAATGAAAAAAGCACTTGAGCAGACGGATAATGTACCCAAATACCTATTTCCTGAAAAACTAAGAGAATTTGGTGTTGTTTGGATTTTCATTTCGTTTGTTCAGATACAGAAGAACCAGATTCAAAGATCTACTTATCTGTGTAAATGAAGCAGGCCCTTCACAATCTCACTTTAGCATTCAATATTATGAATATGAATTCTGTAAATGCTCTTTCTGTTCTCTGTTATTCGGGTAAAACAAGGGTCAGAAGCTAATTGCTGATAGTATAATCATTTCCTGAGATCAAATTTCGAATTGTTTTATGTGAGATGCTAATAGGTGATCTCTTGATATTAATTCTCTGGGTGTGTCCCTTCATAATTTTCCGCACTTATCTTATAACTCAGCGAATCATTGTTATCGAATTGTGTTTCCCCATCACCATCGAAGGGACTACAGATCTGACGAACCTGTCTGGAAAGTCCAAAAACAATTGTGTTTGACACTCCTTGCGCTAGCCACATCTGAAATGAGCTATCACTGTCGAAAAAATAGTCCAGAACAGTCTGTTTTTATATTGGGTTCAAAAACTTAGTGTGAGCACTTGTTCATATTTATTCTGAAAATACATCGTTAGGGTGTTGAATATCAGCACTACGCGAATATTTCTTGTGCCTTGAATATAAGATAAAGAGGATATATAGGAAATGATTTTCATCAGAGGGAATTGCGGTTTCTAAACGACTTTTCGCGGAATTTAGAAAAGACTTCCAGCGTTTGGAGCTTAGTTTCTATTGATATAGCCGACCTATGTCTTTTTCGCTTGATTGAAATCATTTTTTAAAACATAATAAAACTATCAGCAGATTAGTTTCACAGTTAGTCCAGAAATCGAAATTTAATTCCCTTCATTTGATGAAGCAGATGCATAAATCGGAAAAGTACAAAGTTATGAGTTCCTCCAATTTACACCTCCTTGCTGTCGTAGGCAATCTATCCGGAAGACCCTTGATACCTTGAAATCAAAGCAAAACTCTCATTATCGAGGAGATTATATTAGAATATCTGATGAATTAGGTTGAATCATAAAACCTTGCAGCCTCTGACTAAGTTTCCAATGGCAGATACCCTAGGACCCGACAGGAAGAGTCCACAAAGAGCCCACTCACAATTAAATAAATATCGCGAGCACCAAAAGCAAGGAACACCAAATCTAAGTAAATTCATCCCATTGACCTCATCCTAAAGCCCTTGGACCCATTCAAGGCCACGCATATCATAGCAATGATAACAGTGGGCTAAATAACCTAAGCAAAATCTGTGGAGGAGGCAGAGAAAGAAGCTTATTGGACAATTCTACTCATAGTTTTGGCAAGCAGCAAGGAAAAGTGACACTATATGACCTCTGTGACGAGGATAAAGAAAAGATAGGGCACTTGATTGTATTAGCTGCAAATCAGAAAGAAGAAAAAGAAAAATTGCAAAAAATGCTTCAGGATTATACCCAGCAGTACGAACGAGAGCTCAGCAAGCTCAAACAGTTGAACCAATCAAAATCACATGAAGCTAAAGAATTGGATCAGCGATTAAAAGCATCTGTCGACATGTTATCGCGTGTAGAGGTTTGTGCGTCTCACCCTTTTGTGTCAATAACCTGTGTTTCGTTGAGATAGAATGACTCAAAATTTGCGTCTGTGCAGCTTGGGACTACCAAAGCGTTTTCTCCTAGTAAGTATGGTTATAAGGAGATAAAAGAAACTAGCTCGGCGAAACCGGTGATAAGTAATGATATGAAGAGAACAGAGCGAGTGCAGCCGCAGATTGAGAAAGATGACTCGCAGAATCAGCAGCAAAGAGTTTTTCTTCGATATCAGCGTAAAATCTGTCGTATTTCTGCAGATGTGTTAGAAACTTTTGTAGCTGGTCAGGCAGCGAAGGTCTTCCATCCATCCGAGCATGATAGAGACTCTGAAGATGGCAGTCATGTGGATAAAGCGAAAAAAACCTCACTGAGGGAGTTAGACCGCATTAAAAAAGAAATTGCCAACGTCGAAGCTTGCTTAAGAGTAAATTCGCTTCAATTTGGATTAGGCGTTTTAACACCATATGCAATAGGAGCTTAAGATGCGGAGAATTGAATCCGATGAAGAAGAAATGGAACCCACACGAGAAGAAGAAGAAAAATCCTTTAATAAACAATATACGACGAAAGCACAACACCAAAACACCAGCGGCTTGATTTCTGAGAAGATAGATCCAGAATTGGAACGAATCCGTGCGAAATTTTTCTCGAGATTAGAAAAAAGCTCAACGTATCATCCCATCGAACCGATTTCCTTCGAACAGACAAACCCTCTGCCACGGGAACTCAGCGACTCTTCACCCGACGAGCGGGACCGCAATGACCACATTAACGGAAGAATGGCAGAGAAATCTCCTGCGGAAAGAAATCCAATAATGGAATCGACTCCTAAATTTACTTTACATACTTATAGTTCTTTAAAACGGGCGAAGGAAGCAAAAAAGAAGGTTGAGTCCTTAAAAAAGCGGAAAAGGACGCCGATAAAAAAAAAGCGGTTGAGAAAACGCTCTAAATCCCCTGCCACCAAGAAAAACCCTCCGAAGTCGAAGGACGTTATTATGAGTAAGTACTATCCTGAAAATAATGAAGTTCAAGCCGAAGTGAACGCGATTCCCCAAGGAGGCGTTTCAATGGTAAATAAATCAACGACGACGCATGAGCAACCTAGCGAGGAAGTGAATGAAACCCGCAAAACCTCTGCGCAAGCTTCTGAGACTTTACATAATAAAAAAGGCCCGTCCCATAAAAAATCGCTATCGATAAAAACGAACGGATCATTGAGCAGCAACGCGGTCTCGAAGAAAAGCAGCGTCATTGGCTCTCGGAAGCATCTTAATGAAATGGAGTCCGACATTCATTCAGAAGTTACGTTTGACCCGAACCTGAACTCGATGCCTGACTCAAAGCAAAGCACGAAAAATCTAACTTCCCCTTCAGCGTTTAAGTCTGATTCTGAAAGCACTAAATTACAGGAACAATTACACAACACGGCGAATCAAACACAGATATTAGCGCAACCTGTTCTAAATATATTATCGCCAGATAGCAGCAAGCTCGTGATTAATTTAGACGCACTCAGCGAAAATGAAATCAAGAATATCAAAAGCCTGCTGGATCAGCGTCTCAATCAGCTGTCCTCAGGAAAGAAGGGCTCAGAACCGCTAAGTCCTGCTCTTCCAGCAGAAAATCCCAGAAAATTATCTGATAAAGCCACGAAAACTCCTCAAAGAAACCAAAGGTTCAGGTCTGAGGATGAATTGGTCATCGAGGGGTATCCGAGCTCTCGGGATCTGTTTAAGAATGGAAAGTTACTCATGAAAGAACGGCAATTTATTCACGAATACGACGAAATGCTAAAATCATCTTCCAGGGATGATATCGACAATATCTTTACCAGAAACATGAACAGGAGCGCGAACCAAAACGCAGAGGGGCAACAAGACTCATACGAGCAGTCCTATGAGCCTGATAGCAGATTTGTTGACTACCCAAGGAGCAAATACCTGGAAAATTCGCAGAATTTAGACCTGTTTAAGAACCCATCTGACCGTTCTTCTCCGATTCCTCACATGAAAGAACTCGAGTATCTCCACAGCCGAGATTTGGACTCTCCTCTGTTAGGTGACAAATACAAGTCAGATGATAGCTTACCTGTGCTGAAATACTCGGAGTTATCGAGTATTGAAGGCGGTCAGGCAAGCAACTATGAAATGAGAGAGTCACGTATAAAAGGGAGTTTCATTGATAAGATGAGTCTAAGGCAGTCCAAGGAAAACCCAAAGAATAATAATATTCTTTTAGAGGACCAGGAAGATCAGCAAGCGCAGGAAGAGTCATATGGCTATATCGCCAATAAATCTGGAGGCCCAATCGCGATACATGACAAGCCAGAGCTGTTCGATACAGCACAGGCGGGAACCCAGGGTAAATCTTTCCCAGGGATTGTTATGACCACCTCGCAAGGAACAAAGAAAAAATACATGGAAGCTTCAAATACACTGAGCGCGATCACGAGTGTAAACACGAGCCATGTAAGCAATGTCCAGGGGTCAGCAAAAAGCGAAGCGGCGGCGAGCCTCAGTCATTCTAAACTTAAGCCTGATAGCGAAGAAAACCAAGTTGTTCCCCAACCCGATCCTATGAGGCTAGGGAGCCCCTCGTTTTACTCAACAGATAGTCTAACGTACTCAAAAAGAACGTTCAATGAGAGCCAAATGGTGCCCACAGAAATCGATAAGTCATCAGAGTTTACTGGACCGAATCTTTGGGCAGAGACGTTGAAACAGAGTCAGGAGCGACAGCAAACAAGGCAAGAGACGAGTAATATTCTACAAAGCAGTTTGTTGAGAGAATCGTTTGATGGAGAGCACGATAAGAGCTCTGCTAGAGCGAATTTAGTGGACAATTTCGGGTCTCTTTTCAATACGGTAAAAACAAACGATAATGAATGGCGGCTAATGTTATTGAATCTTAGGCAAGAACGCTAAAAAGTGAAGAGACGCTAAGAGAAAGTCATCAAAACAGATTGAAAGCAGGCTCTATCATGGAACAACAGCAGGATAATTTTATGGCAAGAATTATCTTAGAGGCGGAGGATGATGTGAGTCAGTCGGAGAATTTAACCAGGAAAAGTTCAACGTTTGAAAATGATCACAGCGCTATCAGTAATAGCAATATGAGCATGCAGTTGGGAAAGCGGAGTGGAAAAACTGAGACTTCTATCGTTGAATCCGATACGTCAATTTTGGCGATAAGACAGCAAATCCGAGAGCTTAAAAGTCAGCAAAGGTTGAAGCAATCGCAGAAATAGACTAATGGTAGGATTGGAGATAAGTAGCCAAAAGAAAGAGAATGAAATTTTGATGATAGCATAAGATAAGACGTAAAATATTGCGGTTAGTAAACGCGTGGCGCCCATTTTGATTACTTAATTTGAATACTATGTTAAATCAAATCTGTACTTGTATCAATACTTGAAAATTGAATACTATTAAATACAGTCTAGTGCGACTAAACAAATGATGATGTTTAGAGAAATTCGCTTGGTTCAACAGGAATTCAGTGAAAAATCACGAATAATATCATATTATTATTTGTTGCGTCTATTGTGCTTGGACACAGTGAAAGGGAAATCGAGTTAGATCTGACCAGCAAAGCAAATCGTAAGGATTGGATTTTGAGTAAGAACTCCGTTCAGAGTTAGCATGAAGCTGCGGATAGGAAAGATAAAAGAATAGATTTGAAGAGAAACTGAGAAAATCAAACTTATGCCCGACAGAAGACTAATATATAACGAAAGAATCACGAGAATCAGCGAAATCAATTGATAATTGTGAGTGTCTATAGGAACAAGAGAAGATCAATGAAGAGATTTTTCTTTTCGTAATACAATTAGTGATAAATTGTCAAAAACAAGGTTCTACCCATCTTTTAAAAACAAAAATTTCGTATATGGATCGATTCGAGTGCAAGGCTACATACAGTAGAGAAACTAAAGGAGTTTGCTCGGCCAACTGGCTATCTGGGAGGTTGGAGGTGTATTAATTTCAAGATGTTAGTATGCAACGCAATGGGAGACGAATCGCAAATTTTGTCGAGACAATCAAATAAAAAATAGTCAGCTCATTTCTTCTCTCGAAGAGGGAGGTTTGAGTGCCGTTATTTTCATGTAGCGATCGATAAAAATCAACGCAAGCATGCGTTTCCTTTGTTTTTAAAACTTGTTCTTAATAACTAAATCAATTAAACCAAAAAATCTTCTAAGGCTTTACAGAAAGTTCCAGGGAGATTATATATCTTTCGAGCGAGTGTAGTTCCTTCTTCAGTTCAATAGTATAACAACTTCTACAATAACGTTGGAGATTTTCTTTCTGCCCGAAAATGTAGTGATAAATTTTTTAATCACTAGTTATAATCACAAAAGCACTCAATCTGAAGTTTGAAGGTTATGCAAACCACGAGTAAAGCTCCGAAGTAGGGAGGGACTTTCAATAAAGTAATTTCTTATAAACCATGCTAACACAATGTATTCGGAAAATAATTTACGGTAAAGTGGTTAAATTGCTTAGGATCTGGATTTCTCATTGAAAAGTTCATTTAGCTGCTTTATCCGTTCTATAATGTCCCATTAATCAGCCAATCTCCTGGGAACAACGAAAAGAAGACTGCAGATGGCGCCTGAT
>ENA-UOTX01000873-UOTX01000873.1-compost-metagenome-genome-assembly--contig:-NODE-873-length-28095-cov-7.711186_pt1 | contig 28095 bp, 14 predicted proteins | sample MGYA00238143_ERZ746982 | MGnify/ENA primary metagenome ERZ746982 (study PRJEB28758, sample SAMN06268862) | compost metagenome | isolation source: single cell | place: USA: California, Emeryville, Joint... | reverse complement strand
GCAAATAGAAGCAAAATGCTGATATTGATGGAGCAATGCATGTCAAATAAAATCGACTTAGGGTGGCTTTCCAAAACGTCCGGATAGGTGCAATTGAGAGGAAGAAAACAAGTTCAGCCGTTTTCATAGCCCTTACGAAAGATTCTCCTGCTACTTTGCTATTTTGCACATAATGAGGATCCTAAGGGGACACGGGTATTTAATCACTCGAATAGATAGCAATTTTTCAGGAAATAGGTTTATTTTGAATTAAATTGAAAGTAGCAATGTTTGAAAGAGATGCTGATGAGTAGAAAACTTGAAGCTATGGTTACTGAAGAAATTTCTCGTTGTACCCTGAATCTACTGAAGCTGCAAAGAAATTAATGAAATCGTGTTAAACGACCTTCAAGCGAAAACTTAATTTTGCTGATTCTTACTTTCGAACACAGAAAACTTTGCGTTGTGCCACGACCTTTAACCTCGAAGAAATTTTTTGATTATCCTACTCGAAGGTACTCGAAGGCGACTCAATATAGTTGAAAGAAGTGAATTCAGGATCAGCTAACGTGTTCGAAAGATTATTTCTCAGTTGTGGCTCAGACAGGTAAGTAATTCCTCCATAGTTTAATTTCTGATAAAATAACAAAACAAATTCACGAAAGCTTTTCTTAGTTGCAGTTTATAATGGATAGCTTCTCCAGACAACAAATGACTAGATAATCCAACCAATCCACCATTACATTCCAAGCTAGGCCATCCATGATTTCTGGACTTTTAGAGAAATGCGTAATACCTCTACCCCAAGAAGCCATCTTTAGTGGTGTTCAAATGATTATCACTCGAATTTGTCGGTGTTTTCCTTTGTTTTGAGCTTTCGATGGAGTAAGCAAAATGTCATTAGTCCAAACGCTTGATGCTCCTACTGCATTCGGATTCGGTATCTTTGTGATCATTTAAAGCCTAACGAAGGTGCTGAAAAAATTGACTCAGGATGCATTTTGTGCAACACTGGCCCAATTTAACCCCACTGCCAAAAACTCGAATCATCCGAATATTTATTCTTGAGTGTGATAGTTATCACATTATTTGAAATTTACAACAATACCATGGAGACCCCAAGCATTTCTCAACACCCAAGAACCAGCAGAGCGAAGACAGTTGCTATCCTCGCCATCGCTGTCGTTGGTGCTCTTGCTGTTTCTTACATGGTCTTCAGCAACCTCCCTGCTGAAACCGAATTCAAAGCTGACATCCGACCTTTCAAGGTTGTCTATGCCGACTGGAAGAAGAAATATAACATTTACTACGGTGGACCTGAAGACAATATTAGGTTCAAATACTTCGAAAAGACCTACTCCTGGATGCAGAAATACAACTTACAATTTCCACCCCCTAGCTTCAGGCTCAGTTTCAATGCCTACTCTGCCATGAGTGATGAGGAATTCTCATCTGTTATGCTCGGTTACAATCCTAAGAGGCGATTGACTACAAGCAAAAATGTTGTCGAGCTTCCAACCGAATACCTTAGAGAAAACGTGGACTGGACCACCCAAGGTGCCGTACAACCTGTCAAGTACCAAGGATCCTGCGGTTCGTGCTGGGCATTCTCAGCAGTCGGTGCTCTTGAAGGTCTCAGCGCCATTAAACGAGGCAAGCTTCAAGACTTCTCTGAGCAAGAACTCGTTGACTGCTCCACAAAATACGGGAACCAAGGATGTAATGGTGGTCTCATGACCAACGCTTTCAACTACGTTAAAGATAACGGTATCTCCACCCAATCTGCTTACCCATACAAGGCTAGCGACCAAAGCTGCAAAGCCACTTCTGGCAACAAATTCAAGATTACTGGCTACGCTAACGTCCCTGCCAACAATTCTGCTCAGCTCAAAGCTGCTATTGAAAGACAGCCAGTCTCAGTTGCTGTTCAAGCTGACTCTCCTGTCTTCAGACACTACACGTCTGGAGTCCTCACTAGTACCGATTGCGGAACCAACCTCAACCATGGTGTCCTCGTTGTCGGGTACCATACTACTGGAGCTCACTTTCTCCGAGGTAGACCCTACCACTTTTATGGTAGTGAGCTCCCTCACTACATCGTCAAGAACTCTTGGGGACCTGACTGGGGTGATCGAGGATACATCAGAATCGCTATCACCGAAGGTGCTGGTGTCTGCGGTATTCAAATGGATGCTTCTTACCCAACTTTATAAACAACAATTGCTGACCTAATTTCTGTTTTTTTGGAAAGTGATATCAGAAATTTGCTATTATTGAAACAAGTAATTGTATTTGGAAACAGTTAAGAGAATTATGAAATAGATGCATCATCACGCCAATTAATTAACGAAGTACCAAATACTATAAACTTTCCTCTATAACTTAGAAATTGCTTTGATACTCGAGTGTTAGGTTTTCGTGAATTAGCAATCTCTTAGAGTCGCAGTTTATTGATCACGAAAGCTGTAAGACCATGACTAAATGTGCGTACGATCGCCTTCACTGATATTCACATAGAAAGATTAACTGTAGTGCCAATTAGCATCTCTCTTTGTGAAAATTACTCTTAGTTTGGACAATTAACCAAAGAAAAACTGTGGGTATATCCAGGTCCTGAAAGACAAAGTTCTTGTTAAATTTTCAAATTTAGGAAAATCTTAAGCACTACCCTTCATTCTAATCGAGAAGACTTTTAATGGGTGATAGTTGAAATTGTGTACATGAAGTCGATGTTTGTACAAAAGCAATTATTGAAGAAGATAAACTAAATATTCTCTCTGTTCAAAACTTTATGTAATATTCCGATTTTGTTACTCAATCGATCTAAACTCATCCAATGATATCCATAGCATCGGTGTTAACCACTTGATCTTTATTACTGACAGCATTATTATCTTCATGCTCTTGCTGGTTGATAGATTTATAGCAAGCAAAATGCATGATGGCTATTTGACCACCAGTTCTCTTGGCACCCTCAATTTCCATCGTTTCTTCCTGAAATTTCACTTTCACAGCTTGAACCAGCAGCCACTGTCGACTCGTTGAGTTCCATGTTGTCTCGAATTCTTCTCCACAAGCCCAGCAGCTCTCCTCCTATTAAAACCACCCCGAGATATAATTCACATTTTAAGTCTTCAGCAATTACCTTAAACTCTTCAGCAGGAATGTAATTTTCAAAAGTTAAAAGCTTTTCAGGCTCTAAGTCCCATCAAAGGGAAAACATAAGACTATTGAACGTTACTAACTAATTACCGTCTTTTTCTGCTTCGTTTTTGTTTGTACTTTTTTCTTTAGGCGCTTCTCCTTTGATCCATTCCTAAAAATTCCTTTCAGAATAACCACAAGCTAGTTTCTTACGTCACGAGTGCACATGGCCATGCGGACTCCGAATTCTGGACGTTGCGTCTTTTTAATATTGTCATTGAAATGCCAGTCTAAATGCTTGTTTAATTCGTATTGGTTCTCAAAGCGGATTCCGCAGTGTGAGCAGGCTCTGACGTTCGTCTCATAAAGAGAGTTGTACACTTTCTCCTTTATCATTACAGTGCGCCTTACCGAACAAATTAGACACAAGAAAAGCTATTAGATGAGTACTGGCTCAGTGTAGTGATGTGAAGCTGATCTATTAGCCTGTTCTTCCTGTATCTATCCTCCCAATAATTCGTTAAGTCATGCTTCAATTTATTCAGAATTATTCGAAACACAGCAACAGGCTCTTTGGGATGCTTTGCAGAACTTTCTCTCTGTAGATGAAGCGGATGATTACTCTGATGATGTGGATGATGACCGCCTTTCCCTGCAGAGCCATGATGTCCGTGACGGCTTTGAGGCTCAGTGGCAGGACTGTGCACATTGGTACCTTGTATCTTTTGTTGCGTTCTATTAACTAAATCGACAATTTGCAGAGTTTTCGGGTCGAATCCTCGGTTACTCTGACCCAAACGACTGTCTTCGCTCCGAGGGTGCTCAAGTGCGTGTTTTCTATCATAGCCTTCCAGTTCATACTGCTTGGTTGCTGCTGTTGCTGCTGCCTTTGAGTAATCTCCGGATGGTTAATTTCGGGATATATGGGCTGACGGTAAGGAGTTGGCTGGATTTGACCACCCAGTTGCTGGGGATATTGCTGTGGGATAGGTCCAGGCATTTGCTGTGGGTTTTGGCCTTGTTGGAGGGGTGTTTGCTGGGAGAACTGCTGAAATCGTTGAGGATATTGCTGTTGTTGCAGAGGATTCGGTTGCATTTGTTGCGAAGGCTGAAAATTGTAATATTGCCCCATTTGCTGTTTTTGCATAGTACCCATCTGAATAGGATTAGGACCGGGCATAAATTGTCCATTCAGGTTTGGTCCTGACGCTCGCATCCTATTCGGGTCTTCTTCATCACTAAAATGAGCTTCTCCATCGTCGACCTGCATTTCGTTATAGCTCCCTTTCGTTGGCGAAATATTTTGCCTTTCATTGATACCCATATTTAGCTGATTGCGAGCAAATTGAGTCTCATTGACCATTTTCCTTGGGAAGTCTCTCATTTCGCCTGGAGGACTTCCCGTGCCTTTCTTTTTGATTCTATACGCCTCTTTTCTCATATCTGCTCCCTGCATTTCAATCCGAGTGTTATGCATTTGGTTCATTTGAGGCTCCCGTTGCTTATTAGAATTATCCATATAGCCTGTTTTCATCGGTTCCACTGACCGAGATTGGTTCATCCCACGCTGATAAGACTGCTGCTGCTGATACGCTTGATTCTGGAAATCATGTTCAACCCATTTGTTGGCACTTGGACGGTTTTGCTCAGCTACTTGCGTTTTTTGATGTCCTGACGCTCTTTGCTGTCTATCTTGCTGTTCCATCATCTGCGAATGCGCAATCGGTTGCTTTTGATTCTGCGATCTTTGCTGACCTTTTGATTGAGATGGCTCTTGCGACCCATTCGATGGAAAAATATCTTTATTTTTTCTGAAATACTCCTCTAGCATCTCGTGCTCTTCCTCTGTAAAAGTTTTTTCGAGGTCCTAAACAGTAGATAAGCTCCTTTCATTCAAATTAGCTGACAAATCAAAGACAGATATTCATAGACGAAGCTGCTTACTATATTTTTCTGCGCATAGATGATATTTCGAAGCGACACAATCGCATCAGGCTTGAAAAATCGCTTCCATATCGCATAGAGTATCCTCAGGCTCTTGAGGGCGTCAGGGTCGTCTAGTAGATTGAGATATGTTGATGCAAAAAGCTCTGGGATTTCCGTCTCGATGAGTTGGATGTATTTCCCGCCAACGAATTTGATGATGGAGTCGATAACATACAAAAACAGGACTTTTTTATCGGTGCGGCTCTGAGAATTAGGAAAATAATGAATTAAGATATTGATTTCGTTTTTATTGTATGATACTGAGCGCATTTTCTCAAACAGGGCTTCTGTAATCTCGGAAGCATGAGATTCTTGGTCCTTCGCGATTTCGGTGAGTTTATCGATGGTTTCGCGGTCGTTCTTTTTGAGCTTAGCAAGCTCCTTTTTGAAATTCTCTTTTGGCTGCGCCTTCATTGGAATAATTTTAGATAATCTTCCTTTGAAAGGTGAATTTAAAATATTGACGCGAAAAAAGTTGAGGCAAAATGCCCGTAAATGGGAGATATCCTTCAAGAAAAAATTAAATCCTTGTACGAAAAGCCTCGGGTAAGGTTGTCGAAGCTAGATAATATTTTTTTGACTCCTTTATGAAGGAAGAAAAGAATGAGCTTGTCTCTTCATTGAGGTAAATTGAAATATATCCAACTGTGGATCCAAGAAACAAATTATCCTGCGTGGGAGGATTTGAGAAGAACTGATTAGATGATAACTTTGTAAGATCTAAAACGATCTCAGCTCTTGATCTAATTTGATTTGAAATTCGCTGCGTTAATCACATTTGAGACCCAACTTAATCGTTAATATTTCTCATAGAAGTGAGATTATCATCATTCGAAGAAGTATTACTTACAATCTGTTAATTTGAGAAAATTTTGATTCTTGACTAAAGAAAACTTTTTCTTGTAAGTATTATCAGATGCTCGTAGTCATAGCTTTTCACAGATATCCTTAGTGCCTTATTTTTCCACGATTTCCACGTTTTTCATCCGAAGAGCCATGTAGTTTCAGATCAGAGCGCTTATTCAATACTTTTACATATATAGATCATTAACATTTAAACTCAGTTTATCAATGACAATTTCACGTTTTTCTTCTCGCAGCATTTTCTGCTTCCTGATCCTCGTCGGGCTTTGCTCTTTCGCGAGAGCACAAAAATTTGTCGATATCAGCTTCGGCAATACCTACCATCGTGTCCAAGAAGGCGAGTCCACTCAACTTTATAAATTCAATGTACCTGAACCTCTCAGCGACGTCTCAGTTTACTTGTCCTCCAATGGAGATAACTTCTTCCGAATGTTTGGCTCGAAAACCACCATGGGACTTAAATCAAACTCTCCAATGATTGATTATTTCAGAATAGGCACTCATTTTCTCATGATTGACATTTCAGCCCACCAACTTTCGCAGTCTCCTGATAAAATGTATTACATCGGGGTTGATTGTGTGTCTCTTGACCCCTGCGACTACCAGCTTCGACTTGAGCACCCATCCAACTACACAGCAGGCGTCCGCGAAAAAATTTATCCTCGCTCTTCTAAAAACGGCAGCGATTCTGTTGTAGTCTTTAAAATTCCTCAAAACGAAACCACAAATCGACTTGTTCTGAGCGCCTCGAGACTCTACACGCGCTCCGATAATTCTACTCCTCTCCACGCATATGTCTTCAGAAATAATTCTGAAGCCGCCAACCCTACATACTCATTGATGTTCCTAGACACTGCCTGGGATTCAGGATTGGCTACCATCATTCATAAATCCCAACCAGAATTTTGCACGGGCTGTAATTGGACGATGCGGGTTGTCTTCGACGACCCTGTCGTTCTGCAAGCTAATGCGTATGCAGCTGTCGAACGCATTAGACTATACGCACGTTTTGACGATGTCGCGTTGCCTCAGACTCACAACACCTACGTGATCAATCTCGAAGAGGACAAAATTCCAGAAAACGCGAGTGTAGTTCTGAATTTCCAATTCTACGAGGGCTTCGTGCACACATACATCCACCCTGACGTGCTTCCGGACAGATTAGATGATTATCTCTGGAACATCACGTCGTATGGTGAAGAAACGATCCGTATCTCTGCAGCCGAGAGAAAGAAACTGGGTTTTAACAAGAAAATTTACATTTCGGTCAGTCCCTCTCAGCAGGTGGCATACTCGATTTCCTACAGAGCTTTGAGTGCAGAGAGTAAGACTTGGTATGGTGGTCAGACATTATATCCAGAAAAAGCCTACAAGAGCTTCATTCAGGACGGAGAAGTCCAGACTTTCTGGTACCATCCTCTGTGCAACTCAAGCACGAATTTAGGCGTGTTTGCAGAGACCGGTAACATCTACGTCGCAGTAATGAAATGCGAATATTTCGAAAATTGTTATTTCACACCTGAAAACTTCACAAATCTAGACACGCTTGATAAGATCATGTACTACAGCAACTCTTCGAAAATGTGGAAGTCTGGAGTTATTAGCGCGACTCATGCGAATCATGATACCTACTGCCATTATGCTATATCCGTCTTAGGAGCCTCGAAAAACACTTCGAGCAAGGAATCAAGTTTCGAGATCTGGGTTGATCAACACAACACAGTAACTAGGCTTGTTGAAGGTACTACGTTTAAGGCTGAGATGAGCGCGTTTACTACCAGGCAATTTAGCTATAGGCTATTGAATGATACGGGTGTGGATCATATCAGATTTCAAATCAACCCGTTGTCAGGGAGAGGACAGTATAAGCTGAAATTCGCGCCTTATAGTATCTACCAGCAGCCGCCATATGAAACCACGAGCACCTCCTGGAATATCGACGTCCATCGCTCTGATGTGACGCGAACGCTTGCGGGAGACTACTATTTGAATGTCACAGCCGTTGAAGCTTCGATCTTTTTCATCACGCCGATAATTTATCGTAATTCCTCATCAGATGGAAATAAGACCGTTCATAAGCCAGTCACTCTCCCCGCAGGTGTTGCGATGCGCTATAGCATCTCGAAAGATCAAATCGCCTATTTCAAATTCACGACTAATTTCCCAAAATCATTCGAAGGCTCTGTATCCGTTCTTCTCCAGCCAATCAGAGGCAAATTCAAGCTTGAAATGACTGTGGATAATAAGACTGATTCTCCTTGGAAAAGTTCCTCTAACGAACTAACAGTTTCCAGCGGAGATAAGATCTTTGAGCCACAAGGAACGTATTTGGTCGCCGTTTCCCCTCTACCTTACGATCGAGGGCTCTATTACGACACGTATTCGTTCTCCATTGCCTATGTCAACTCCGAGGAGTTCCTTTACCTCCGCGACGGTTTTCCCTTCTTTTTTACAGTCTCCAAAGCCGCTCCTAAATATTTCGAAATCGATTATTTTCCCGAAGACGGCGACCTAATGATCACGAAGAGCAGTCGCTCTGAATATGAGATCTACCTGTCACTTAACCCATCCATCCTCTTGCCGAACCATACAGCATACACAGCGAAAACACAAAACACGTTCTCTATCAGGTTGAAAGAAAGTGAGTTAAGAAAAGCTTGTCAATTCTCAAACTCGACCTCAAAGTTCGAAAGTTGCATAATTTACGCCTCAGCCTTCACGAACTTAACAGCAGATGTAGACAGTTATATCCTAGTTTCAAAGAGTAAGAGACCAGTTGATCTAGCCGAAGGATTGAGCTCTTACCACCCAATCGTCGCAGATATTCCATTCCATTTTAATTTCTACCCGAGTACTCTCGAAAAGCCATTAGTCGTGAAAGGCTGGTCGCAGTACAGAAAAGTTTCTGTTTTCGCGAAGGTCAAAGATTACAAAGCTCAAGATCCCACTCAATTACATGATCTTCTGCTACAATATCCAACAAACAAGGATGCAGATTTCTCGGCAAAAGGCACGGCTCTTCAGGAGATGAACGAGTACAAAGATGAGTTCGTGATCCCAGCTGATAAACTGAAGCAATTATGCAATAACGACCTAATGGAATGTGTTGTTACACTGACAGTCTATGCGGAAAGCGGATATGTCTCCAATGATGATGATATCGAGCCTCCAATATTCTCGATAATGGTGACAGGAGACGTGCAGAAACTAGACTCTCATGTCCCCACTTACGATCTTATCTTTAAATATCAGGTCAAATACTACGAGATCTCCATAAGTGAATCGAAATGCGAAAACTGCACGCTTTTCATTGATATTACCTCCAGTAAACAGGATGACGTCATGATCTTGCTTTCCAAAGGCACATCCTCACGGCCGACACCTGATGACGCTGATTTTACCGTTAACAGCGCTCATTTCAAGCTCACCAAATCAGAAGCGAAAAACCACGGAAAAGAGTTCTACGGAGAATGGACAATTGGCGTGTATTCTTTCGAAGATGCAAACTATCAGATCACGGTCTCATTCAAGGACAACCAGGAAGCCCTTATATTGGGAGGGCATCCTTTCGCATTTTCGCTTGATAAATCTGCTAAAAAAGCCTTCCAATACTACCTTGATACTCCCGGAGAAATAGAAATAAGAACTTACATTGAAAAAGGCAAGGCGACTACCACCGCCTACGTTTTTAAGAATGAACAAACCCGAGACCTACCCGTTCCTGCCACTTTCATAAAAAAAGCACAGGCTGATGGCTCAATTTTGCTGATCCTTCCTGAAGAAACAGCAAAGCAGGTCAGGCCGTGCTACATTTCGATCACGCTGGAAGCCCACGAAAATAATACTGCTGGCAATCTTGTTGTTTTGCATCCAAACGAAAATATCGTGCTCATGGACGGAAATTTCTATACTGATATATTAGAGCCCCAAGATAGATTGTATTTCAAATATCAGCAGATGAAAAATTCAACAGAGCCTGAAGCTCAAACAATAAGCAATTACATCGATGTTATAGTCTTCGCTGGAAACATAACTGCCTCTGTTTATAACAATACCGCCCGCAGCGACACTGGGCTTCTTATGCGGAAATCTCCTTTGCCTGGAGAGCATTTCTTCGGCCTCTATCCTCAGACTCTTTCGGAATCTGATGGAAAACCCTACACGAATTTCTATGTCGTAATCGAGGCAAGCTCCCATGCGAAGTTCTCGATAGTCGCGGGCTCTCAAAATAAGAAGATCAAATTGGCCGATGGCGTTATGCATACAGATTACTTGGATCTTCGCCAAGAAGTCAAATATGCCATGATGCTACCAACATTTACAGACCGTAGCCCCTACAACATAAAAATTAATATCAACTTATACAATGAAGGCGCCAAAAACCCAGTGATTGGTGGGGCTAATTCAACGATAGCGGCTTTCCCATCGCTTGAAGAGGGCGTGCTTGTTATGAAGCAACCAAATGGCGAGGAGTTTAGACATCGCTTTGAGTTCACTGCGAACTATACCTCAGAGGCGAACAAGAACGGTGATTATTCCGCGTCGCAGCTGCTCATTATCGGAGGACATGAATTAATGAAAACAATGACGATTCTCAATGGAACAGATACTCAAGCAAGCCTGGAGTTTAAACTAAAGAATCCGCATTCAATCGCCACGAAATATTCGGTAATCGCTCAAGTAACAAAGCCTATCGCTCTTCCAGTCGGCGGATTGCACGTCAACCGAGTTAGCAACAGACAATCAGTGATATATGAGATCTTTGCCGCGAAGAGTGGCACGTTGGCCATCGAATTGGTGGAATGCTATGGAAAAGTTAGAATGGAGGCAACGGATTCCATTGAAAAACTGAATAGCGGTCACTGGGATCTCAGGGTTAATGTACCCTCTGAAGAGGTCTTATATGGCCACCTCAAAGTCAACCGAGTCACAATCTACGTGAGAGTCTCGCTCTTGGATGGTGTCGCTAACGGTAAGATCCCCACTCAGAAAGAAGCGCTGTATAAATTCCAAACAAGACTGTTTGGCGAAAACAACATACTTCCATATGATTCGTTCTATCGCGGAAAGAACGGTATTATTAACTGGAATATCAATCTCTTCGATCAATCAAAACTCGATCTTATTTGGGGAGACGCTTCTGCCGATCGAACTGAAAATATATTTACGGAGTACGACGTGGAACCAGTTTACAACGTACTTATTACCAAAGACAGACTCACCCTTGAGACTTATTCCAAGTGTGGTTTCAGGGCAAATGACGACGAACTAGATGAGCCTCATGATGGTTTTGTCAAATTCAATAAAATTCAAGCTAATAAATCGATAAGTTTCACTGAGTTTGCGGCTAACACTCGAAAAGAAAGGAATCAACAGTTTGAGATCGACTCCACTGGCGAAGTGACTTACTATGCTATAGTGGTAGCAATATTGAATGGATATGCTCATGGCTCCAACTTTACGAGCTGGTCGATACCGTTGATATATGACTCTGTACAAATTTCAGTAGCTGGAGCGGTGTCGACTCCAACATGGATCATAATCGCGGTTGTTACTCTCACCGTAGCGGTGATAGTGGTTGGCTGCTTACTGTGTAAGTATTATAAACGGTATAAGCTTACACAGGCAAGACTCCAATTTGAAATGCAAGATATAAGGAACGTCGCGACGACGGCCTCAGAGGAAGAGGTTGGAAGGGAAATCGAAAGGATAAAGCATGAAAGACATACTGTGTTAGTTGAAGAAAAGGAAAAGACCGAGCTTTATATCAGCTGAGGGATTTAGTTAGTAAGGTTAAATAATATATTTTAATCATTGAAAAAGCCATATTTGCTATTGAGAGAAAGAAAACAGCAATTCTAAAAATTTTAATGGAAAATTGAATGAGGCAATCAAGTTTCTAAGATGAGACCTGACAATGTAGTGGTGTGTTAGAAAAATAAAAATATCCATGGTGAGGTGGAATCAAATTCGCGCTCTAGCAATGTGGATGTGGTATTGTGAATACAATTAATAACAGAACTCTTAGACTTTGAAAGTGGCGTTCAGTGATGAGGGTAGTAATGCTGGTTGCAGAGTAAATCCTCTATCATGGACATCACGAAAAATAGAGTTGAATAGTTTTCAATTTCTGTCCTAAAATAACTTTGCTTCAATTTTCTTGGTTACACGAGGTTTAAGTTAGGTTTTGTTGATCCTAGGGAAGTTCAGAGCCATATTTCACAAAATTATTCAGCAAATCTTTGCAAGGAGGTGCTCATGACTGGGAAAATAGGTCAGAATGCTTCCAACACAGAAGCCCATAAATACGGGCACTTAGTGCATCATCTATTCTATTAAAAGCAGAAGGACCAAATTGCCAAGCGTAATGGAGGAATATGTTCTTTAAGCTCCAACACTCTAAAATACACCTGTGCATAATCTCAACACGAAATACCCTGTTTGCTATACCCACTCCTCAACATCTTAGTTTCTATATTTTAATTTCAGGAAAACCGAAACTATACAATACAACAGACTACTTTCGCCAGTTATCGATCTGGCTTGTGCATCGGAAGATTCAATGATTATAAAAATCTTAACAAAATTCCCATTACCTTCCATGAGTCTCGATCCTCGAGCTATCTTTAGTTTATCTTTAATTTATTAAAGAACAATCTATTAACCAAAACCCGTTACCTTTGCAGAAAGTTTTCAGTAAGAATAATAAGCAACGAGAGGCAAAAACCCACAACAGTCACTCCTATCATTTGAAAGTTAACGCTCTCATGGCCCTCCTTTTCTTGCTGGATGCTTCTAGACAGCCCAATAGCCGACAAAATCGAAGATCCATCTGCAAACTCTACTTTCTACTTTGAAATCTGAGTGATAATAAAAATCTGTAATGTTTCCTAAAGAAAAACAAGCTTTGATACGTTTGCTTCTAAATAAAACCAAAGAGATTCCAGAAAAGCTAACTTCCTCAATTTATTTTAAATACCCGGATTCAATTTAATTCATTCTAATTAGCTGGCAGTCAAAATAACTTTAAAATCAATCTGGAATGATAAGAAATTTTTCAGTAAGCCGATTGGATTGAGTCGGACTTTGTAAAAGTTACAACGGTACTAATTTCTCACCGATTCCGTCGTCGTTAATTCCCTAAAACAGGCTGGAGTAAAGCGAATATTCATGTCCACCAAAAAGTCAACGGAGTTGTCATCTACTCCATTCATCCGGAAGCAAAAACGGGTTGGGAAGGCTACAAGAGCGCCAGAAATACCAAAATTCGGATTCTTTCGAAAATATTTCACGGTATTCTTTGGTTTTTCGTATATTCTTTATCTCGCAAACGATACTGGGAATATTTCTCGAGATGAGGTATGGAACGGCAGCTTTGCGGTTCAGTTAGGACTGGTGCTGTTAGTTAACATAGCTCTCTTTTTGGCGTATTTCTGGACTCGTAAGCCGAAACTGAGCAGTGTAAAGAGTCTATGTGTAAAAGAAGCGCTAATTTTCTTCGTTGTTGTTGGAGTAAACGTCGGAATTTTCATCGCCGGGTTTTGTCAAGACGATGTTACCAGCACACATGAATTCAGAAATGGGATACTGCTGATGGGAGAGTTCATGTGGATGTATTTGCTGCTGAGTTGTTATTTAACCGAATGGTTCTTGAGAATTCTAGCGTTTTTCGTGCCTTGGCTGCTGTTTTTAATTGTAAGAGCGGTCGAAAACTCATTAACGGCAGGAGAATACGTTAACTTCTTTCGGGTCTTAGTCTGCGTTTCGCTGGCGATTGTCATTCAAGATAATTTTTGCAAAGCGAAAACAATGGAAAAAGAAATTGCTGAGCAGAATTGTGCTAGCCTGAAGGGGTTATTCGAGCAGAGTGAATCCAATCTCGTCATTCAGAGTCTCGATCAGAAAGTAAAATACTCTCACGTTGTCGGTCTCTCCACGTATTTCAACGCTCTTGAAACTGCGACGATTCAAAAATTTCAGGAACTGACCACCGGTCTCATCGCAAAAGATGCGCAACTACTCGCAAAGGAACACCCTTTGCTATCCAAGCGACTGCCTAATTATAGCAATATCCAAAATTTCATTGATGACCTTACAAATGACAGCGAGCTCTATGCAGAAATGTGCTCACATAGAGGGAAATATATCTGGTTCGAGAGCATTCTAAAGCATTCGGGACACCTTCAGCAGCAATATCTCGACGTCGGCTTCTCGCTTGTTACCTTTGATAACTCAGACTGCATCGCCATGATCACCAAAGATAAATCCCAGAGTATCCATCACATGCTACAAATAAACGAGCTGCAATTAAACTTGTTATCATCGGTCTCTCATGAGCTGAGAACTCCGCTGAACGGGAACATTAACTCACTGGATCGCGCTAACGAAAGCAGCCTGATTCCAGAGAGCGCAAAAACGGAGTTTATACGCCCAGCGCTAGCAAACGCCCGAATACTTTCTTACTTCGTTAACGACGTGCTCGACTACCTTCAATTGCGGAGGAACGAATTGCGTTTGATACCTTGGAGAAGCCAACTCTATGCTGCAATGCAGGAATGCGCAGATTTATTTCGGTTTTCTGTCGGCAAAAAGGGACTTGAGTTGACCATCGACTTCACTGAAATAGAGGATCACAATTACACGATCTCCACCGATTTTACCAAAATGAAACAGATTCTAATAAACCTAATATCTAATGCCATCAAATACACCTCCAAAGGGTCTATTAAACTGATCGTCAGCTGGGAAAAAATCGGCAAGGTTGTCAGAATCAGCGTAAAAGACTCCGGGATAGGGATGTCCGAGCAAGAAATCGAAAGGCTTAAATTTAAGATCGCAAACCATATGTTCACGGTGAAGGTCAATTTAAATTCAACCGGAGGAGCTCTTGGCCTTGTAATTTCAAATTCTCTAGCGAAATTGCTTTACCCTGCTCAGGAGCAAAACTTGGGTATCTTTTCAGTGCAAGGAGAAGGGTCTGTCTTTTCTTTTTTAGTCGAAGACCTTTCGCAGCAGGGAGTCCATCGCAAGCTTTCTGACATCATAAACCTCAACATGCTTGTGGCTGATGAAGGGCATAAGCAGATAACGTTTCCACAGCATAAAAAATTTTCAAGGATGAATTCTGAGAAAAAGAAGCCCAGGAGCTCCAACACGAGCAATTTTGACCCGAAACTTAATTTTGGAATCCTTCACTCCTTCCGCACAGAGAGGATGTTGCCGAAAATCAAAGAGAAATGCGTAATTGAGGAGGAGCTGTGTAACTGTCCGAAAATCATGGTGGTTGATGATGACGGTTTCAATTTAAATGCCATAGAAGGTATTTTGCGTTCGTTGGATAAAACGTATGATATTGCTTACCATGGGAGAGAAGCGTTGGAAAAGATTCAGAAGCAGAACGAAAACCCTTGCAGTGAGAAATGCAGAGGGTTTAGTTTGGTGATCATGGATTGCAATATGCCGATAATGAACGGGTTTGAAGCCACGAGGATCATCCGGGAAAAGATTGGTAAGTTTGAATGGAGGCCTTTGACTGTGATTGGATGCACTGCTTATGAGGACAATGAGAAGCTGCAGGAGTGCCTCAGGTGTGGAATGGATGAGTACGTCAAGAAGCCGGTAACTAAGAAGCTTATCCAAGATTTATTAAAATTTTATAGAGTGTAAATAGTTACGGTAAACAGGATTAGGAGAGTTGTGTGTGAGGATAGGCTTATTATATATAGCTTTGGATTTCTGACTCATAACTTCTCACTACTAAATTTACATTATGCATTGAAATAGTTTCAAAAAGCACATCGAATGACATGACCGATGTAATTATAAAGGGTTTGGTAATTATCGTGTCTTTCTAATAAAGTTACTGCGTTCTATCTACCATGAAATAGCAACTAATGAGCCTTCCAATTTCTAAGGTGAAGATTCATTATGATTAATGCCATCTTTCTACATACCACTTGAAAGAGCGCAGTACTATGGAAGGAGACCGCGAAACCAAGTAGCAGCTGTTAAGGTATTACTCAAAGGGAACTATGGCATTCCCAGCAGAGGAAGGTAACACAACGCCTCTACTACAGATATAAAATAATTTATTTTTGTTCGTACTCGGTCATTGGTTTATTTCGAAATGAATATGTTCTGCGATTACTGAAAAAAATTAGCAGAGTTTAATTTTTCAGGTTCACGAATTTTAAACCTTTTGCACTGCCAAATAGCCACCTCGAATTAAAACCGATACACAGCCGCTGAATTTAAATTTCAGACTCTTAACTAAATTGCGATCCTTTAAATTATTTAAAGAAACATTTATTTCGTTGTGAATATGGGAAATCATACTCCGTTCAACGAGTTAAGCCTCAAGAATAGGATACCTCCGAAATTTTATATGAGAGACTGCTTTAGTAGCTTATCTCCATTTCCTCTGATTATTATTTTTCCCATTCTCATGGGGATATTTTCAATTTTGTTTTTATTTCCTCTTCTCTCTCTCCAAATTACTTGCATAAGCATTATCCTTCTTCATTTCAGGAACGAAAATCTCCTTTCTTTTAATTTCTCAAATTAGTCTCATAGTGATAACAGCACTGAATGCACATTGGACTCCAGAACGAATAAATTAATCAACTATATGAATCAACTCACGAGTTCAGCAGCAAGTACCTCTCGTGTATTACTCTCTCCTTGGGATGTCTCCTCTAGCACTTTATCCCGGTTCAACCAAAAATAATTTTGATTCAAGATCTCAAGTAAACTTCATCCGCTCTATATGGTCTGCCTAATTGCTTAGATTAATGTTTTCGATCCCTTATAATAGCTCGAATGAGAAACTTTCGTGAGTTCTTACCCAACGAGCTTCCAATTCTTGTCTTGCCTTTGAAAATCAACGATGAAGGAATGCCCGCGATTTTGAAAGATTCAAGATTTTTTTATTTTCTCGAAAATAGTTCAATTAATGCCTGAATACTGAAATAAATTGTTAAAATAATTCAGCACCTCAGGAATTATTATTGAAAAATTTAATTAGATTAAAAGGGGCTTTTTGAAGATTAATTCCACGTTTTGAGTGATTCCAGAGTGTTTCTTTTCCTGAGCTCGTGCTAGACATGCAGTAATATCACATTATCCTATGCGTTAATAGCTCGCTGGATTTTTGCAAACCCCACAAAAACGAGCTATGATTGGAAAATGGTTTGAACTTCATGTACAGCAAGAGGTCAGCTTGATTTTTTCCAATGGTGATTTGGATTTTAAGCATGGTTCCTCGAAGGTTAGTGCGGTGCGCAGTCTGGGATTGCGGATTTTTAAGGGGACGACCTGAGGTTCTATTTTGCCTCGGGATTGTTGCAGATTTTTAAATTATTATAAAGTAAAAAATCGTTGTTTGCAGAAAACTGCGGGAGGTTGACGTCATCGCAACCAAATAAAGTTTTTAAGTTACTTGCAACCTTCCCCTTTCAGGGTTTGAAGTATGGCGCGAAAAGTCTAACTCTTTTTAGAGTTTGATAATGTTGGGGTGATAAGTTGCCATATTGTAATACATCTTAGTTTGCCACCTTTCATTGTTGAAATAGAGAATTAAAGATGAGAAATCATGGTTGGCTGAATATTTGCTCTAATGCGTTGCCAATGTGATGGTGAGGTTTTCCTCTTTCGAGCTGTACAAAATCAAATTTCATATTTGGAAGTTTTGTAATATAATACTATTGAAATAGGATTCTGCATTGTCGAAAAGCATCCATTAGATGCAGAGAGCTTGAGTAAAATATGAGGTTAGACATGGACGGAGAGCTTAGGTAACCTGTTGGCGCATTGTTTTCTCTTTTATTTCAAATTCTCTTTGGAGATATTTCTAAATCAACAAATTTAGGAAACTGACTGCGGTTCCATTAAATCTAATAATAACAACACGTACGGAACGCCTCAAAGCAGCCTCAGATGAGGTTATCTCTCGCATTGCTTTCACAATTCATGGTTTCGATGCTAATTATGAGCTTCGTAGTGAGATTTGAAAATATAGCTCCATGATTCTGTGTTCAACTCAAGATTTAATCTATTGGAAAAGGCTTAGCCTTTTTAAATATAGCCTCTTATACGCTATTAATTAGTAAGACAGGTCCAACGAAAGTCAACGAATTCTGTCAATACGTTTTACATGTACACTCAATACTCTTGATATTCGGCTAATGCTTTGAGTTATATTCACAAAATTCAAAATTGTGGAGGTCTTTTGCTGATTTACAGTGGAATAATGCTACAGGAGAATATATGATGGTGGTATGGCGTCAACAAGAGCATTTTTCATAAAAAAGCTCAGAGCTCGTCGAAGGCAGTTGAACTACGATATTTTCAGCGTGATGAATCTAATCATGAGCAATTGATTTCAAATTTCCTCTCTCAGACAGGTCCTAGTTCATAGCTGAGGCAGAAGGCTTTATTTTTGGCTCAAGTCTTTCAATTCATTTTTGTAACCAAAAACAAATTCAAATTTCAAATGAAAAATCTGAATAAAATTTCAAGTACAAGTGGACCTTAACTTCTCTTGCAAAAAGCTCTGAGTATACATTCTTTCGGTAAGAAGCTTCGGTGAGTGCCTTGCTGTTGATTTATGGTCGCTTGCAGAATTTTCTCTAGACTCAGACCTCTTTGGTTTCTCAACATGCTCAACGAAACTTGATGACAAATAAAGCGTTTGTCTATGCCTAAATGTGCTTATTGGGATATTTGGACTTTTTCTCACTGAACGGATAAGTAGTATTCTTGGCTACTTCTGACAGTTACTGGGATGGCTAGAGGCTAATAGTTACAATTTGCTAAACTAAGAAGCTCGTCGGATGTAATTTTAAAAAGCCCTCAGAAGAATCGTGCAGCGTCATCGACTCCTGCTTAGGGAACTATCTTTTCCAAATTTTGCTTTTCTATAGAGAGCAGACTTATAAATCCTTTGAATTTGGTCTTAAAAGACCTTGCTACAACTACTAAGTTCGTGGATTTCTCTCAAGTCCTGCTTTGCATCCTTCGGTGGTCCAAACGAAGAAAGAAGAATATTACAAACTTGCATTAGCGTTTTTATCCAGAGACCTTTTTAATTAAATTAGCACATCACACACAATGAACCCATTTTTAATTCAAACATACGTAATGAGTTGACTTTTTTTTTACGGAAAGCTTCTATTAATGAGAACAGAAAATGGAAAACTGGGGAGGATTGAATTTTCAAGGATCGTGAACTCTGTTGGGACAGAAGGAGTAGCAGTAGGACCATCATAACATTGTCTAGAAGGGAGGAATTTTACTCTTCACAGTATGATATTGACTTTGTAGAAGTTCTTATTCATGTCATGTTATTCTTATACGAAGTTACTTGAAATGCTTTCTGGGATGGGAATCATGGAAACACGTGGATTTTGTCTTTCAAATTACGGATTCTTGTTAGTCAATCAAGATATTTCACAAAAATTTTTGTAGTCATGTTTCACTCAAACTAAATGTACCCATCTATTTCTAATAAGTATAGGAGCTAATATATGTTGAAGTTAGTGTATTTATCACAGAGGGGAAGCACCTCTCTATTTTTCTTTTTTCTGTTTATAATGAAATTACATTATCATATGCTGCAATACGAATTTGACTTCATAACCCTCCTAACTAATCTTCAAACGAGGCTGCCAACTTATCAATATCTGAAAATACTCACTTATTGTTAAGCTTTATTAAAGACTTAACTTAGAAATCCACTTTTATTGAGCCAAACTGTTATCCCTTTGACAGTGACAATTGAATTAGTCATTATATGAACAACTCCAACAATAAATCACAGTGCAGCAACAACAACTAAAAGACATTAAATTTATCTTTATGCCACTCAATTTGAGGAACTTGGATAAATTTGCCTGGCTCTATCTTCAACGTATTACAGTACTCCTCCACTTGACTCGGAATCCCTTTGAATACTTCCGCGATCTTGTTTTCGTCAAACTTGAAAAACCTAAAAATGTCTCTCTTAATCACCTCTCCATTCACCAACTTCAGTTCTTTTCTTTTTGCATCGAATTCCATCAAATTCTCGAAATCATCTTCTCCGATTCCAATAACCACCACAGAAATTGGCAAAGTGCTTATGTGATGTAACAGGAGTTTCACCTCATCGATATCACGGACGTCGCCATCCGTCAGGATGAAAAAGAGAGAATACATATTCGCTTTTGGCGTCAACGTCACCATGTACTGCACCATCTTAAAGACCTCTGAGAATATCGTAGGTCCCCAGAATTTCACTTTCGGGTCCATTACAAAGTTCTTATAGCTCTTGAGGAGATTATTGACTCCGTTCACAGAAAACTTCTCTTCTTCCAATGGGAAACAGTGCGGCTGTCTGAAACCCGGCTTGCGAGCTAGCCCATCCAAGAAAGCTCCATATCCCATACTGAATATTCTTTTGCTGATGCTATACGAATGAATGATCTCTCCGATCTGTTTCAGCGCTTTCTGATAGTCATTATCAGCTCCATCCTCCGAAATCCTATGAAGTGATGTCTCAGACGTTGGAATTCCATTGGATGAAGTGAAATCCAGTGCAAGATAAAAATCGAGCTGCAATCCGCCTCGTAAGTAGTCCAGAAAATCATAAGTAGTATGAATACGATTTTTCAAAGTCACTACTCCCACAGGGTTCTGTGACTTATCCAACAGTTCATATTTCGCTTCGACTATCCCTAACAAATTTCCTGATTTATCTTTCGAATCAGCTTTTGAGTCCGCTTTGAGCTGACTTATCATAACATCCACATATGCAACATATTCGCTTCGGTTCTCTTCATCATAGAACTCGATTCTGAAAGGATGATCCTCGTCTTTTCCACACAATTTTTCTATCGAGGTTTGAATAGGATTCCAATGTATGCTTTTCGTGCCAGTGGCGGTTTCACTCGTATATAATTCAGTGTGAGGCTTTCCTTTCTTTATTGTAAATACTTTGAACGTAAGCCCGCTTTTAGAAAGTGTCACTTGGCCTTCCTGGAATTCCGCTTTTATCCAAAAGTCTATCATGTCTATTTTAGGCGCTTCTACCTTCACGGGCTTGATAACGAGCTGTCCTGGGTTTAGTCCGGAGCTGCTCTTGAGTTCTAACTGTGTTTTCTGTCCGCCGATGAGTAATTCTCCGAGCGTGATTGAGCACTGTCCGACATAATCATCCGGGCCGAGTGCATCATCGATTAGTTTGAAATTCAGGGTTTGTTTCACCTCGAAAAAGTGCTCTATTTCAATTGGAGTGGTAAATTCCGGATCATTGTTGCTTTTGATTTTCTCAGTCTCAGCGGTGTTAGTTGGCGATTCTCGCCCGTTCCATGTGCAAATCACTTTTACTGTTCCTTCGGAGGTTAGGTTCCTGCAGGACACAAAAAGTTTCAATTTATTAGAAGATCCAGTCGGAGGCATTTAGTTTAGTTTCAAGAATAAAACTGTTTTATATCCTCGACTCAATAAACGATTGTAATTAATGAAACTTTGAAGGGACAGTGTTTATTGACCAAGACCTTATATTATCAACCAGAAAAGCTGTCTGCTGGCGCGTAGCACTGAAAATGATATCACCCTAACTTAATTTTTCGAGGGGACATTTTAGCTTGTATATGAATATCAAGCTTAGAATTAAATTTCACATTTTTTTGACTCGAATTATTGCGCAAAGTGTTGCAATTTTCTGATAGTGTTAATAAGATAATTCTTATAGAATGAACGACAGCGATTGTCCTCCTCACGCATTCGATCTCAAAGACATCGACAACAAGCAAGTCATTCCTCAGCCCAACGTCGAGTTTCTGACTTGCTCGATCTGCTACTTGATTTTCGCGGAACCTGTCACTTTGCCTTGTGGTCATACATTCTGTCGAAGCTGCATTCTGAATGCATACAGTTGTCCGCTCTGTAAAGCAGGCTTGATGCCGAAACGAGCAAGCGCCTTGAAGAAAAACACAATCATCGCTGGCCTCGTTGACGAGCTGATCGTAAAGTGCCCTAGCATCACCGAAGATGAGCCCCCTCTTTGCGATCAGGAGATGAAAGTAAAGGACTTAGAGTCACACGCAAAGGTGTGTCCTCGAATCCGCTTGTTGTGTCTCTGTGATGATGCCATCCCAAGAGAAAACTATTTTTCAGCGTCATATGTCTGCGACTGTCCTTCTCTAGCTTGCCAATACTGTCAGGCAACCTTCCAAGAGAGACTTCTTAGCGCGCATGTAAAGAAATGTCGTGAAGAAGAAATCCACTGCAGCGTGTGCGATGGGACTTACAAAAGGAAAAATAAGGAAAATCATTTGCTGAATTTTTGTTTCCAAGAATGTCCATTTTCTCAAATCGGCTGCGCAGGGAAAAAGGTGAAGTCGAGCGAGTTCCAACATCACATGAGCAAAGCCTATTACGAACATTTTTTCCTCACAATGAGACGAGAGAATCCTGAAGCGTTCAAAGAGATGAAAAAAGCAGTACAAATGATCGCGAAGGATGTCGGGGAGACTGAAGAGAATGAAGTGAAAAAGCCCGTGGAAGATGAAAGCAAAATAATAAGCTTATTCTTTAGAATTGGTAGAAATACTTTGAAAAAGGAGGTTGTGGATAGTACGCTGATCCAGGATGCGCTTGAAGAGCTAGCTGAAGAAATAAATATTAACTCAAAGGAGCAAATGCCCATTCTCAGGAGAGAAAATTCGCTGGCTGTGTTGAAGAAAAATGAATCGTTTCGAGATCAGGGTATTTATGAATATGAGACTTTAGAGGTAAAAATTATCAAGGTGAGTGCGAGCTCGTAACTTCTCTCAAATCATAATATGCTGTGTATGCTTGTTAGTGGATATCCATAAAGATCTAGCTGTCATAACGTGAAATATTTTATTCACGGATACACATGAATTACTTACTCTATAACTTAAAATTCACTCCAAGCTATTGTTTTTCACTGCTGTTGATCGTTTAAGACATTTTCTCTATGTGAGAACTTTCAAAGGAATTGCTTTAAATTCGAAAATAATGCCAGCAGCTTCACAGTGCAAAAAGAATTATTATTATTGTTTTTGAAAGAGTTTTGTTTTTAAAGTATAGAAATTCATTATTGTGGGAGTAAATTCACCAAGCAGTAAATAAATAAGAGGACACTAGACGCGCCTCTCCGGAAATGATTATTTCAATTTCCAAATTATAATGATTCAATCAAAGCAATTGAATTAATCTGCTGACGAATAACTCTATTAAATTCAAGACTGTGAGAATGACCAGTGCTCAAGACCTATACTCAAAATCCCAGAATTCTCTGGTTTGTCCTTTGAGTATAGTCTCCAACAGGGCCAAATTCTCAATTTCAGTCTTCTCATAATTCAAATATATATCGAAATCTTCAGTCTTTCCTTCTTCGTTCAAATAAGAGCATTTGATTGGAAACTCTTCCTCGGGAGCTTCTTCTTCGAGGAAAAACTTCTTTGCTTCATTCCATCGGTCATCGTATAATATCTCGAGTGCTGCGATGTGCGTTATCGCTTGTTGTCCATTCTGGAAAATCAATAAGACATTGTCATTATCAAGAATTTTTATCTCGTTGCAAATTTTATTAAATTTAAACTGCTCTTTCAATAATTGATTTGACCCGAATCCAAACTCTGACACTGCAAACCAATAAGCAAAGCAAGCTAAGTAACCATGTCCTAACGAGAACAATGCTGCAGAAGCCGCAGTCCAGCATCCTCCGGACAGTAGTCGCATTGGAAGGCCACTCGCCATTTTATTTTCAGTACTATATTGGCAGCGCCTGTACACGGTTTTATTAGTATAAGTCAACGATCGCTTCTCTCCCTCGACAATTTCAGAAGGAGCGACCGTCTCCATGAGATTTTCTACGTTCTTGTTGAATACATCATCAATTATTTCCAAGTTCCCTATCGCTGAATGCTGAATATCAAAGAGTAGATACCCAGAATAGGTAGTAGTCTTGGTGAGAGGGTTCTTTATATTCATCTTAGTGAAATAGAATCTCAATGTGCCTCTATGATATTGCCGATAGATTTGGTTCCAATCTGCGCCTTCAAGTGTGAGATGGTCGTAATCGTAATCAGCGACATACTGCACCCCATCAGCATTCGTAAACAAAAGTCTGTTATTGTCGATCACGGTGATTTTATGGCATATCTCCTTGCGATTAAGCTGAATATGCGACAAATAATCACTTGTGCCAGCCATCAATGACTTGAGACATAACGAGGCGGGAATTAGTCCACAAATGCTCCACGGAAAAGGAAGCATCCAGAAAGTGAATCCCGTGGCTGAGAACCACAAAGCACCTTCAAAGAAGTTGCTGAATGCATAATATTTGAATTTGTCTAAAGTGTCGTGCCTTAAAGCGTATATAGTTCTTCTGGTTTTTGAACCAACTGTCATAAGGATCCCTAAATCTCGCGCCGTTGAAAACGCTTTATTAGGCATCCCTTCAAACATCATCAGTGCTGAGGAAGGCTTTGCTATTGTGAATGCAGCTTTTCGGATCATAAGCTATTTCAAATCAAACTTTTCAATCAAAAAAATATATTTGCCGGGGGATGAGTTGTTTCTATATAAATTCGAAAACAAGTTCAGTAACTTTATTATTTTCAGAGTGGTTGGTGTTTTGAATCTCATTCAAATTTCGAAAGAATTGTTCTGAAATTAGCTCGAATTTCAAAATGCTGTTTATTCTAGAAGAAATTAAAGTCGCTAAAATAATAAAAGAACTGAGTTTTCTAAGAGCGATTAAGCCAATCTCCCGATTTTTAGTAGCAGGCCGAGCAGTGCACTGTTTTCTTAGGTCGAATTTTAGACAGATGCGAAAGTGCAGCGAATATGAATGAGTCCGTTTTAAATCTTGAATGATTAATTTATGATTCTCAGAGAATTAAATAAAGAGATGGGTGGAAGGTATTAATTCAAATCAATTAATGAATCTGCAGCTTGGCCAAAATTGAACTGTTTACTGTTTGGTTCCGAAGAGGAACGATAGCCTCATATGAGCGCGCTATCGTTTCCAATTTCGTTCATTCGTTAAATAACCCAATAATTCTTATTCATTAACTGTCTATCCTAACTCAATTGGACAATTCGTTGAGATAATGAGAGTTTAAATTTTTCTGAAACCTTTGAGTTGGCTGGTGTTTGATCAATTAAAAGTGTTTTTCAGAACTATAAATAAAAAAACATTCAAGGTCTAAGTCCTCTCAGTTTTGCTTTCGAAAATGATAGTTATATTTGTTGAGAATGTAAAGAACATGTCGAAACACAGAAATTTAGATGTTATATCCTATTAGCGCCAAGAAATTTTCAAAATACTCTCTTAAACTTCGACAGCTTTAATAAATAGTTACCTTAAGCAACCAAAATCAGCAAGTATTGAAGTAATAGATCAACATAAGCCATTGAACCAAATGGTGCATTTTAAAAGGAAATTTTTTCCAATGATATGAAATCTCCGGTAAAGATAACATCCGACACCGTTTGGAACGACGCATCAATATCTTCTTGTGTGGGACTTGGAATAAATATACCTTATTTTAGTTAATCAGTCTCAGTTCAAAATAGTCTTTCTTACCGTTTGTTGTGCAACGACAAAGCACCGAATATTTTGGAAGCACGGCGGGATGAAGTCCAAGTCCAATGATGATTAGATTGACCTCGGATCGACTATATGGTTATTTTAGCTTTAGATTGGAAGGAAGAAAAACATACCAAAGTTTTTTCAGGAGTTGGTCATAAGTGACTCTACTGTCATTGTCATCGCCGTCAGTTAACGCAACGATCCATTTAGAGTTTGTCGTTTTTGCTTGTTTGTAAAGTAATTAATTCCCAGTGCCAAAAATGCGGTTTACATGCTTTAGAAAAGAGTCTGATGGCTTCGTACAGTGCGTTGTAAAACGCGGTACCTCCAATAGGTTTCATGGATTCTTCGATCTGTTTTCTCAGTTGGACCTGATTTAATTTCGGATTCGTCAAACCGAATACGACCTCGCAATTCATGTTAAATCTCATGAAGCCGACACGGTCCTTCTCTTGAAGATATTTGTCGAAGATCTAGCAGATTATTGAGCTTTTTAGCCTGAGGATGCTAAGCTACCTTCAAAATGTTTGATATCGCATGCTTGATTCTAGCTCCCTCACCCATACTCTGCGAGTAATCAAGCAAGAAGATGATATCTTTATGATGAGGAACGAAATTGTGGAGCAGCTTGCGAAGAGTGGGAACCCTGTCGCCGAGTTTCTGGGACTAATTGCGAACGAGATTAGCTGAATTATAAACGAGTCTCTTACTTCAAATATCTTAAGAAGCTCCTCGAAAGTCTGTCTTCTTGTATACGGCTCGAAAACTTTCCCACATTGCTTTCAAATTTAAGCTTTTTCAATCATAACTGCAATGCTTACCAACGATTTAGTCAGGAAGATAGCTCCATCTCTGATATTTCCGATTCTTTTTTGGAATAAACCTCTGATAGTCGATAAAATTATAATCTCGATTCGCAGGAGAGATAATCTACCTAAGGAAAAAGAGTCTCTGCCAAAGAATATCAGTCGGTGTTCCATCACCCTCTTCCTCGAATCCATCACTGATATCTTGCTCGTAACCCTTCATCCCATCGATTAACTGAAATTTAGAAGATATATTACCCTCAATCGCTGTTCGGCATCGCTGATTTTTGTCTGTGCCTCGTAGAATCTCTCCGCGACTTTAATGATATAACGCGATGACTTATTGACGAGCGCAAAATACGAAATTACATAAACTCGCTCTTCCCATATGCAGCAAACTGTCAATGATTCTCGACACGTTCTTCTTAAGCTCTTGATCGATCTTGATTGTCTGGGAAAGGAGCTCCAATATTTCATCCAACCTTTGTGTTGATTATGGTATATAAATTATAACAACCCCATCTGATGGAATTTCGTACCTTGAACTTGTTACTTCGATTTGACTCTGTTGAATCAGACAGAACGCCAGCGTGTACAATCTATTAGCCAATTGCTCCTTCAAATTCGCTTTAGTTTGCGCCATCATTTCAGAACTCAAGTTCTTGGAGCCTCCTTTCTTTTTCTTCCTCCTTCCTCGATCTCGAAGCTGGTTCTCAAGACTAACACCATTGCAAAATCACATTGAACAGCAGGAAAAAAGTACTCTGATTTTCTGTTATTCTCAAAGTGATTGAATTCTCTCAACTCTTCCTCAGCAACTGCATTAGTAAACAAATTAATTCATTGAGGTCTCGGTTCAATACTTACTCGAAACGGCTTTTTTAAACTCGATAAAGGCTTCATCCAGTCTATGGTTGTTCATGTGAATACTTCCGATATTGTTATGCATAATTCCCTGGCCTCTCTTGCTTCCGAACTGCTGATACACTGTCAGTGCCTTCGCATACAACATCAATGCTTTCGCGTCGTCGTTTGCTATCTGAGCGGCAGTAACTAATCGCACCACGCTCTTTATCGAGGCGAATATCGTGAAAAGCGTGTTGATTTCTTGGCAATATCGTTTTGTTTCAATCTTCTCTTTACGTTTGATTTGCTCGCTAGACAAGTCCTGGTACTCTAAATCCGGGTTTTCTATCTGTTTAATCAGCTTAATGAGCTCCTAAACACAAATCATGTTATTGCGCAAGTTGTCTGGAGGTGAGTTTACTTCTAAGGGCTGTGTGAATCTCTTCTGGAGGAAGTTGATCAACCTATTGACAATTTTTACTCTATTGAGAAAGTGAGGAGTCTACCATAAAGCCGCCGCGACGAGGACGCTAATGATAGCGACTTCAATATAAGTGACGACATTTATCTGATTTTGGATACTGGTAACTTGGTCAAACGATTGCTGACTCGTCATATAGAACACAGTAGCCAATGTAGAATCTTTACCGTCTTCAGACAGATTCAAATGGATTTTCGAAGCCGCCAAATTTCTGAGAAAAATTGCGATGAGATCATCTCAGCGTGGATTATTCGGAAGTTACACTAGACGCACTCCACTTATGTCAGTGTAGTTCAAAATCGTGTCACTAAGAGTTATTTCTTCAAGATTTGCAATGTAGTTTTTGTATTCAGCCGCGAATATTGAATAATTCGAATTGTTAT
>ENA-UOTX01000872-UOTX01000872.1-compost-metagenome-genome-assembly--contig:-NODE-872-length-28109-cov-5.158640_pt1 | contig 28109 bp, 24 predicted proteins | sample MGYA00238143_ERZ746982 | MGnify/ENA primary metagenome ERZ746982 (study PRJEB28758, sample SAMN06268862) | compost metagenome | isolation source: single cell | place: USA: California, Emeryville, Joint... | reverse complement strand
TTTAAGAATTTCGTTTTGCTGAAAATTAATTAATTCCTTACCAATGAAAAGACAGCTAATTTCACCCAATGCTAACTCATCGCTAAAAGGCCAGTCCTGGAAAATTTTATAGAGCGTAGCCTTGACAACTTCTCATAACTTTTTTCCTCCCTCAAAAAGTATAGATAAAAACAAAGGTTACTTCTGAATTTTTGCATGTACAGCTCCTATTAGTAGTAATATAAATAGTGTTTCCCAACATCTTATGATGCCGTATGATAAGTTTGTAAAATTGAAAATTGTAAGATGTCCTTGAAGAATTGGAGAAGACGATTTATAACATCAGCTCTCTGAAATAAGTAGTAATATAATAACAGTGTTGTTCTATTTCTAAAAAATAATAATGCCGAAAAGTAAGAAAATATCGTTCTCTTTTTTTTTTCTTTCTCTCTCTCTTCAAAATTGGCTCACTCAAAATTGCTAGGCTCTCGAAGTTTTGCTATGACTATTGAACCAGAAGAACACTCTCAAAAGTTTGATGGACCCAGGAATCTTGAGAAACTTGCAATATTTGAAATAGTAAATACTGTGAATGATATATTTGTACTTAAAAAGATTGAGCGATCACAAGATATCAAGCTGTTGAAAGGACAAATTTTAGATATCTTTCAGAATCAACTTGCACGTTTGATCCATTCTTCCTATCAGCTAGTAATTTTTACCTATGATGCAAACGTACTACAACTTGTGAAACAAAAGGTATTGTTGTTGTATGTGAATCTCTGATTTATTTATTTTTACGAATTAGATACATGTGAAATTTGATTGTTTCGTGGTATTCGGGAAAACGCGGAAAGATCTTCAGAGTATATCTATGTATTAACACTGCTGACTACTTGTATTTTGAGGTGATTTTTACAAAAAACTTTTTGCAAAGAGAGCGAATAAAAACAAATTGCATAATTCGGTAATTCTATTTACACTACCTCATCTAAAATTACTCTCAAATTCAGCTATTTGTAGGGAGCCTTTTTTCGAAAAAAGCGAACAAGTAAGATACTATTACGTCTGAGAATAGCTTGATCGATGAATTGCCAAGATCTCTATTTGGATTCACATTGACAGAGCCACTGACGAAATACTTGAACAGATTTTCAATTCAGAGGATAGACGGACTGTCAGAAAATCTGAAATCACATAGAAAAGAAAAAAGAAATTCCACAGAATTCCACCAAACTTTGTCTCAAAAGTCAGACCATGAGGTATTTTGAATTGATCAATATTCATCTTTCAATTCTGCTTTGTCATCTTAATCGGCAGAATATCTTAAAAGAAATAAAGCATAAGATTAAGAAAGAAGAATATGATGAGAAGGAGCTGAAAGCTGCAAATACACAACAAGAAATACAATGCACCACAGATTTTGAACCTGAATGCCGTAATTCAAAACAAATTAAAAAAGAAATGTCGGTGAATGCCTTGAATAACCTAAAATCAACAAAAGAAACCCAACTTTGGCATGCTGAGTTGGAGAAAAAATTATCTCTGGGAAGCAACTATGAAAATCACGGTGAGTATTCTCCTGAACTAAGGAAAGAAAATTTGTCAAAAATATTCGCTCTCGAAAATCTGACGGTTGACAATGAATCTAACAAAGGGGAGCTCTTTGGACTGAGAGATAGCAAATTTAGTTCTTGGTTTACAGAAGAGAAGAACGTTGAATTTAACCAGCATATTCCAATTGACGATGATAAATTTCTCTCTCCGCGATCTGCCAGCCAATTTATTTCATTCAGTAGTCATGATGGAAGTCGTATCGATGAGAATTGCATAGGAGATTATGATTTTGATTTTGAAGAGTTAAGGCGATACTCCTTATTCCAATCTCCTGCGCTCTCACCAAGCAATAAATTCGAAAGTTCCACTAATCTCTATTTGTGTAAGATATCACATCACAATAAAGCTGAGTTAACTTTCTTTTTAAGCGCACATTATCAAGACCAAAAATTCTGAGCAAGAAAAGAATGTCACCCCAGTGGACTCCTTTAATGAACTCAGAAACATAAATAGAGAAATAATACAAAAGATAATCCCCAAGTTAGATCTTCAAAAAAACGATTTTCTGCTTCTGAACCAGAAAGGAACGGAGGTGATTGATTCTACGGGTTTAATGACGATGAGAGATTCTGGATTTTCTGTCTATCTAATGTCCTGTTCTGACTTTAAACAAGTAATCACAAATGCTGCAGTCAAGGATAGACTTCTTGAAGGTACCTACTTCTTCAACTTACTGCAATCTGTTAATTCAACCGATGACCTATTTGAAAAAATCAAGGATGTAAAATGAACCTACATATCTAAATTATTTGAAAGACTGTAAATGAACAGATTGATTGGCCATTCAACTATCACATAATATTATTGTTGTTTATATGTTATTCTGAGATCTCTGAAGTTCACAACAGCTATGAAGATCCGTGAAAGTTTAAATTCTCTTTCATTCATACATGTGTTCGGTTTAAGCGTGAGTGCATATGAAGTTATAATTATTTCGAAAATTAAGAGTTCAAAACAAAATTAATAACTTTGGTGCAGTCTCATCTAACAATTAAGGAGTTATAGGAATCAACGATTGCTTTTCGTGTGCGGGATGTGTAATGGTATAAAATGGTAGAGGTACGATTGCTTGCAAATACAACACAATTCTTGAACCTTTAGGTGCGCTTAAATTAAGTAAAAAGAGTTTGAAATTAATCTCTTATCAGTGCCAGAATACCTACAAAAAAATAAATAGTACTGATCTTTTCGAATTATTAACCATAATTCTAAATGATTATTAGAAACAATAATAGATTCTATTCTAATTCCTCTTATTTTTTCAATAAATAGTGACATTAAACTTGTTAAATTGTTGTCTCCTTCCACTGCTCAAGGAAAATGATTTTAATGGAATGAATATAAACCAACATTTTTCAATCTATCTAGATATCAAAATACATCAAAATACTCTGGCAAAGTAATCTAGCCTCATTTCTAAATGTGCTTTCCCAAGTAGTTTGGTTTCTACGATCACAATTGCAATTGCCAGATCCTCAGCATCAAGACAAGAGACTAAACCTGAGGATTAATTAAATACTTTATTTAACTGCTTCTGAATTCTCTGTATTGGATGTATTTTATTCACGACTTTTGTGATTAAGGGACTCAGGGAATCGAACCCTAAAGATCATTAAAAATTTTTTTCTTTAATGCTTCAAATTTCCATAAGCAGGCTCCCACATGCCAGAAAAATCTTCGTTTTTTGTCTTATGTGATCGAGTTGGCTGGCTGAATGGAGGTCAGATGAATCGATTAAAATTTCAGCGTATGTATGTACTATCGTGAATAAAAGCACTGTGAAATTTTCTTCCGAGTTCTCATAGCTTCAATTTATCATACATCGCCGCAGTTCTCTCAGAAACAGCACTTCAACAATCTAAAGTAAAAAATTTACCCATCTCGTAACGCTAATTTATCCCAATTTTGCTGACCAAGAAAGACACTTTAATAAATAGAGGGATTCAATTTCGACACAAATTAGAATGTGACAAGAAAAATTGTTTTAACATAAAAAGTGTCATTTACTGATATCTGAGATATTTTAAGGACACCAGCGAGAAGAAGAAGTCCAACAAAACTTGAACTGAAAAGAAGTTTTTTGAACCTTGTGCAAATTTTGAGAGCTTATTTTTCATTTAGATATATTAGCGTGTATTTCAGGCTCGACAATTAGCAAACCTGGCAACGACTCTAAAATGAATTAGATAGTAATTCTGGGATTGACATATCAGCACCGAAGAGGTAATGTTTTAATTGATTGGAGATTATCCTTATAGTTGGCTCATAGTGATAGAATAATAATATTTTTTTTTATGTTAAATGTCCATTCCAAATGCTGTATGTAATTAGAACTTTTTTGGACGAAAAATAATTTGGGGTTGAAATAATTTCATCCAAATCTTATGTCATAAAAAATTTTGAATTATTTTTTGTCCAACACGAGAGTAAACAGATTTTTCCAACCGAAAAAGTTCTCGGCTTTTGGATGGTTTTGCTCTATGGATTCAAAGATTACTATTATGGAGTTCTAGATACCAACACCCAAATGTCATCTTTGAAAAAGGGCGTCACATTAATTTTTTGACATGGATCGCTTCTCACGCGCATTCACTCACTCATAGAACTTTGGAAAAAGTTATAGTGTGGCAGATGTTTCGGTGGATATATGGATGCTAGTATGAGTAGAAACAGTTTGATCTAAAATTTTGATATTTCTTTGACTGGACAACTTGTTTTAGTTGTTAAATAAAGATAATGCTATTATCAACATGATAACACAATGTTCCTGGAATCTGAGAACAGTGCTAATTTTCCTAGAGCTGACCTCGAAAATATATGCTACGACTCTATTTCCATATTTATCAATCAAACTCTATTAAACGTTATGTTGGCAAACCAAACATTATAAGAGAAAACAAACTATGGGATTTCAACAGATTTTCTTAAATAAAAATTAACAAATATATCTTTGAAATAACCTTGCTTAGATTTTAATAAAAGATGTGAAAGAACCGCCTTTTCCAGACATACTTGCAATGTTGTTTCTTTTACTCTTTGCTGTGCTTGTTTCAGTAATTTTTAACAGCCTTTTGCTCTTTGACCAGCTGCGTTGTCCTTGGCTAGAATGTATCGGCTTTAATTTTGATAACGGTATTGGAGTAACAGGGCTTTGTGTCAGTGAGGTATCAAGCTGAAAAGGATGCACACTTTTTGAGTGAATGCTCTCTGATCTTATATCAAGCTCAGCGTCCAAATGGAGCACGCTAAGTGTATTGTGTTTGACCAAGCTGGGAGCATACTTTGATTCCCAATGTTTTGTAAGCTGCATTCCAATTTCATTCATTGAAGTAACTTTGGGGCTTGGTAATTCCAGGCTGGTTATGGGCCTTGGAGAATAAGACAAGCGAAGATAAGGCGACGGACCAATCAATATTCCATCTTTTGGAGATGACTCATTCACAGTTTTCATGCCACCGGTATCATTCTTCTTTAATGCTAGTTTCAAATCACCATAATCTTTGAGCGTTTCGGAAGGTTCTTCTTTATGCTGAAGAAAGAAAATTTTTTTGAGGATGCTGGCTGATGTTTGTGTGGGTGAGATCCCCAGATAATTTGGCATCACTTGATGTGATTGTTTAATTTGAATTTTATGATGGGTACGAGTTTTCTTTTTGTTCAGATTCGTTTTCACAAATGGTAATGGTTTCGGCAATAGAAGTTCGCTCTCCGAATTGTTTTTAGCTTTTGAAATTTTGAATGGACTTGCAGCAGTTTCGGGAGATTGATTTCGGTACGAGCTCAAGGTTTTAATTTTTAATTCGAATGAACTTTTTTCAAGGTCTAAATTTTCACTTTGTACCGTATCTTTAGTGATTGGGAAAGGATATCTAAACCTCTTGGGAAGCCCAAAAGTGTCATTCCCGATCTTTCGATTACTTTGTAGAGCAGTTTCTTCTCCTTCTCTTTCACCTGCTTCCGAGATAGCAGTCCTGTGGATAGCTGCTCTCTTCGCATTTGCGTTGCTGGATGAATATCGCTTGGTTTGTGGCTCACTCATATGAGAAACAGTTTCTTTACTGATGCTTTTGGAGAATTTATTCGCTTCTATTTCCTGCATTGAGGACTGTAATAACTTATTAGCTTGAGATAGTTTTTCTTCAATCCCGATTCGCCAGTCTTTCTTTTTGTGATTCGAAAGAATCCCCAACACTTTTTGAGGGTCAGGGCAATTATTTAGCAGCTTCTAAATAGATCAATGAGGAATAAATTAATTTCTAAAAATGAAGTATTTAGACAACCTCTTTCGGGATGCTGTAGATTGTCGCATCTTGAGAATAACAGATTGCAGTGTTACTATAGACACAGGGATTTGAAGCCAAATCGATGTCACCAATGGCTTCACCTTTCCCAACAATAGCCACACGAATATTTTTTTTGCTACTAAATTGGTGCTTTGAAATAGAAGTTAGTCGTCGAGAAACAGGTTCATTCAAAAGCTTGTGTTTATGAATTGGTGGCGTAAGCTCATTCTCAGCCTCTTCAAGATCAGAATTTAGCATTATTTCTTTATTTAACTGCAATTGAAAGATGAGTCTCTCTTTTTTTTGAGAAAAATAATTACAATGATCTCTCCATGTTGAACGAAATATAAATTATCAGCAGGGTCTCCCTCGCGGTAGATCACTTGGTTACGTTGCAAATTATGAGTGTTAAAATGAGTAATTATGGCTGTAAGCGAGGTTTCAGAAAGTCGACTGGTCGCTGGGAACATTTGTAAAAAAGTTATTTTCTCCTTTACCTTTCTCTTTTGGCATTCAGCTTGTTGAAATTTGGGAGATGATCTGACAAACGCTAATTTAAGGATTACCTAAAACACGATGATAAGTTGAACGGTTCATAACAGCAAAATAGCATGTCTCTCGCGCCAATACGGATGCTGTCCTAATCGTAATTTTGGGTTTAAGTCTAAAAACTTGTTTGAAGAGTACCTTGCAGTAAGCTGGCTAAGAGCGATCTCTCCAAAATAGCTTGGAGTTTTTAGAGTATTCAACACAACGTGCTCCGGATAGAGTTCAGAAGCTTGAGCTTCAGTAATGACGCTATTCGGATTCAGTAGTGCCCCCAAATCAAAGCTAAATGCTCCAACTTTTTCTGATTTTCGGAGAGTTGGACTGAGGTTTGGAGTTTTATCTCCAATCGTAGGCCGTATCGATTTCTTAGATCCTCCTCGCATAAGGTCCTTACGCTTCATAACAAGTACAGACCCTTTAAAGATCATGTAGAATAATTTTCCGGTTTCACCTGAAATTGAAAACTAAAATACAACCTTTAGCAGAGTGTATACCCCAATGAAAAACGAAATTGCCTTTTCGCGCTTCTTCAAAGCGCAATTCTCTCAAAACTTCGAGTTTAATTTCAGTGTCGTTCGAAGTTAGCATATCATGAAAAATGTCGTATCTTTCAAAGACTTTCTCAAGAAATTGCAGTTCAAGCATCGTTCTGTCTTTGCTAGCTTTCATTAATATGGCCTTTGTTATCTAAGTTTGACAACATTACACAAAGGTCATCTGCTTATTTACATACCTGCACATCATCTTCATCATCAAGAGCAATGTGATATCTGCTAAGATCATTATCACTGTATTTCATTTTTTAACTTGGCTCTCTGGTATCTTTCAGAGATTAGTAGATTAAAAGTTTTATTGAAACATTAACTTGTTACATGCGATAAGTTTTAATTATTTAAATCGATTTGTGATTTAGCATTTGCGTCTCAGCCTCGCCTCTACAATGACAACTTGAGTGAAAATCTAGTTGCGAATATAGCAATTAGGTGCCTGAAATACCAGGCTCTAAATTTGGCCTCTGCAGCTAATCCCATTGAATATCGAGAGCGATTTCATAATATTCATCCAATAGAAAAATGAACTTTTTTTCGATTGCTATCAAAATAAAGATTAACCTTCTTTTGCATATCAGACTAGAGAGAAATGAAAAAAAATTTTAAAAAATTGAAGAAATAGTGTTTGGAAAACCTCATTATTAATTAATTTCCGATATTTAGCCTTTTTACGAGAAACAAATTGAGAGAATGAAATTAAAAATTCGTTAACTTGGATAAAACTCATCATTAGGATTAAAATTGAGTGTCTTTCTTCAGATTACAAAAATGCAAAAACCAAGTTTCTTTCGTAACTACTCAGAAAGAACAAAGCAGAATGAACTTGACGATCTCTCAGACCTGGATCCGTCTGCAAACAAAATCCCAACAACATTCATATTGAAAAATAAGAACACCGAGCTTGCTCCTTCAGACAGAATTGCTCAACAGGATGCCGCACAAGTAAAATTAGGGTTTCATGACGACGAAGGGAAGATATCTCCTGCTGATTTGCAGGTTGAACATTCTCTCATCAATACAAAGATGAGAAACATTCAGATACAGACGTTGGATCTCTTCATGCAAAATAACTCAACTAATTATCCAAGAGATAGAACGAGGTCACTCGGTGTGGCTACACATAGATCGGACAGCATCCCTCATAGCCACGATGTTCTAAACAAAGAACACTATGAGGAAAAAGGACCAGGAGAATTGAACGAAGTGTTATCTACCAGTCATATCCTCAGCAAAAAAAGTAACTTTTGTTTCGACGACATACGAATCAAAAGGTCAGAAACTCAAAATCACTCTCCCGCTTTTAACAAGACAAATTCTCTAAATGAGCAACACATTTCCTTGCCGAACAAAGGTCAACTTGAATTTTCTCGTTTTAGATCTATGCATCATCATAGGCAGCATACATCCATTGAGCTGCTTTCTCCAACAAGAACTCAAGCAAACCCAAATTTCTCGGAGATTGGAACCGAATTATATAGTGATAGATCAGAAAAGAGAGCATTAAATGAGAAGTCACCTTCCAAGAGCTCTGTGCCTTTAGATACAGATCAACCACTCAATTCACCGTCCCGGTTGACCGCTTCTAGTATGCATGCTGACGAGGAAATGATTGGTGATCGTTCTCCACCAGGCTTGTGGTTACAAATTCTGAAGTATATAGCCTGCTACCTCGTAGTTCTTACTGCTATCTCTCTCTTCACAGCACTTTTGGCTAATACATATCCCGAAAACAAAATAATAGATGGAACAAAATATCATATTTGGGGTCATTATATATTCGATGGATTACTAGTAGGTTTGCTCGTTGGTGGAGCTTTCAGTGCTTTGGTAAAGAGAGAGGAAGAAACTAACAGTGCGATCAGCTACAAGAGTATTTGGCCACTAACTTGTCCTATCATTTTAATTTTTTGTTTGTTGTCCGTTGGGTTCAATTATCGGTTTGAGGCTCAGGTGAGATCGTGCTGGCTCTACTTAACAAGCAAGTTGATGCTCTTACCATTTAGTGCATTCATTTACAGTATTTATTTACGAACCAAGAAAGTCAAGCATATGGTGAATTCACGAGCAGAAAAAGGGATGTTTTTCAAGATAAACATCTACAAAAAATTTCTTGAAGAGCTGAACCAAAAAAGATCATATTTAATGGACAACCAAAAGAAATTGGAGAATTCAAAACTGCCTGAGACATCAGAGAAGCAACTACAAGACCAAAAATTTTTCAAGGAACTATCAAACGAATTGAGATTTAATAAGCTGAAATATCTAAAGGTAATACCTATTAGACGAGGATTAATGCTACATTTTTTGCTGGCCTTGCTCTTGATCCAATTATTTGTTGGCTATGGTTATGTGGAACTTGTGGAGAAGATGTACAGCAACGACAAGATATATCAAGTATATATCATTTCAGCTCTCTATCCCATCATAATAGGATTTCTCAAATTGCTCATTATTAAACTAGACCACATGAGCGGAAATCCATTCACTGGGTTAACCATCCATTTGATCTCAATGATTTTTGCTGTAGTTCCCTATAGAATGGTGTATTTCAAAGCACAAGATTACGAACAAGCTGGAATTATTATTTCAATCAAATTTGGATATAAAATCTTTGTTTATTTGGTTTATGGGGCTATTTTACATCAATTCCAAGAACCCTTCAAAAATTCCTCAACATCTGCACAGAGAATAAAAGCGTTTTTGTTGGAATTATTCTTTAAAAGGGCTGCTTCGAAACGCGGAATGCAAAGGCAAGAAAGCATTTCAATCTTTGAAAAACTGAAACTCGGTGGAGAAACATCCAAACATTTGAAACAACTCAAAGAGTTTTTCTGTAGATTTCTTATCCTTGAACTCGTGGAAATCACATCTTTGATCTCAAGTACAATCACGCTTGTAGTCTACAATAAGCAGTATAATATCAGCCACAACTATCGGAAGTTTTCTACAGCCAAGATAGAAAATATACTTGCTTTTAATGCAATGGAGCTTGGAACTGATCTAGTAATCATAATCGTAATTCTCTTACTTCTTTATTCAAAGAGGCGAGTCTTCCCAAGAGCAGGATTGTGGTTGTACTTTCTTGGATTTATCAAGGGATCTCTCATATTTTTTGTAATTGTCAGCTTCGTAATCTATTATACACAGCATATGATAATTTCAAACTTTTACGAGGGTTGATTGTTTTTCAAACATAACAATTTTTTTTAAAGTCTTCGTATAACAAGATTTACTTATCTTTCTGAGGGGAGGATAAGAAAATTTCGACTGTCATTTTGCTTTGATTACACCATCAACCCTTTCTGATCAAACTATCAACAAATAAAAATTCAATTTTTACACTCTCGATAAAATGAGAACTTATAATATTATGATTTGCATTTGCATTGGCTGGTTATGAAAAGATCAATGAAATTTGGATTCGAAAGAGAGAATAATTTGTTAGAGAGTGTTTTTAAGCTAAAAAGATCCACTGAGTAAAGTAAGAGCAATTAAGAGATTGTTGTTTTTCAACGAGGTGGATTTTCCCTCAATTCGAAAATAAATTGTTTCGAAATTGGCTTTTTTCAGAGAACTTGGTGTTCTTTCCATTTTCTTTTGCAGGAGTTCACTTTTCTTCTTCTGTTTAGCGTGAGTTTTACTGCTGCTCTCTGGATTAATTCTGATCAATTATTGCTCTATCGTGAAAACAAAGGTGTTCAGTTGCTGAGACTCTATTGCTCGAATGTCAAAATACGTCCCGCTACTTTCATTGGTAAGTGAACTCTCTCACTTCCCTTAAGAAACGTGGAATTTTTCCAAGATTCGCTTCATAAATTTGCGGGTCTGCTCGTCAATCGCCCAAAACATATATGGAGACAAACATCTAATGAATGACTGATCGGCTATTGTCTTCAAAATATTGCTTGGTCAACGGAAAATGGTTTCAAAGATGAGAAGGGTAAGCAAGTAACATCGTGATACAAATGTTGATCAAAATTTCTTTATGAGGTGTTGACTGTAAAATTTTATCTTTTTGAATTTAAAAATCATTAAAAGTACAATTTGATCGGAAATTAGGACTTTGATTATAGAAGTTGATTCGAATAATAACTCGAAACACATACCAAACAGTGTACTTCAAAGTTCTAATGCATCCGACTACAAAAGGAAAGAACCTTCAGTTTCAATTAAATTCTCCGGCATCTAGATTCTCTCCTTCAGGCCAAACCCTCATTTCTCATAGTCTCAGGTACATTTTTTCTCCTCAACGGGTCTATTTTTCTTTGGCAATTTTTCATTTATCAATCCTTGCTAAAATTTTCCCATCGCAGCCAAAAAAATGCACAGTATCAGCAAGATAACAACATTCTATGCAAAAAATTGAATGGAGAACCACTAACTCTCCAAGCCTCAACAAAAAGTAATATTTTTCTAAGAGCGTATTATCTTTATGACACGACACATTTATGAAACCTTAGATTTCACCCCATTAGCATTAACAGTAGAAAAACAGAAGCGTAGAATGACAGCTGCAATAGAATCGACTCATTTTTTAAACGGTGAAATCACTTCATATAAGTCTTTAACTCCGACACCTTCGACTCTCACGATCGGTTTTCAAAAACCTAGCGAGACTCACGAAGACCAAAATGCAACCAAACCCAAAATAAAGAAAAAAGGGCTAACTCGATCTCAGTCCAACGCAAAAATTGAATTTAATAAGAATGGTAAATCGTCTGAAATTACTACGCCAGCAGCAAAGCATAAAAAGACCCTTTCTCAACTGAACAGCGATATTGAATCAAAGAAGACGATAGTGCTTCCTCTTGAAAATAATTTTCTCCGACCTTTAGATCCGAATCCATCACAGAGAGGTCAACGTCCAAAAATTCAAACCTTGAAAGCAAAATCACACATGTCATCACGCAACCACTCGCTAGGTAACAACACTGGAAGAGATATTGAGTGAGTATAAAAATAAATATTTTTATGTATTTAGAGAAAAAGAAAGAATCTCAGAGAATGCAAGCTACTTCAGGAAAAGAGGAAGAAAAAATTACTGTCCTCAACCAAGAAACCAAAAGCTCTTTAGGGATACAAATTGACCAAATGATAAAGGAAAATGCTCGTAAGCTCCTAATTGAACAAAGAAAAAAAAGGGATGAAGAAGTCAACAAGAAGAAAAATAAAACTGCAGAAAAAGATAAAATATTTCAAGAAGGCCAGAAAGTTAGAGAACACAACAAGATCTTTTTGCGTCCAACAAAGAAAAAAGAGAATAAGGATGGCTTTGCTTGGGGAGTTGATCAAAGAAAATTTTTGATGAATTCATCAAGAAAAGCAAATGATGAGCCTAATTCTCCGAAAAAGGAAAAATACTATAAACTTGATGATAAAGAAAGACGTGAAAGGCTAGGTTTAGGTCATCTTGATGAGAACACTCTTGAGTACCTGAGGAAACGTTCAAAGAGCAAGCAAAAATTCGGTCATGAAAAAGAAGATGATTTACATAGTATTGGTCAAGAAAGAGCACGAAAACTTTCAAGGGAAGAGGAACACCAAATTAAAGTGTTCATGATTGAGAAACGTCATAAGTTAGAGGATGAGCAAAATCAGAAGAGAGTAATCGAAGAACTGAAGAAGAAAAAGATTAAAGAGAATCTTATGCGGCTTAGGGAAGATGCAAAAGGTCAGAAACAAACAACAGGAGTGAAAGCTCAAAATAATCCTAAAAATCGGAAGAAAAAATACTTTAACCTTAAAAGAGAAGAATTTGGTGATAGTAATGCGATGAATAATGCATCAGATGCACTGAAAGAATTGAAGATCAAAGGGTATCTCGACTATAACTATATTCAGGACTTGAATGCTGATGATGAAAACTATGAAAATCTTTACAATGAATTTAAAAAGATTATTAACGATAAGCAATCGCTGTCAACAAAACACCGAAATGAGGAAGCAACAAAATCCCCTGATGGCCTTGCTTCCAGTGAAAGAAGCTCATTTCGAAACTTCAATGAAAGTCTCAATGAGAGACGTGCCTCAGGAGGATCAGAATCGGTGAGTAATCCATCCAATACGCAAGAGATGCAACAAAGAAAGCAACTTGCAAAGCAAAAAATGATTCAACTTTCAAAGCGATATGAGAATGTTTTACAAGGAAACGAAGGGAAACTAATGAGCGATCTCATCATGGAGCAGCAGCACTCACAACAGAAGCTCCTTCAGCAACATAAAAAAACAGAACTTGCTTATGACATAAATCATGAGAATAAAAAGAATCTTCAATTCCAATCCAATCACCACGCACATATTCTATCAAAATCCCAAAAAGAAAAGCCTTCTGTTCCTGCAATCCAACTGCCAAGGAATCCTGATAAAATTCATGTCGAACAGCCTATTATTCAAGAACTCGAGACGAGCAATCTCTCCGCCGATAATTATCAGAAATCTGGTGGCGTAAGTGTTACTAATCAAGTCGCTCCAAAATATCCGCAGAATAGACAATGGAATGAGGAAGCAGTAGAGTCTGGAAAATATTCACCAAGCAAAGGATACCAAAAATTCAGAGACAATGTTGCACATCTCCCACAAAGTAGCAGTTCAAAGTTTGAGTTTGAGCCTCAGGAAAGATCATTTACGAGTTCAGATCATCCTCCTGGGTATTCAGAAGGGTACGATAGTCATCCAAGAAACAGTGAGTATACCCAAAGTCAAGGACCTGATGAAGAAGATGAACTGCTTCAAAATATAGAAATCATTGAAGCAGCAGCAATATTTATACAGAAAAATTTTCGTGGGTATCGTACTAGAAAATATCTCAGAGCTCTTATCGAGCAAATCTGTGATGACGAAGAAAATTACGAAGAGGAAATTAATCAACATGAGCAGCTTCATGGATATCAAGAGTTAGGAGCAGGAGAGTATATGGAATATCCTTATGAGGATGATGAAGGGAGAAGAATAATTGTTGGACAGAATGGGCAACTGTGGGTAATTGATAGAGATGGAAATATCCTGGAGAATCAAGAAATGGAGAATATTGACGAGGTCGAGGAAAAGTATGAAAATTTACATCAAGCGAAACAACAAAATCCTGTCAATCGGAGATCGCAAAGTTTGGGCGAGTTTCACGTTGATGATATTCAGAACGAGTTTAATTCAGAAGGTAACAATTTAGAAAAAGAGGCAGCAAGTTCGCAAACCAATTCATCCGATCCTAAAAAGAGTTCCCACATAAAAGATAATCAGAATATTGGTCCTCAACTGAAAATTCCATCAGAACAAATTCAGTCTGCAAAAGTAACGGCTGGTGCAACAGAGGAATCAAACAGAAATGGACCCAACAGACCACTAGATGACTTTAGAGGTTCCACAAGTGAGAGAACAACCAAAATAAAAAAAGATGAGAACTCCGAGAAAGAAAATACAAATGAAGAACTTGCTGAAATAGAGGTCCATGTTCGTAATAAACTCCTAGAAGAAAATTCCAGTCTAAGTGAAAGTGATCTTGGCAGAGGAAGGAAATCAGACAGACAGAAACCAACAAATTCAAAAGATCAACTCGTTTTGAGGGGAGGAAGAGCTGCAAGCCCGGATTATGACAATGAGCGTATTGACACAAATGAGTTCTTGAGCGGACTTAATACAGACAATGAGCATATAGAAATTCCAGGCTCAATCAGCAGCAATCAGCAAAGTGGCGCAGCACATATCGAAAATAATCTTTTAAGAGATACTACATTCAAAAGGGAGCACAAATTAATGGAACCACACAATTCTGAAGCTCATACTCAAATCGATAAAAATATTTCCTCGGTCGGAGGGTCTGAACAGATTCAGACTTCTTACAAAACTAGTGCTATAGACTCGAGTAACTTGAATAAAGAGCCTATTGAGCTGAAAAAAAGTAGTGAAAGAAGTCCTGACAAGCTAATGAAAGATGCAGCTGTACAAATGAGCGATGAAGAAGAAAGTAACTTTAAGAGTTTCTCATTTCCACCAAATGTTAATAATTTTGTTAGAAATTATAACAAGTTCTCAGCAAACAGACACTAAGTCTCTTAAATCTGAGAAAAAGGAACAAATACAAACTGTTAGCGAAGGAGTGAATACTTCGATTCAAGAAATCGCAAAAGAAGAACATAAAATTCATACTGATCTCATAGATCAGCAAGGCTTGAATAAAACAACTGAACTTAATACTTTCTATCAAACAGTAGTCTTCGATCCAAATTTGTAGGTTGATTACTTTCATAGGAATTTGCTCGATTTAAAGATGAGGAAGCGATGCGCTGGAATGAAATAATATCCCAAGTGTCATTACTAGAGAACTTAGATACAAATCTAAGTGAACAAGCTAAGGCTTTGTTAACAAATTTACGAAAAAGACTCGAGGATAATAAAAAAACCTTGCAAGGCAATATCGAGCTTAATAGCCTGCGCAAGTCAGGACGAATGAGCCAAAATGAAGATGGCAGTTTGCTTGAAGATCTGGAAGCATTGCTGAAGAATAACAGTGTTGCTAGTAGCAATCCTGATTTGCAGCATCAAACCAAGTTTCAAACTCAAACTCAAACTCAAACTCAAACTCAAACTCAAACCCAAAGCCCTACAAGTAAAATTCAAAAAAAATTTAAAGTTTGATTTTTCATCATCCAATGAATTTAGAAAATTCTGTTTTAAATGATCTGCATGCTCCTCTGCAATACTTGCAAACTATAAGTCCCACTGAGATCCGATACTTCAAAAAGAAACCCAAGAAACAGAATTTATTGATAGACACGGAAGCAATAAACCAAGAACGCTCAGCCTATGATGGGATTGATGATAATCAAGTCCGCTTGGATCCAATGTCAACAAAGAGTGAAGGAAATGCTCACCATGCTAATGTGGATATCAGCCAAATGCGGATGGCACTTGGTTCTGAGCAGCTTGTTAGAGAACAATCAGCACGAACAATTTCTCAGCAAAGCCTGCCTTCTCCAACGTATAATTTTAGTTGCCCTCTCCTTCTAATTTGGATATTTAAGTATCAACGATTTGGCTCCATTGAATTATGAATACGATATTGGCAAAGAACGCACAGATCAAGAATCTAGCATTTTTTTGAGAGACCCTTTCAAAGAATTCACTCAAAAGAAATTCAGAGAGTTGCTAAATCATGAAAATATGGAGAAATTGATAAAGATGAGAGAGCAAGCACTCAATGTCCGTCACAAAACACAGATAGACTACATGACTAAAATGCTTGAGACGAAACGGTTCTCTCCAAAGACCTTCAATGCAAAGAAGTTTGAGCTCGAAAAATGGGTTACGAAAGAACGTGAGCAGATTCAAAAGAGCAAGAAAGAAATCGAAAAAGGTTGGTCGAGCTTCGCTGAAGCTATCAAAAAAGTAAGTCCTGCCGTCTGTTTGCATTCATCAAAGGTTTTTCTAGACTGAGCGTGACCTCTTATTCATGAAAAAAGTTATGGATCCAACCAATGAGCTGCGAGGAATGAATCTAAGTGATGTGAGCATCCGCCATTCTTTCACTGATGAAGAGTATGGACCTGCTGGTTCAAGACGGAAACTTTTTAAAAGTGATGGAGAATCAGATGCTGATATTAGCACGAAAGGCCATCCCTTAAAATCTCCCAAGGCTTCAGCAGGTTTCGTCAATCTTTACAATAAAAATATAGTGGCAGTATCTGGATCTTCCACTGCAAATAATGACGGAAATATTATAAAAATTATCGACAAATATGAAATTTCTGAAGAAAGAGCAAAGCTTCAGTCAACTCGACTACAAAAGGATAGCAGACTTCAAAGTAATAGAGTTGAGAAACGAGAAGGGCAAGAAGTTGAAGAAAGTAGTCAAACGAAAAAAGAAGTATATAGTGACCAAGAAAAAGACAAGGCCACGACTGACAAGCTGAAAGGTGGCAAAAAGACTTCCCAAAATCCAAGGTTTGCTGAAGATGTAGCAGATAACGATGACGTTTGTGAGCAAGAGACACACCGGAACCTTGAAAAGAAACTGCCCCTCCACCATCAACGTTTCTCGACACAATCGGATGACAATAGTGATGAAGTTGAGCACGATTTACTTTATGAAAGTCTCGAAAAGCAGCATGATCCTTCGAATAAATATTACTATGTGGAAGTTGAAGCTAAAAGTAATGAAAAAAGTTCTCAAAATGGAATTGCAGAAGCTCAAGACAAGTTATCTGATTTTAAAGCTCTTCAAACCAAAGCTCCTCTTGTTGAAGGAGGGAAAGAGATGACTGAGTTTGAAAAGGACAACAGCAACTCATCCAAACCAAAAGCGATGACCCATATCGATCATTTAACACGAATTAAAGATTCTGGCAGAGCTAAAACCGAGACTAATGAAGGTAAGGGCTCCCCAAAAAAAAAAAAGTTAGAAAAATCTTAATTATTTATTCTAAGACTGGGAAGCAGGCGAAAAGAAAGAATATGAGGGAGAAATAGAATGGGAAGACACTGCGATTTCTCCACGAAAAACTGAAAAATTGGAGCCTATTGTCAATCCAATAAGCAGCGCTGATAATATCAGTTCCATTAACTGTATGATAGACTCATTATATTTCACCCACTCATACTTCCAAAACAAAGTCTATGAAGGTTTGATAGAGCAAACCGGAAACTCACCAGTAGGAATACAGAGCGAAGTTTCACTCACACCAAAAGAAAAACCAAAGGTTGAGACTCCTCAGATGAAAGAAATCCAAAACTCAGAACAAACTCCAAATCGTTATGAGTCTTTGTTTAAAACCAACTTACTTGAGTTAATTGAATTTGACAATTCAGAAGGTGCACTATTGCTATTCACGAAAACCAATAAATCATAACAATATTTAGAGCAAGAAACCAGATTGTCAAATCCGCAAGGGGTAGCCCAACTTACAAATAAATCAGAGAAAACAATCAATTCAGCACTAACTGATTCAGCACAAGCTCCAGATAGCAAAGCTGAGAAAGCCGAAGCGATTATTTCCCAACTATTGAATGAACTAAGAGCTGGTAGAAATCATCAAACTATTTCTCCTAAAGACCTGTTCTAGAAGGAAAGCAGCAAAATGCAGAGACTGATACCAATATAATCTCAACAGATGAGACCCAGAAGGAAGCTATTGTGAAATCAGAAGACAAACAGAACATTCAGAAAAACCTGCAAATGGAAGCTACAAACAAAGGAATCCAGCTTGCTTCAGAGATGGCAGCTGAGCATACAGATCAGGACTTGCATTCAGAAGGAAGTACAGCAATGCTCTCTATATAAAATTGTATCATTAAAATTTCAAGTGGATGAGAAAATCAAGCTTTCTGGATTCAAATGCAACCTAGAAGGAGTGAACCAATATATAAACGCTCTCTGCCAAACTGTCTTAGGTAATAATTCCCCATTTTACTTTTATATTCTGATTATTTATTTGGGATAATGACAGAATCCTATCAGGCGGATTTTTTAGCGAACATCAATGTCCCCATTGGTCAAAGTCAAGAAGACAAGCTTGCAAATCTACATGTTTATGATTTAAATCAAGACGATTCCTCGTTCGACATGGGACGAAAGATTCAGCAGCCAGTTTTGAACGTTGAGCTATATTTGATGGTAGAAGATAGGTTGAAAGAAATTTATGTAATCAAAATTGCTTTTTCGTACAATAACCAAGGTTGAATATCTTTTTTAGGGAAGACCTGACGAAAAAGATGACGACATAGCAGAACTTGAACTTTTTCATAATAAGGCAATTTTTGATGCCTTTAATGAAGCTTTGGACTCACAACGGCCTTATGGCCCAAAAGGAATTCCATATTTATGGAAAACTTCACAACCAAACACACCAAAAATTATTGATGAAAGAGATATTCCCAGAATTCTACAAAAAACGAAAGAAAAAGTACTTATTTGGTGCTCATATGTGTGTGGGTATTTGGGGACTGGTGAAGAATTTCTGGGATCAAACATTGGCCATTTGAGTGAAGAGAATCTGTTGCAACTTAAAGAAGAGCGCCTTGCAAGGATGCTTGCACAAGAGGTAGCGGCACAACACTTTTTCATTTTATTTCACACTCCATAATGTTTCCGAAAATGATAGGTTGTTGAATTGGAAGACAAATGGATAAATTATGAAGAGGAAGAGACAGAAGTTCAAATAGAGCTTGCTGATATAATTTTTGATAAGCTTGCAATCGAAACCGCAGAAGTTTTATATAAAATCATCAGTGACCGGAAGAGCGAGATGAAGAAGGCTGTTTATTGATCACAAGTTTTTCAATTTTGAGACTCAGATTAAAGAGTTTTAGTTAAGAGTCAAGATCGTTGTAAAGTACTTGTAATATTTGTTTTAATTTGACCAAGTAAAGAGTATCTCGGCAACTCTCCTTTTGTAAATTTAAATAGTTATGTCTGGTTTTCATACTCTTTAGTCCTTCGATAAAATGAAACTCTTTGAACTATCGAAAGCCAATATCACTCTAATCGCAAATGTAGGTTCCCTCTTTCTCTCCCCCCTCAGAATATTGGGGTTTCTTTATCAAATGAACTCATCAAGATTTTTCGAGGCCTTCGTTAGCATTCCCATTAATTGAGATGAGAACTTCATTGCCAGTAACCATCGCTTATTGGTTTGCTTGCTTTAAGATTACTACTATCTATTGATCAAAAGGCTAACTATAATTAGACTTATCTATTTCAATAAAATTAGTGAATTCTATGATCAGACAACGGCTGATTGACTTCGCGGGTAGAAAAGTCCCCTGGACTTTTGACCGAATATTCCCTATCATAATCGTGGCTGGAATATTCTGCTTTGAATATCCAACGTTCATTTGGCTGACCCTGGTTAAGCTATTTACAAATGTAAAAATTTTTTTAGACTTTCAGAAACATCTTACCCTACGATTCACCGATTTGAACCCAGCACAAGATCATAGGGTCTTTAATTGCCATAGAATTTCACTTTTTCATTATCTTGATGATGCTTTCTTATTATAAATGTGTCAGTGTTCATCCTGGAACAGTGCCCTTGGACATTGTATTGCCTCAATAAAATATTTCTACGGTTACTCTTGATTAGAATGACCAATTCAGCGATCTCGAGACCATTAAAAAACGAGGGAAAAAAATAGCAATCAGCAAAGCAATGAGAAATAAATTGATTGGAAAAGAGCAGATCCTTCAAACATTAGGACTCTCCAATGATGAAGACTTGGACGAATATTCGAATGCTAACCTTGAGTAACAATTTTCAAAATCTGGTGATGCAACTTTAATTAGTCTCTCAGAAGAACTACAACAAATCTCGTATTGTTTCAAATGCAATTTAGTCAAATTTCCGAGGACTCATCACTGCAAAATGTGCAAAATGTAGAAATTGCACTCTTCTTTGAATCAATGATAATACTGTTTAGGTGTGTAATAAGAATGGATCATCACTGTCCTTGGATCGGCAATTGTGTGGGACTATTCAACCATAAATTTTTTATTCTGTTCTTGATATACTTGTGGATCGATCTTCTCCATATTCCTGCTATATCTCTCATCTACTACCTCTCTGATAATGCTACGTATTTGGAGGTAAATTGTTCTGGAAACGAAAAAATATTAATCATAACAAAAGGGATGTAGTCCGGTCCAAATAACAATTATTCAGATTAATGTACTGACTGCTGTTGCGCTTCTTCTTGCTGTTGGGTTTCTTGGAGGATATCAAATTAGATCAGCGATGAAAAATAGAACTACGGTTGAGAGCCACATTCCAGAGCTTGCTATCAGGGTATAAGTTTCATAATAGATTTGTTATTATATCCTTTTCCTGAATGCGATTTAGAATCCCTTTCAGAAAAGAACAGCTTCTGAGAATATCTCTGAAATTTTTGGACCAGACCGCTCGAGTTGGTGGCTTCCAGTCAATCCAAGACGTTTGTTTCTTGAGGAAGAAATGATAAATTTAGCGAGTGCTTAAGAACAAGTTCTTTTTAGTAAGCTTCAATCATATTTTAACAAATGACAAAAAACTTAAAGGAGTAATTAGTAATCAAAATTGTTTCTTAACAGAAATTCCATATGAACAAATTATTCCAAAATTCCAAAGTGGATAACGGCAGGAATACCATGTCTTAAATTATCAACATGGAGCCCAAATCTGGCTAAAAAAAATTGGGTAGTGTTGCAAATGATCATTATCATATTGTAGCTGAGTTGTTTGATTGACGGCTGAACCTCTTTCTGTTTATTCAGAGGGAAATTGCGAACAAACTCGAGTGGCAACAATAACTTTCGAACATTTAAAGTACCTACCTCTAGAATAACTTCTTAATTATGTCCTATTGAAATATATTATTTTATATAAATAAGCATAGGGAATTATCGTAAAGCAGCGATTCTCTAGATCTAACATGAAGATTTGAATTTTTGGAAAATGTTTTAATTAGTCTCGTTCTCTGTGTCTTTTAAGAAACAAGGAGTAAATTTGCCTTTGTAAGGTTTTCAGAATAGCGGTAGAAAGTTTATAAATATTTGATTGACAAATATAGACTTCACACACACACTATATACATCAAATATATTACCTCTCTGCAGAGTAAATTAACAAAAAAGAGACACTAAAAATTGGCTTTCCTCGTTTAGAACAATATGGTTTCTTCAAAAGGTAGAAATCATAAGGTTAGATTCCTCGTATTGCTTCAAGACACAAATATACAGCACACAAATATAAGCAACGCCATGGATAATGAGAAGAAGATACCAGATTAAATCAATTAATTTCCTTAACATCGACTCAAAAAATTTTCCACCTAATTTTATTACAAGCAAAAGTATGGTATTGTAAGGCAGGGCAAAAGAAGCTCCAAAGCAGTCAATATTCACAAGATAGGTGTTAAGAGAGGCTCTTTTAAAAACGCTTTAAAAATTGTTTGATGCTTTGGAATGACTAATTTCAGACCATCAAATCATTTTTTTGTTATAGATCCACCATCATAAAGGGATGTTTCGATGCCAGCAAAGTCTTACTTAAAAGGGTATGGATTAGAATAATTATGATGCTGTTCAAGAATTTTGATAGTGAGAGCTTTCTGGAAAGTTAATCCAAGAAATCATCTGATATTCGAACACCAAGTTTTTATTCGCTCTTTCATTATCCTTCCATGAAACTCACCAAATGCCCTTCAGGATAGCAATAACATAACTATCAACAGTTGAAAGCATTTCAATTAAATGCGCAACTTGCTTATTTTGTTTTCTTCATTACAAAAAGTATTCATCGAATGCTAAAATCCAATAATTGTGATTCGTAAAATAGTATGTGTCAAAGGTTTTGAAATCCTTAGCTTCTGATGGTTGGTTTGCCTACCAGTTTAAATTTTTTCTCCCATGAATCCTAAAATAAGCCTTCCTGCTGCTTCATCTTCAGAATTTGTTTATCAGTTCAGTTAGAGAGTTTTAAGAATTTGCCATAAAGAATGTGGTAATTGATTCAATGCATACACTGGTAATCAAAATGAAATTTTTCCAGGCTGAAAACTATAAATTTATCAATTAGTTAGAACCTATGCTCGAATGCATTAGCAACGTCTTCTCAAGATTATTCCCATAGGCCACGCGATCAGTTGTAGCTATTTTGTTAGTTAAAAGTAAGCGAATTTGTTCTTTGTTAGCGATTTCAATGTACCGTTTCTGAAGATAGATTTTCCTTCTTCATCCGTTTGAAGCTTGATCGTGTGGTTGATATTCATTATCAAGAGTACTTGAAGAATGAACAATCCAACAATAATTAAGGCAATTGCCAAGAGGAGAATATTGCTCGTTGGAGTGGGCTTGCTCTCTAATAACTTTGAACCATTCATTGTTATTTCTTGGTAGCAAACCATCCCGGTAAACATCAAGAATGAAATCCCGTTCCTATTAAAGACATATTTCAATACGTAGTCATTAATTGTTGTACCAGAAGCGGAAAATTCTGAGCCGTGATTTATCTGAATAGAAGATTGCGTTGAACCCGTAAAAGATGCAAACCACAACGTTAAAGGTCTAGTTGTTGAAGAGAATTCGTGAGGCTTATTCAAAGAAAGTTTCAAGAAAAAAATCAGATTACGAGTGCACCAAGGATCATGATAAGTGTTGCTTTGAATAAGTCCAGGAAAGCACATTCAAGAATAAGAACGGAAAGCGTTAAGAGCAGTATGCCGCTGGCTAGAAGTAACCCATGCTTTCTGGCTTTTCTGAGTTGACTTGAAAATGAGCTGATACTGGGTGCTTTCTTTGTGTTATCCATACTTTCTGATTACTCTAATTTATATTCTAATTTTAACTGGACAAGGAGTACTTGAAAAAAAATCTCTCTTAGTATTTCGCTGCAATGGACTCCAAAAGTGAGAGAAAGCAACTCAGGTAAAAACGGGCTCAATTAATTATTTTGAACACATTATCGCTGCATCAACCTATTTTGTGACATATCTATCTATTTACATATATAAGACATACATGCACGAATCATTTTAATTTTTTACTTTTCATTTACATTTAATATCCTTTCTAACACCTTATCCTTTAAGCTTTGGAGATCAACACTCAAGCTATAAAGCTAATTCTACTGTAAAGAATTTTTCAAAAAGGGGGCTATGTATCAACGACATGACATATTCATACTTATTGCGATTTTTTTAAACCCTCTCGAATCTCTTCAATTTCGAGCTCAACATCTTCCAAAGCTCGTTCCAGTTCCATTTTAGTTTTTCTTTGAGCTGCTGTTCTTGAGATTTGTGGGAGGCGCTGAAGTTGGTCTTCAATCTTAATTAAGCAATTTAAGCTTGAAAAAATCAAGTAGAGTTTACAAGTTGCTGCTCTTTCTTGAGTTTGTCTAGCCGATTGATAACGCTGCTTGAGTATTTTTCTGGAAAATTCCGTGCTGCCCTTCCATGAGCCTCTTTCATTGGTGTAATTTGAGATAACTGTGCCCTCTGACTCAACTTCTGATTATACAAATCTACGGCTAGTCTCATTGTAGGTCAAAAAAGCTGTCAGATACTAGAATTACCGGCTTGCGAAGATGAGGGAATTTTAGTGAGATTATCCTGCCGTGTTGGACTATTAGAAAGAAGATGAATTATTCACTTACTAAAGCGATGACGATGGGATACCAATTAGGGATGTTATCTTGAATCCTCAGTAATTCGTTTCGCATTTTCCAAAACATCTCACCTTTTTGTGATTCCTATGGTAATGTGTAAAAATTGCTTGATGTAATGACTCTATGAAGTATGCTCACTGTCATAAAGTTGCTCGGAGCTGGATTGTAACCAATTATCTCTGAGTTCTGCCTCAGCTCTGCTTGGAACGACGATTCAAGAAGCTTGAAAATTGATCGTTTCATTGAGACAAACATGGGAATTTATTTTATTATTCATACTTGAACCTGGTTTGCGAAGATTTGTTTTGTTCGCTCAAGATTTGAGATAAAATCCCTTTATTGTTACTAATTTAAACCATAAGAAAATTTCTTTGTTACTGGTGACTGTGAAGATCATTCTTCAGATTTTCAATTTCTTGACGCAGTAGCTGGTTTGAAAGCATGCTAGTTTTAACGAATTGTTCATTCTATGGATGTGAGCTATCATCACAATTGAATAAAATTTGATGTTACTGCTACTTTGCTGGCTAGCATTTCCATTTTTGTTCGATTTCTTTCCAACTAAAACAAGTTATGAGGGATTCAAAAGAGGCGTTCTTACTTCACTATTTGTGTCTTCAAATTTCCTTTGAAGATTTAAAAGCCCATGATTGTGTATCATAGGTTGCTCTTGAAACCGAATTTACTGATTTGAAAAAACCAAAAAAAAAATGTTACCTTTTCCCCTTCGTTCTAAGTCCGACACTTTCATCTTGTATTTCAATAAATCTTGCTCATAAGTCTCGAGCTGACTATCTTGAGCAATGAGGACATTTTTTTGAGCAGATGCGAGATTGTTCAAAATGTGCATGTGGAATTCGTAAAATTTAGACAGATGTTCCACGAAATTTGCTGTTTCTGCTCTTATCTCTTGCGTAGTTTTGGGTGATGTATTCATCTTTGAGACTTTGTTGGGATCAGTTTGTAAATGAGCGTTTTTGAAGAGCTCCACATCCTGAAATGTGGTTGGTTGAGTGTTTTGTTTTATGTCTGATTTGGACTTTTTTTCAGAACTGGGTCGTATTTTCTGCTCAGTTGCCGTTTCTTTGGTTGACCAAGATCTTTTGGTTTCAGAGTTTGAAAAAGCTTTCTCTGTATATTTCACGGGCGAGTTTGGGTCTTGTTTTGGAGAAGTTGATTTTTTGTATTTTGGCTGATATAAGGCTTCTTTCTTGTGATATGGAGGGTACTTCGTGAGCGATGCATAGTTCGCTCGAATCTGCGAGCGATCTGTCAAATTACCAGCTTCGCTGCCATGGTTACTCCTCAAAGGAGTTGAGTAATCGTACTTTCTCTCAGTGCTTTGCCTACTTGTCACGATCTCTTTATCATTTTGGAACTGCTGATTATTGAACATCCATTTATTTCGGTCCTCTTTTGGGTCATGATTAGGAAGTGGTGTTTGAAATGGTTGTTGTGAATTTTGGTAAGACAAAATTGGAACTTGTTGCAGTTTATCCGAAAGCAATTTTTCAGTTTTTCCTGCATTTTTGGGGGATTCTTGAGGATTGAAGCTTCTGTAGCTCTCTCTTAATGGGCTCATTTCATCTGAAAATTGATCCTTTTCGGGGCTTTCAGCTAAGTCAGAGACATGCAACTCATTCCTTAATCTGCCTTTAGCTGGAGTAGTATATTGGCTTGAGCTGTTATCCTTTCTTCCTGGAGAGTCTAAGCTCAGTTGATTGAATCTTTGCTTTAGTTGATTGACATCGCCTCTAAGAGAATTTATGTCTTGTTTGATCTCTGAATCTTCAAGGATTCCTGGAGTTTTTTCTGGAGATAGAGGAAAAACTCCTTGACCTGCCAGCACGTCCATGGAAGTTTTTGAACCTTGAAAATCATAAGTTTTGTCTTGGGTGAGACTCAAATCTTTTATTCCATTAGAATCAGTTCCAGATCTATCTCTTGCAAGTCCCACTGTGTGCTCTATCTTAGTAAGAAGTGTTGGAGAAGTCATTTTGTTGTTGTTTTAACAACCTCGAGAGGATTTTTATTATTAAGCTAAATAAAAAGAGTTAAATTTTGAAGTTTTAATTAATACAGATTAGGTTCATGAACCCAAGTAAAGATATATATATATCATCATGCCATATTGGTAGAGTATCAGTGCCTGCCGGTGCTTGGTGACTTTAGGATTGAGATTTTCACTGTGCCATGGTAAAACTTTCGCAGGACCTATCGATATAAGACGAAATAATAAACAAATCACTTGAAAAAGAAAATTACGAAATGCAAAAGAGTATTAGACGTAGCAGCACTTTTTTTTGATGAAGAAATACAAAGAACATAACTTCTTCCTAAATTTTTCTCCATGTCACAAACTAGCTCAGAGTCCCTTATTATAGGTTTTTTGTCATTATTTTGTTTTTGGCTTACTCTTAGGAAATTTATTAGTAACCTTACAAAAAAAATCCGTTTATATGTAGGCATCTCAAACCTTTGCCCTTATTCTTTTTATAACTTGACAAAAAAAATTCTATTTCCCAATGTTCATACGTAGTAGCAAAGACGAGAGAACGAAAATTGTTCGCCCACAAAAGTATAATCGACGGTATCCAATTTGCGTACTAGTTTAGTTCTATTTTTATTTTATTTTTTTCCGTCAAATTTGTGTTTGCTAATTGCTTCACTTACTTTCTAATATCCGTCGCTCCCTGTGTTAATTTCAGATCCCACCTCTGTTAGGGCTTTGTTAACTCGCGGAAAAAAATTACTCACCCAAAAGAGATTATTCAAATATTTTTAGTCTAGAAAGTAAAAAGAAGCAATCTCTCTCCCAACCAGCAGCTCCATCGATTCTACTCCAAGCAAACGACGGTCGGAGACTTCTATAACACCGGTGAGATTGATTCCTGTTTGGTGCTCCTTCGGCATCCCGCTAGATATTTTGACCTTTAATGATCTGCAACTCCTTTTTTGTGCTAACTTTGCTTTCATATTAATTGTTAATTGCTCAACTCATATTTATATAGAAAACTTTTCTCTCTTGTGCGAATTATGCCTATAAAATAAACATCCTTGTGAAAAATTTGTTCTTTTGGTCCGAACACCTGATAAAGAAGAAACTCATGAAAGATTAGCAAAGTGGTGGTTCCAAGGGGGACAGTGATTCTGAACCTGAAAATAAATAGTTTTGATGCTGAGTTCTATCATTATCGATAACTTGAACTTTCAGGTAGTTTTATTTTCATAGAGACTAAACAAGAAGATCAATGATTTTACCGATATATTAATTCTTATTCGAAAGAACTGTCGAGCTGCTTTGTTCAGCCAGTAGTTTTCTTTAAATAATCGAAAGCTCTTTTATTCTGAATTTTTCCTAGTTAGTTATAGAAGTTGCTGGGATCAGATATCAATTATTGTCATAATTATTTTCATGATTAAATGCAGTTTCCTTTCACGTTTGGAAGGATAATAAAATGAACATAGAGTCAGTCAAAACAGGAATGTTCATAACGACAAGTAATTTTAAATTGCTATCGGAATTGCAATCTAACTTCCTCTTATAAATAAAAAATATCAGATCAAACGACTCTATGGCCACAGAACAAGAAACGAATTTTCAAGTGTTCGTAAGAATCAAGCCTTTCAGTCCCCCAACGCAGCTCAGCGCAAAAGAAAATGAATGTGCTAATGTTGGGACTGAAGAAACGAATTCAAGTTCAAAATCCTCTAACACTGGTAGCGCTGGGAATGTAAGTTCTCCCACCAACAACTCTCGTCTTGGCCAAGGTAATCCAATGACTATAAGAAGTGGAGGAAGGAAAGCCTACGACGCAGTTAGGCATGACGGACAAACAATACAGTTGATTGATAATGACTTTCGGTGTATTGACAAGAGAGAACGATACTACCAGTTTAACGCGATATTTGGTCAGAAAGCCACCAATGAAGACGTATTCAAGGTCGCAGTTGCTCCAAAGCTCGGAGGAGTACTCGAAGGGATTAATACGACAATTATGGCG
>ENA-UOTX01000871-UOTX01000871.1-compost-metagenome-genome-assembly--contig:-NODE-871-length-28134-cov-20.140464_pt1 | contig 28134 bp, 19 predicted proteins | sample MGYA00238143_ERZ746982 | MGnify/ENA primary metagenome ERZ746982 (study PRJEB28758, sample SAMN06268862) | compost metagenome | isolation source: single cell | place: USA: California, Emeryville, Joint... | reverse complement strand
TCTGGATGATCTCAATCTGGTGGGGTTGGCTGACTCACTTATTGATGTTTTCGTCTCCTATAGCTCTATCAACTTAAGAACAAATACAGATTACAAGGCAGCTGTAAATTTCACGATTCAATTGAGATCTTGCATTGCTGGAGAAATCAACGACACTGCCCGTAAATCTTGTGAATACTGTACAGGTGGGTCTTACTCAGTATCTCCTTCCGATAAAGAATGTTCTCCTTGTCCACCTGGAGGACGTTGTCTGGGTGGTGCCTATATCAATTTGGAGCCTGGCTACTGGAGAGCCTCTATTTACTCAAGCTCGGTCATACCATGCAATGACAGTGGAGCTCGATGCTTAGGTGGATATGAAGTAAATTGTTCTGAAGAGTTCACGGGACCTGTCTGTGCCCAATGCAACACTGATAATGGATACCTTCCTGTTGGAAAATCAAAGTGTTCCAAATGCCCATCGAAAAGTCAAATCTTAGCCACAGCAGTGTTTGTTTACATTGGAATGCTTGCTTACCAGATCTTCGTGATCTTCACAACACTTAAAGATAATACAAAGACATATCAAGCCTCTTTAGAGTCCTCAGCAACTCCTCCTCTCCAGGTTGGTGCTTATATAGTCTTGCTAACGACATACTCGCAGATTTCTTCTGTCATCTCGAAACTTGGATTAGGCTATATTTCTCAGATGTTTGGTGTCTCAAACGCTGTTGGAAATCCTAATCAGCAAGCTTCATTCTCGTTGGAATGTATCTATTATCTAGATGATGAGGACCCATTTAACACTTTCAAATTCAAAATCATCTTCTTTATTTTTTCTCCTGTGGCCAAACTATGCCTTATACTCGTCGGCGAACTTATTAGAGCCATTATCAAAAGAAAAGAAGAGGACAAAAAGAAGAAAGCTCTTGTAAGAATCGGTGTGGCTGCTGTTGTTTTGACTATGCTTGAACAGCCAGGTATCATTGGTGCCATCTGTGAGTATCTTTCTTGTGATTATTTGGACCCCACAGATGAACAAACTTTTGTCACCTCTGTACCAAACATTAATTGTGGCACAGAAGAATACAAATCATTTAGGAACATGGTTGTGGTCCCTGGACTTGTTGTTTGGGGTTTTGTGATTCCTTTGGTCATCTTCCTCTTTCTTTATAAAAACAGGAAAGTATTAGGAACCTCTGAAATGGCTAGAAAAATATTCGGAGGTTTGTACAGTAACTACAGTCAGAAGGCATATTACTGGGGTCTCGTGATTATGATTTTCAAAATCTGCATGTTCGTTCTGGACTCTGTCCTCACGATATCCTTGGCACAAAGAGAAGCCATTTTCTTGTTAGTTATCCATCTATACTTCCAATTCTACCAGCGCACCTCTCCTTACATCCACGAAGATCTCATAAAAACAGAGAAATATATGATGTCAACATTCAAATGGACTTTGAGTCTTATTCTTCTGAGAGAAGTTTTGGACATAGACGAGGGGAGTCTGTCGGACAATTTTGTGACTTTAATTATCGCTGCTATTAATGGGCTCTTTGTGGGACATGTATTGCTAAAGCTACTTGCAGAATATATCAAGAAGATTGGAGAAGTATTTGCGAAAATAAAAGCTTGGTATTCGAAAAAGAAAAGTCGGGTGAAGAAGACTAAAAACATTTACATACAAGAGGTCAAGTTAGATAATACAGTGGAACACACTGTGACCTTCTCTCCAGAACGACCAATAAAGTAAAATTATTTATTTTGTCTCAATTGCAATTTAATCTTTTCTCTAATTGATAGAGATACTCCAAATGCAGAGATCGAGTTGTCTAAATAACTCGTGATTATTGCTGAGAAAAGCAGCTTTCCTCATGGAATACTATAAGAGAAATCGATTATGGAAAACTCCACTCCAGTTCATTTTTTGTTTTTTTGGTCAAGTGAGCTTATGATTTCATACAACTTTAATGATCTTTGTAAATCACTAAGATGATTACTAATTATTCTTCGTTTTGCATGGTCTTTTCATAATGATTACATAGTCTATATCAGTCTCTCCAAACGAGTAAGACTTGGTTGCTCAGTATAGCTGTAAATGTCAAGAAAATTACCCCTTAAAATAAAAGTGAAAATGCAATTGCAATGAGAAAGTTAGAAAAAATTGTAATATCAAAAATATTCGGAGCATGATATGTCAATGAAAACTAAATCTAGGTCTCAATAGGAAAGTTTAAGACCAGAATATTTAATTAAAATAACGTTATTCATTGCTTCGACTTCCAAAGCTCCTAAAATACCTACCCACTAATTCTTTTTTGTTTGGATAAATAAATAGAAAAACCAAAAAAAAGATGAAGTTTATCAAATTTGAATATGATTTCATTTATTGATATAATCTACTAACTTTCCTCGTAAAGCGATAAGTTGCTTTACTATTTTCTCTCAATTTTCAGCATCACTCTATTTCTGAATAAAATCCAGAATCAAGAATATTGTACTCAAATGGTGAAGGCTAGAATAACAAGAATAATTGCTTCAATAATCCTTTTCAAGTCCCGAAATCATAGAGGATAATTATTTCGTAACAGTATAATGATGATATGAGAAAGAGAGGATGAGGGGTTAAAACTACAAAATTTTTGAGAATCAACTAGCTTTTCTCGAATTTTACACCCTCTACATATTTATTACAAACTATCGAGATGATAGTAATAATCTTTGTTCATACAAGCCAGATAAATTTCATTCATGAATCATCAAATTATCAAACTTTTTAAATTCTAAATTGCACTTAAATATTCTCTCCCGGCCGGATAATCTAAGATTCTCCACAAACTAAGATCCTTTATGAATATAGCGAGAGAGAGTGCGAATATGATTTACATACATACAGCTTAATTGAAGAGCTGCAAGATCTTCAGCACTACTCCGGTTAATATCTTCTATTTAAAGTTCATGAAAGACATCATTTTCAGTTGAGAAGCGAGCTCCCCGCGTCGTAGAAGTTCTTGACGCGCAGAAATTTCATTAGTGCTCGATTTGAGCGAAATTGGTCCTCGCAAGGATCACGATGCCTTGGGCAATCCAGCGAATCCACTCCATTACTGTCGGCCTCTCTTTTCGAACTCTCTTATTTCAATCATCATTGGCAAATTTTCAGGAGCCCAAATTAATTGTACTCAATTTTCACACCGCCACGTGACCCAAACACTTTATTCTCCTTACCGGATTCCGATTAACAAAAGCTTTTCAGGTTTCCAATCCATGTATCTAGGCTTCGTTTCATGTGTTTAACTTTCCAGCTAACCTCCTCTTCTTAGTGAACTTCGGATGAGAAAGATAACTTCGGCATTACAAACGGTATGAGACTGGTGCTCAAGTTGAACAATGAGATGAATAGTACTTTATACTAAAATTAAAGCTATAAGAACTTACTGAACTAATCCTAAACAATTATTGCTTTCCAACATTTCAGGGTCTGACGACTTTTAGCTCTTCTTCCAGCACAAAACTAATAGAAATATCTCTTAAAAAATCAGGAAGTATCGCACTATATCTGCGGATCTCTAGTCTTCGTCAATGTCTAAGTTCTTGTTCGTGACGAATGAATAGATGACAGTGAAAGTTCTTTTACAATTGAAAAGCTGGGCTCGCGTTTTTGCGATTAAGCAAAGCAACCTTAAGATGATTTCTCTGATGTTAATTTTATGTTTTCCGTTTTGAATAGGAAAAATTCATGATGATATATATTCTCAAACGGAATACTAAAATGTAATGACTATCTCAGTAGTTTACTGCTGATGAGTATTCTCTAAAATTGTTTCTTGTGACCGGTTACCTCATGTGATTATTGACTTTGATAGTAACTCAGATGAAACAAACTGATAAGGCACCATCTAAGAAGAATTAGGAAAAGCCTTTAAGGACTACAGTGAAAAATTTTACCTCCATCTAAGGTGTTTCCCGTATACAGTTTTTTTCCAGTCTTGAAATCCAGCAGTGCTACTGTACGGTCCAAGGAAGTACTCGCGAGCAAATCGCCACTTGGACTCCACCTCACACAAAAAACTCTATCTATAAAAAAATTAGAAGTTAGAAAAATTTATTAAACAAACCAAAAAATATTACCTGTGTGAATACCATCAAAGGTTTGGACAATCTTTGATACTCGTTTGTCAAATATTTTGACATTTCTGTCTTGACCTCCTGTTGCTAGAAGATTTTCATTGTTTTGGCATACATCAATCCAGTACGTGAGATCTAATAGATGTGATATCAAACAAGACAAGAATAATAAGAAGGGACAAAATAAATCAGTTCAAAACGTAAAATTAAAAGTTCATATTTTCTCGTATATCAGGTGAACAAGTAGAAGGAAAGATGGAAACAAAAGAAAAATCTGCTGCGCTTACAATCCGATTCAATTGTAATAGGCCTCGTCAAAATTAATGTTTTCTTCTCAGCATCTAGGATATTGAGCCATCTCCAATTATACTTGACGAATAATAAAGACTCAGAATTAACGCTCCATCTACAAAGACAATAATCTGAAGGGTAATTTGAATACTGCCAGAAATTAATATAAACTAACTAATATGTCTGGTCATTGTAAAATGAGGAGACTAGATATTTTAAAATATTACTGACCAAGATCGTTCCCGTACAAGTCCATGTGGAATCGACAACTGTCGGTGTTCAAATCTGAGATTACCAGTGTGCCAAACTGATCAAAAGTTGCTGCAATCTCTCCGCTTGGATTGAAATCAATGCCGGTTATTTCGTTTCCTGTAAGGAGACATAAGAAATGAGTTGCAATGAAAAAAAGTAAGTAAATACTAGCAACGTAATGTTGGGGGTGCCATTTGGATTTTCGGATGAGTTTTACGATATTACCGGCCTTCGAAGTGGCAAAATTGTAAAGATGATAAGCTATCTTTCCTTGAACATTAATTGCACCAAGAAAACTTCTTCGTGGATTATATGTCACGACTCCATAATCAGTATCTAAAATGAATATGAAATAAATTTTAACTAGAAATCTACCCCCAGAAACTTCCTCAAATGAATATATTTTCCTCACTTGCCCTTTCCGTGAGACATCAAATACTTCTAAGTTAGCAGATTTGGAGCCTACATGTTGCATTGAAACTAGGAGTCTGGTATTTGCAATCTCTTTAACGTGAGTCCAGTTATCGTCCCCTTGAGAAATAGTAATCAAATATGAGTTAATATGGAAAAAATTAAAAAATACCTTTAAGTTGAACACCATCAAAGCTGACAAATTCTTGCTTCGTTTCGAGTTCAACGATGCGAATCCTATTATTTTTGTCTGAAGACCAGGCAAGCAGTATTGAAGACATAGGCGATATCTCTGCTATCCAAATTTTGATCATGATTGGAAATAGAAAGAGTGAATAATGAGAACTCATAAAACCAATGGATTAAAGGACTAGTACCTGTTGTTATCGAGTTTTGAAGGAAATCTTCGCTTGGTGCGTCACTTTTGACATTTGTCTCTTCAACGACTGTATGAATCGAATTATGACTGTCATTTGACTCGTTTTTTGGAAGCATTGTTTGTTAATTATAGAGTGCGAAAATAAATTTTTTAATTAACAAATCTGAACTCAAGCTAAAAAGTCAGAATTCTATTAAATTAGCAAAAGAATTAAGTAAGATAAGACTCTGAGGTGATTATTCTTTCACGGTAGTCAGAGGCTGAAAATGAATTCCTGCACACACTTATTTTTCGCAAGATATAAACATGGCTCAAAAATCAAAATTAGCCTCTCCAATTTCGAAACTCTTTAAAAATTCATTCAAGAACATTTTGATCTAGGTCCCTTCACTCTGAGAAGTTCTTTTGTTCCGCAAAATGCGAAAAAAGCTACTTCACTCTATAGAAAACCAATAAAAAAATTCCGATGCCGTTTATATTGTTTGAGAATATGAGTTTGCGAGACAAAAAATCTATTGTCGGATATGATTCCTTTGTTTGTTTGACTTTGCTTCTCAGTCATTTGTTCTTTTAAATAAATTAGAGTTTTTCACTCACCATTAATTCGTCTCCAGTCCAATCCTAAAAACAAATGCAAAGGACATGGAATCCTCTCTTCAACATCAATTTGGTCAGGATCATCTGTGAGGAGATTTTTCGAAGTCCAGAAGCGAGCGATTTTCCTAGATTACCTCCCTCAATTTATGACTTGTGTTCGTCATTTTACTTAAGATTGTCGCCGCGAAAAATAAGTCTAGGATTTTCAATTTACGAATTTGACAATCTAGGGAGATTCTTTCGAAAATAAACAGCTTATGGCAATTACTTGAGTTTCAAGAAAGTGAAGAAACATGATGAACTTCACGGATCTTGTTGACCTTGCAGGCAAATTAGGGATATTTAGTGGAATCATCAGTTGACATTCTTCCAAATTTTCCTTCTTTTGAAATATTGCCAATTTTTTCCCTGAAAACCAGATTATAAAAAAATCAAAAAAAGGCGAGGAAGAACTCTTCTTTAAATTTTTCAATGACACCAGCTTTGGATGAAGATTAGTGAGATTCCGAATAATTACTTTTCTTTTCAATTTGAACATTAGAGAGTCGTCCCAAAGAGATGCGAGCTACCATAATTATCCCACGAATTCAAAGTTAATTTCATTAATGTACGTACTATGAGAGTTGATTTGAAAAATATCACTTCGCTTCCTGACTTCGGTAATTCGGATTTCAATTCATCATGCAAAGTTTTAAATGGAAAAAACATTATGAAGCTTAAAACTTAAGTTTAAACATGTTGATAAATGAAACCAGAATTAATCATGAATAAAAACTTGGACGGAATTAGAAAACCATAATTTGCAAATTGGATTGGAAGCCCAGGATAGCACAATCAACATCAAAAATCAAACAAAATAAAACCTGGACGAAGCTCAGGGAGCTTACGATCCAAAATAATACAGTTGGTGATACTGAGAAGCAGTTCAAATTCAAAATTTTTAATTTTTTTGGCCTAAGCGCGAAAGAAGCCTAATATCTCAGCAAAAAAGCAATCTGGGTTGAACTCGAGGCCCTTGAATGAGGATCCAGCTCAGGCTGTATCAAAAGTAACATCGGTTTTCTCAGGTATCTGGGAATTGAGCCAGAATAGTGCTTGGCTTGGCTTTAAAATCTAAGATGAGAGATTCTGAAGGCGTCGTCAAACTAAGCAGACTCATTTCCTGCACAAGAACATAAGAGACTCAACTTGGCTAATAACGAAATTTGTGGCCAAGGAGGTGAGTTTCTCAGCTCCAGCGGGAGTTGAATAGCAGGAAATACAATTAGTGCGCCGAGTGCGAAAGATCAAAAGTGAATACGAATTGAGTCGATCTCAGAGTATCAAATCTGCAAGCGATTAATATTTCAGACGATAGAGCTGCGGATTTGAGCCCAATCCTGGTCGGGCTAGTCCAATTAAACTCAATTTAGCTGAGAATGCGATTGGACAGGTGCCTTTTTTCTTGAAAATATAACTTTTACAAAGCTCGAGAAATTGGATTTGCTAGGAATTCAGATGTCGAGTGCCAGGAGAAAAGCGCTTGCTCTCAACCCAGCTTTAGACAATTCAAGAAAGCTTTATGTCTTCAATAGCTATCCTGAAGAGAACCTCTATTTAACGATATTTTTAATTAATTGGAGCTTAAATATTTCGTATATTGATTTACGGTCCGTTTTTGTTGCAGTTGTATGGATATGATAGAGAAAAGCAGATTTAATCATAAGCATGCAAATAAACAAATAAAATCACGCTTGGAAGATATAGATCCCCACCATACACACAGCTTTCTTAGCAAATGATGCGAGTACACATTTGTAGTAACCAAATCAGAATCCAAATAAGAGAAACTTTTTATTTTGATCAGCAAGATCAAGTCCAGGTAAGAAGCAGGTTCCCGAATTTCATCAGCAAATGATCTTCGCGCGTTTTCGTAGTCAATATATTTCAATTTCTTTTTGTGGGAAACTCTACGACGAAAATCCAAGTTCATTATGACTTCAAGGCGAAGTTTTGAGAGTTGTTAGTCTTGGTATAAATCATTATCAGCTTTGCAAATCTCTATTTCTCAACGTTAGAAGATCAGCGATTTGATAATAATCGCTCTCAACATAGAGGCTCTCCTAGCCACAGCAAGTTACACTCTACTTTTTCCCCTAGGTATGTCGGGAAGGATAAATGCTGCATTATTTTGATTGGATCTTATCCAATATTCAAAATGATCCATCAAAAAACCAAAATGTCCAGTTTTTGAAATAGAATTTTTCTATTTTAATTTTTTATTTAGGAGCAATCATTACATTGATTTATACAAGTGCATAGTGATGCCAAATTGATTTTGACTTCAGGGTTGACTTACATCAAGTACGAGCCCTCGTCATCGCCAGGAAAAATTCAATACTCACCAAGGAGCAGTTTTCTTTCGTTAAGAGGTCTTCCAATTGGAATGAAATCGAATCCAAATTGGGATGATTTGTTTTGGGTCTATGCGATAGAATAGGATATATTTCTCAGTTGCTTGGTGTCTCTAATGCTGTTGGAAATCCTAATCAGCAAGCTTCGTTTTCGCTGGAATGTATCTATTATCTAGATGATGAGGACCCATTTAACACTTTCAAATTCAAAATCATCTTCTTTATTTTTTCTCCTGTGGCCAAACTATGCCTTATACTCGTCGGCGAACTTATTAGAGCCATTATCAAAAGAAAAGAAGAGGACAAAAAGAAGAAAGCTCTTGTCAGAATCGGAGTGGCTGCTGTTGTTCTGATTATGCTTGGACAGCCAGGCATCATTGGTGCCATCTGTGAGTATCTTTCTTGTGGTTATTTGGACCCTACAGATGAACAAAATTATGTCACTTCTGTACCAAACCTTAATTGCGGCACAGAAGAATACAAATCATTTAGGAACTTGGTTGTTATTCCTGGACTTGTTGTTTGAGGTTTTGTTATTCCTTTGGTCATCTTCCTCTTCCTTTATAAAAACAGGAAAGTATTAGGAACCTCTGAAATGGCTAGAAAAATATTCGGAAGCTTGTGCAGTAACTACAGCCAAAAAGCATATTACTGGGGACTCGTAATTATGATTTTCAAAATCTGCATGTTCGTTCTGAACTCTGTCCTCACGATCTCCTTAGCTCAAAGAGAAGCCATTTTCTTGCTCGTGATTCATCTATACTTCCAATTCTACCAGCGTACCTCTCCTTACATCCACCAAGATCTCATAAAAACAGAGAAATATATGATGGCAGCATTCAAATGGACTTTAAGTCTTATCCTTTTGAAAGAAGTTTTAGAAATGCCAGAGGATAGCCTGTCTAGCAATTTTGTCATTCTACTCATCGCTGTAGTCAATGGGCTCTTTGTAGGACATGTGGTATTAAAGCTATTTGCAGAATACTTCAAGAAATTTGGAGAAGTATTGGTGAAAATAAAAGCTTGGTATTCGAAAAAGACAAGTCGAGTGAAGAAGACTAGAAACATTTACATGCAAGGGGCCAAGATAGATAATACAATGGAACACACTGTGACCTTCTCACCAGAACTATCCATAAAGTAAATTTATTGATTTTGCCTCACGTGTAATTTGATCTCTTTCTCCAATAAATAGAGATACTCCAAATACAGATCGAGTTATCTAAATAACTCGTGATTATTGCTGAGAAAAACAGCTTTCCTCATGGAATACTATAAGAGAAATCGATTATGGAAAACTCCACTCCAGTTCATTTTTTGTTTTTTGATCGGAGTGAGCTTATGACTTCGGTCACTGAATGATTTTTATAAATCACTAAGATGATTACCAATTATTCTTCAAGCATCTTTGTTTTTCATAGTCTTTGCATAATGATTACAAACTCTACATCAGTTCCTCCAATCATCCATTAAAATTCTCCTGAACAGTTGAACTATCGAAAATTTTCCGAATGTATGATTAAATCTATAGCATCGTTCCCAACAGAAAAGTTGTATACTCAAATTTGATTAAATTATATTATTCATTGTTTACACATGACAAACTTTCTTCAAAGTTTCTAAAATTCCTACCCAGCTAATTCTCTTTATATGCATAAATAGAAAAATAGAAAAAGATAAAAAGCCTATCTGATTTGAATACAATCATTAAGTGGATCCTATTTCATTCGAAGACCTTGTTTGAAGACTGCGAGCCAATTAACCCAGATAACTTCTTGCTACAAATCATTGAAGCCATTCCAAACAGTAGAGTTGCATCTAAAATCTGATTTAGCTGGACAACCACTAAATTATTCTCAATCTCGATGTGAAGCGTGCACTCTGACAATATCTTGAAGGTTTATTCAAAAAATATAGTTCTCTATGGTAATCAGATCAGATTAATTTTCACCGAAAATTGTTACGCTCTTTTTCTTGTGAGTAAATCCGTAGAAAAATGAGAATTTTTGAGAAATGGTTTTTAGCTGAAAATTTAGTTAAAATTTAGAGATTATAGTTTAAGTTGATTACATTTTATTTATATAATTTGATTTTCCTCGTAAAGCGATAAGTTGCTTTTACTATTTTCTCTCAATTTTCCTACATCACTATTTCTGGATAAAATCCAGAATCGAGGATACTTTTATCGAGTAATGAATACAAGAATAGCAAAAATAATTGCCGCGAGAATCACTTGGATTTTCTTCTCCATCTGGTAAGGGCAATGTTGTAATGATAAAAAAAATAATGATGATGATGACAAATGTGGATAAAGGGAAAAAACTCCAAATTTTTGAGAATCAATTAGCTTTTCTCGAATATTATACTATTACTTTTCAAGTTTTCCCTATCAAACTTGAAGAGAGGACTACTCAAATTCGAGGATTTGTCGATCTCCAATCGATAGTAGACTTTAGAGAAGTTGAGGACATCGTGTCTCATATAGAGATTCATTTTTATTTTGATCCGTAAGTAAGAGTTGAATAAAGAATTTAAAAGTAGCCATTATCGGAATTTTACCCGATTATTTGTCAAAATGAAATTCTTGATTCAAACATATAACATCATTGTGGCTCAAAGTGAGGGTAAGTATTTGTTCGGTGGGGAAGTAACACTAAGCGGTGCGCAGATAAGGGTAAATACCAAACACCAATTTAAATAAAGAAATTATTTTGCTAAATAATACTTCTGAAAGGGATCTTCAATACTGAAGCACAGAGGATATAAAACTAAAAGAGTAAACTGAACCCGTTGAAATTACAATAATAAAGTCTTTCTAACGCCTGGATTATCTCTTTTAATTGTTCTGTATGAGATGGAGTCCAAACGGTGATATGGTGGCGAGCGCTTCACAAGATAGCACAGTAGCTCTATTGGACTTCAAGACTGGAAAAAAACTGTATACTGGAAAGACTTCAGATAAAGGTAACTTTTCTCTGCTAGCCAGTAAAAACTCTTCTTATCATTCCTAGAACCTGCTACGTCTGTTTGTTTCATTTTAAAAACACCAGACTTAGTCATTACATCAAAAGAAAAATATTTAGGAGAATAAATTTGATGATGACGATTAGTTTTGAGAATTATTACCGCAAGTATATTCTATTCCAAATATGTCTCAGTTTCATCATGCATACTTCCTATCTATCAGAAAACAATGATTGGTTAGGGGAAACTGAAAACTCTAACCAGTAAACATAAGAGTGATCATTAAAAATCTTTCTTGGATTAGTTAGTCTCAAAACGGTGAGTCAGTTCTTAAATAATATAAGAATTTTAAGGACATGCTAGATTTTCAGTTAACGAAAAGTGATTCACAATTGCTACAGAAGATTAAAGTTAGATGAACGAATATTTTTTTTGTAATCGTAGCAGAGGTTCTAGCCGACAGCTTGAATTAGCTCAATTCATAGAAATAATTGTTTTAGGCTTTAGGAGGGAAATGTCCGCAATTAGAAATTAACCCAACTGCAGCTCTTGAAAATTATATCGATCTTACGATGAAAGCAGCTGCGATTCCTAAGAAAGAAATCAGTTTTGAAACGATGCTAATTATTAGATTTATGCTTCCTAGGAAGTTCATTTAATCCGGCATCATAAGAATGCTTAGTAGATAGAGGTTTTATATATTGGGTAAAGAAAAATGTGCCATAGATAGCTCCTCTGACTGGGAGTTAGAAAAATTATTTTTGAGTGCTTCCCGCTCCAGAGTGACGGTCTCTGGTAATTGTGAGCCTATCCCGCTCAAAATAAGAAAAATTACAGGAAAATTTTTGCCATCAAGTATTTTGATAGAAAATAAATTATTGGTTCGTTATTTAAAAAATTTATCATTGTTTAAAATGAAAATAGAACACTCTTGAAAAAAAAGAATTCAAGACTTGAAAGGATTGTGGATTTATTTGAGTTTAGTAAATAAACAATGCACAGCATCTTTCTAAAGGAATTATATATGCAATAATTTCCAAATAATTTTTAGCCCTCTCAATAAGGTGTCAGCAACTCTCGCATATGATATTACGTTGTTTCAGCAGCATTGATTCTCTTAGTGTAATTCTAAAGAATAGACAATCTTATTTTAAGTTTAATGTCTAATTTAATATTTGAGGATATAGACTCTTCCGAAAATGCATTTTGAGTGCAAAGAAGCTGAGAGTTTCTTCAGTCAGGGGTAGCGCTAATCGTAATTTGGAAAAGTAAACCGCTTTGAGTCCATTTTAGAAACTTAGATCAGCAAACCAATTTGAAACTTCGAATCAATCCTAATGCTCTTTCGAAATCACAGAAGAGAGAATTTATTTTAAACAAAATTATTAAGGAATGATCCTGAGAACGAGAGTAATTTATAAGTTTTAGGCGGTGTGATTATTCGAGATTAATTACATTTGCGAAAACTTGTTTATTCTAATTAAATTCTTCAGCTATTTAATAAAGATCGATTTTGATAATCAAAAAAAAAATTTTAACATCTCTGCTATGCTCTTAATAAATTTGAAAAAGCCATGCTACACCATCCAGATAACAAAGTGGACGTCTACTTTAGATTTTCTATCCCTTCCAAGCTTAAAATATGAATCAAGCCTTTAAGTTCGTAGCATAAACTTCTACTTATTTGTGATTCAAAAGGGAGGCACAGAATCAGAGTCCTTTAGCTGAGTTACTTTCGAAAACTCGAATTAAAATATCTCTTTCTCAATTCAATGAGAATAATTTTTGAACAAAAATTATTAAAGAAATGATCCTGAGAGCAAAGAGAATTATAAAATCCTGTCAGTGTGAATTATTCCAGATTGATTATCAGTATCCTTAATCTGAATCCTTCTGTAAATATTAAGAAATCCCTCTATAGATTTATCAAATCTTCTATAATCTAAGTAAATTCTCAGCTATTTAATCAAGATAGATTTTGATAATCAAATAAAATTTATTTAGCATCTCTGCTCTGCTCTCAATAAATTTGAAAAAGCCATGCTGCACAATCCAGATAAGAAAATGGACGTAGTCGGTGAAGAATCGAAACACATTAAAGAGCCTGAAACGCAAGTTTCATCTCAACCAAAGATTAAAGAAGTGAAACAAGCCCCGAGCGGAAGAAAGCAATCTACATCGCCTCAAAGGAATACCCTCATTACAGGTAAACTCGTTTTCAAGGCTAAACAAGCCCATTTAGCAAAATTATCTAATCTTCGGTAGAAGAGACAACCATGGGCTCTCCAACTTTACTTGCTTGGTGCTCGCAAGAAACTAACAAGATCGACATTGTTGACCTCAACACGAATGAAAGTTATGCAAGTTTTGATGGAGTTAAAATTAATGAGTGGGGTAAAATTTAGGTTTTAAATGATTTTGAGGCTGATATGCTGTAATGTTTTAAGGTTTCAGTTGGACGCATGTGAAGGAGATACCAAACACAAAATTACTTGTTTCTCTGCATCATAACCCCGCTAAGTCAGCCAATATAGCGGTATTTGATATATCAAAAAACGATCAAATCAGAGAAATATATTCTCTTGGTGAAGTCTCAGGATGTATAATTATTTTTTTATCTTCATCTTTTGAATGATTATATTTTCTCACTAGGCACGGGTTTTGGAGATATAACATACAACTCACGTAGAGGCATCCTTGGTGCAGCTCCTGTTCATGGAAAAATTTCTTACCATCTCTTTAACGTTGATTCTAATGCCTTCAAGACCAAAGATATTGTCAAGCTTATCCGCAAGTCGAAATGGCACTCCCAACACAGTAATCATCAATCATAATTGAAACTTCGAATTTACTATATACTCTTTAGAGGAACTGATCACCGGGCTTGATTTCAATCCTACTGGAGAATATGTGGCTACCATTGACGCGTATTGCACGTGCCTAATATCTGATGTTACCACAGTTAATTCCATATTTCATAAGGAAATGAGTTGGGGGGTACCAGGTAAATTTGGTTCCTAAAATTTTTTTTTTCTGCCACACGAAAAATAAATCATTAAACTATTGGCGATATTAATTTCACTTACATCAATAAACTCAATTATTAGACGAGTTTGCACGCTGCAGATGGAGTACTTATGCGGACGAACCACTGATATACGTGAAGTACGGCAAGAACCAACTCAATATCCTAGATGCTGAGAAGAAAACTCCTACTTTAAAGAGCTCGGTAGAACTTGGCAGTTGGGGTAATTACAGCTATATTTTCTTTTTCCTCTTCTGCAAATGCAAAGCTTTTGCTTTATACATGATTCGTTTCCAATATTTTCCGGGGAGAAGGGCAATATTTCTCTTTCTTCAAATAAATCGAGAGATTAATTTCATGACTTTTTTTCGCTTCACTTCTCCTCATTTCATTATTTAAACTTGAGCGTATTCAATCTGTTATATAAGCGTGGGCATGTTGGATTGATGTATGCCAAAACGATGGAAATTTACTAGTTTCTGGTGGGACTGGTAAGAATATCAAGATTTTTGATAAACGAGAATCTAAGATTATCAAAACTTTTGATGACGTTCACTCAAGTAAGAGTTTTAAACAAAGGTTTAACGTTTGAATATAAATTCTAGACTGGATTAGATGTGTACGATGGAGTCCAAACGGCGATAAGCTCGCGAGCGCTTCGATGGATAAAACAGTAAAACTGTTGGACTTCAAAACAGGAAAAGTACTTTATACTGGAAACACTTCAGATGGGGGTAAACTATCTATTTCAAAAGACAGAGAACTTCATTACAAAATTATATAGAGTTCGCCTACTCAGTTTGCTTCATCTAGATAAAAATGAAATGCAAAGGATCCAGAGAACAAAAATTACTCTCAAGAATGTCGGCCAAGCAGCACAATTCAGATAATGACGCTGTGAATTAGGTTAAGTAATCCTGACCTTGGAACTCCTTCATCCTTACGTCTGAATATTTTTGTTCTCATTTCTATATATCATAAGTAAGAAACCTCACTTTGCTAAGGATTGTCGAACTATAAACAAATCAGACATCAATTTAAATTCCTAACATCATGAAATAAATCGTATGAAAAATTAAATATGCACAGCAGGATTAAGTTAGAAGGTTAATTGACAAAAATAGGAGACATAATCGTCACATTTTGGTTTTTTTTTTAAAAAAATCAAATCAAATCAACCACAGACTAATCCTATTGGACTTTAGAAGCTAAAGTTCGGGATCCACTACAGCAGTTAGCACAAAGGTAATAATGTGGAAATGCTGGCTATCAAGCAAAAAGCTTTAGCATTATATTTGAAAGAAAATACAACGCAGCCTAGCCTATTGAATTCGTCATTTTTTCATAAGGATGGCTCATAAGTTGACCAAATGATAATTTCTTGACTGCATTAAATTCGCTTATTCTTATAATTACTCTTTAGATAAGATTGGTCGTTGCAGATGGAGCACTAATCCTGATGAGTCACTATTCTCTGTCAAGTGTGATTGGGGACTCCTCAATATCCTAGATACTGAGAAGAAAGCTCTTATTTTGAAAGCCCGATTGAAAATGATTCAGAAAGTAAGCGCAATAGAATTGCTATTTTTATTTTTCCTTTCTTCTTTCGATTGGAAAAAGAGATTAACCTGATTATTTTAAGTTTTGAACTTATGTATTTCAGTGATACTTGTCTGATTCCACATTCATCACTGCTAGATTGGGCTTACTGGATTGACGTATGCCAGAGCGATGGAAACTTATTGGCTGCAAGTGGTGCTGATAAGAGGGTGAGGATATTTGACAAACGAGAATCAAAGATTGTGCAAACTTTTGATGGTATCCACACAAGTAATCTTTAAATGTTTAACCTGAGAACACCAGCAGAGTAATAACATGACCTGGGCGTGAAGTGGAAGAAAATAGCATTATGAAGTTATTTTTTCTCTGTAGGTATCAAGTTTGTGAAATTAATAAATCATTCCTGACTGATAATTATTATATTATAGAAGGTATCCTTTGTGTGAGATGGAGTCCAAGCGGCGATATGATCGCGAGCGCTTCGTCGGACAAGACAGTGGCATTATTGGACTTCAAGACTGGAAAACAGCTTTATACAGGAAATACTTCAGATGGAAGTAAATTTTCGCTGTTAAATAGATAAAATTTCCTCTTTTTAATATTAGATTGGGCTATGTCTGTTTGCTTCATTTGAGAGAGAATCAAAGTCGAGCATCCCCCAAAGAAGAAGGCAACCACAAGAAGAAGCATTTTGGGAGATTAAACATGGGATACAATAAATAATTGGAGGATTTAGAACTCGCAGTGAATATCATCTATTCATCCTTATTATTCAGCATAACATCATGCATTCTTCCTTTCTGAAAGACAAAACAATTATTAAGGAAAACTGAGCATTCATAAAAAACAACAGAAAATGATATTTTCTTAGGTTTGCTTCATCGCAGCAATACGAAACTAGCTTTTCAATAATAAGCGAACATTAACTGCATAGTAGTCATTAATTGTGGTGGAGCCACAAAAGCAATTCCTTGAATAAGAGTTATCTGAGACCATGTCGACTCTAGACTACTCCCGGTTTTTGAAGTACATTCATTGACCTGGAAGATGGTATGCGAATTGCTTTTGAAGATGATATCGCTTTCAGGGTTTTTTCTTTGAGTTACTCAACAGTGACTTATCGAAAATTAGAAGTCAGAAGTGAAATCAACTAACTGCTTATGCCGGGAGATAAAGGCATTAAGTTCGGCCGAATAAATTCGGCTGGAGTCCAACAAATTCGAAATCTACTCACCCTTTGCCGGATGAATATGTTAGGTCACTAAAAAGCTCACGGTCCTCGATTTCTCAAAAAAAAGAGCGACAATTCAAAAATTTTTAATTTACAGATTCCTCAGTCATTTATTGAAGATAGTCACATGCTGAAAATGAATTTCCGCACTTATTTTCAGAGGGAGAAGGCTAACAATTGCCGGAGACACTCATCATTGAGAGAGAGAGGGGAGGTCAAAAGTTGTGGTAGACGAAAGGCGTTCTAAGAAAACTAATTAAATCCGAGAAAATGGCTCTGATCTAAAAGAATTACAAGTATCAGGCCCTAGCCACTTCAACCTCTGTAAACTCTTCAATTATTTATTCAAGTCTATTTAGAGTCAGGGTTCCTCCGCTAAGAGCAGCGCTTTTGCTCTGTATAATAACTAAAAGAAGGATTTCACGTGTGAGAAAACAACGAGAAAGTTACAATGGATGCTCTTTATTTTGAGAAGAAAGGCTTTAGATGCAGAAAAATCGATAGTAACTCATATTTTTCAATAAAATCAAAAAAAAAATTCCCTGGTCCTGCTTCGGTTTGCGTCTCAGGCAACGAATTCTCCCTCTGGTTTTAAAAGAAACTCGGTTTTTACAAATTCATTCCCAAACTAGATGCAAAGTGTCACAATTTATCACGTTACTTGTTATTGTCACAGATAAAATTAAATCCAGTATTTTCAATTTGCATATTAGACAATCTAGAGAGCTGTATGCGAAAATAAACCATTTAGGGTAATTGCTTGAGTTTCAAGGCTATGAAGAAACATGGACATGTCAGGTCTTATGATCTTGTCTATCAATTAGCAATTCTTCCCGAAGTGGAAGGATCTAACAAAAATTACTTTGAATAATGATTCGCCAACCTTCATATCATCAATTACCCAGTTTCTTATAATTTCTCTTTAAACAGTAAATTGTGAATCATTTCTCACCTTCTACAAATTTTAAATATACAATATACCCAGTTATAAATGCGCAGGAAATAAGAGATCTGAGACCAAACCTGGGAGAAATATTTATAGAAGTAACTGGCTTTTCACTTTGGCATCATCTTGAGCGAGATAAGACAAACGATAACGATGCAAACATTGAGAAGTAAATTCCCATTAAAGTCGAGTCAGGTATAATCAATAACTAATAAAAGGTTAGAAATTCAAAGCCTCTAAATAAAAAAAGATCTAAACTTTTTTCATTTGTTAGCCTTTTCATATTCATTTAGACATCAAGAGATCATGCAACTACCTTCTTATTTATAAATTACTTATAGTTCCTCATGCGTTGGTGTTTGTACCTTGCATTGTATTAAAGTCATTTTCTTTGATTTATTTTTTTTTTTTGAAGTCTTATTAGTTATAGAAGATAGATTAAAGTTGATCTAACCCATACATTCAGATTAACGGTTTGAGTGTTTAATTGAATAAAGAATCCTTAGAATCGTGTGTAAATGATTTTTCACTTTGAAGTCAATGACCTTTGCGGTATCATCGGTTTAAGCACTGGTCCACATTTCGCAATCAAGCCCTCATCGCAGACAATTTCTACCTCCGAAATTTTTGGAAAAAATATTAAATTCAAAACTGACACTGATCAACTACAATAATATCTTTATGAAATTTGGAAAAGAAAATTAGCAATTTTCGATTCATATTGATCATAAGCAATGATATTTCGATCAAGTCCACAAAGCATGAGTGAATTTCCATTAGTTAGATAGCAGTCGATTCAGTAAGTTCTACAACTACGTCTCGCCTCTTGCGTAACTATGGAATACGAAAGTTTATTTGATGTCAAACTACGGAATTTCGCAAAAGAAAAAATACGTGATTATTAAATAAAAAACACTCTAATCTTCTTGACAGTTGAAAGTTGAGAACATTGAATCAGGCCCACTACCGTTTAGAAAGTAAGATTTACTTTGATGTCAGTAACTCTTTCCCATGTCTTAAGGCAAAAAGTGCACTAAGAGAGTAATTTATTGTATGATTTTCTGTTATTTTCTTCGACTAGAGATTGATGATGCCAATACTATTTTCTCTTCTTGATTGGCATACAAATAACTTCACAGAATCGTCTTCAATGCAAATCCAATTCGTGGTGTCGTGAGGAGATATAAAAAGTAAAGCTTTGGCAAAATAGTTCAAGATTAAATAGTGGTTCATAACGCAATCATTTCTAAGAGCTATTGTTCTGTGCTCAAGAGCAAATTTTTTTCCCCTTTACTTTGGTTCATGCATTGATAATTGAAATGATTTGACCTTGCATATTCTTTTCGAGAGAAATGGAAAACTTTTATTCATGAAATTTACTGACAAAAACTTTGAAAAGTTATCTATTTTGGACCGAAGCACAAAGTTTTCTCTTGAGAAGAATTTAAAGCTTTTACAGAGTAGGTTTTTATTCCTCTAAGAACACATTTTTCATATTACATTCAACCCTAACGAAGGTTGCTGTTTGAGCTGCAGACTTAATTCGTTTCAATTATAGATTGCCTTTAGACCCTGAAAGTAATGTGAGTTTATCCTAGATAGCAACAGAGACTGTTTCTCATTCTCCAATATACTGTATTTAAATTAACTTCAAATCTTTATCCTTTATTCATAATTAAATCTAAATTCCAAAACAGCAACTCAAAACTCAGACAATGATAGAAAGATCACCAAATTTAGAGACCGAAGAGTCCATGAAAGGTAAAAATGAGTTATATTTTCTATATATGGTAAGACAAGTTTAATGCAAGATGCAGATCTATTCTCATAAATTTCTTTCTCGGCTTATTTTCTTTACTTTGCAAAGCTGATTGATTTTGATCCATATAGAAAATATGCCAAGCCAACTTTTTGCATGGTGTACAGACAATGCTAATACGATCAGCATTATCGAACCTGATAGCAAACAAGAATGGGTCAATTTCCAAGGAGTTCAGCTTAGAGATACTGAAGGTCGTTCATTAAACGTTTTCCTTTTTGATCATTTTAAAAATCTACATAAAAGAGGGTATGGCTTGGTCGCATGTGAAGGAGATTCTTAATACGAGATTGTTGGTGTCTCTTCATCATTGTTGGAACAGATCCGCCAATATGGAGATATTTGAAGTTTCACAGAAAGGGAAAGCGCGAAAAGTTTACTCTTTTGAGGAAATCAAAGGCGGTAACAACCAGATTAGCTACGCGAATAATAATAATCCATTTTTGAAGTTACCGGGCATGGAGATTTGTCGTACAACTCTCGAAGAGGTCTTCTTGGCGGGATTTGTGTTGGAGGGAAGATAGCTTATCATTTGCTTTCTGTCAATACTACTATCTCAAAAAGAAACGATGTCATCGTGGAACTTTGCCGAAAATCTAAATGGCACCCCCAATACAATGCGAATATAGGTAGCTCTCTATAAGCTTTGCAATCATTATTTATTGAGACTTGATTCTCATCCAGTTTCCCTTTTTACACTCTTTTTCTTTAATTTTTGAAAATAATTTTATCTAGTGAACTTCATCTCGGGGCTTGATTTTGACTCAAGTGGAGAAGTGATTGCAACAATTGATCGGCACGGAGTATGTTTACTTTCTGATGTCAACACCAGCAGCTACAAATTTCATCTGAACATGCAAATGAGCAACATCGGTAATTCATTAGTTAACTTTGTAGAGACCCAGCTTGATATTGATTATTACCTAGATGTTTTTGGCCGCTGTCGATGGAGCACAAATGTTGGAGAGCCTTCCGTATACGTAAAGTATATGAAGACAAATTTAAATATTCTCGATGTCGAAAAGAAAGCTCTTACTCTCAAAACTCCTATTCAACTTGATACAGCAAGTAATTGATGACTGATTTCTTCAATTGATTGAATTCGGTCCGTGCAATACGATGTCATGATGAACTTTTAATAGGATTCACGTACAGGATAGACGTTTGCCAGAGTAACGGAAACTTGCTTGCAGCTGATGGTATAGACCGCAAAATCAAAGTTTATGATAAACGTGTATCAACAATTATTAAACGATTTGAAGTTCATTCCGGTATTGAGTATTCGTTCGAAAAAATGTTAATCAAACAATTTGATATGCGTCTAGATGTTGTCTGCTCTGTGCGATGGGATGCGAGAGGAAGCATGCTAGCAAGTTCCTCTTTTGATAAAACAGTGAAACTATTGGACTTTGGAACTGGGAAAATCATGTATACGGAAGATGCCCCACTTAACAGTAAATTGAACTTGTCGTGAGTTAAGAATTAATTCACTTTATGATTAGGTCATATTCTGTCTACCTGTTTCATCTAGAACTAAACACATTTAAAATTACGGACAATCGGCAAGTATTCTTCCAAAAAAAGAGAAAAAATTCAGCATTCAGCAAGAGCAATAATCAAACAAGATAAAATTAATTCATAGGGAAATTCTTGATGGTCTGATTGCTTGTTCGGTTATGAATTAAGTCGAAATGCTTACATCTAAATTAAAAACATTAACACTATGGAAACATTGGTTTACGTGGGTCCTAATTAGTTAAGGATTTAGTCACATTTCATCCACGAAAAGATTAGCGCCACTGAAGGGAGAGAGTTAAGATTAACACTAGATTAGGATATGATTCTCAAAAATAGGGGCATTGTGATCCTCAAGTGGTTTTGGTTTCCATGAGAAAAATTCTTTCTTCAATGTGGACAATCCACTATGATTCCTTTCACAAGAGAAAAAATATAAAATTGATCTTTTAAAATTCTACAGCTTCTCCTAATAAATTCTGTGATGATTTTTTCGTTCTATTGTTCGCATTTAAGCAATTAAAGAAAATAATTATGAAATACAATGACACTTCGAATAATTTTTCATTTCCAAATCAATCAGTGAGTACTTAAGAAAAGTAAATCTATGAATAGGACTCATAACCTCATTACAACTGGACTCTGCTTGCGATTTACCACTTGGACGGTTTACTCTTCGTAGCCAGGCCTTCCTCGAGATTTCCTAAAGAAAACATACTGAAAGAGCACCATCTAGTCATGATAAGGAGAAAAAAGAATATCCCAAAGAAAGTTACTTCCATCTGAAGTGCTTTTTGCATACACAACTTTTTCAATTCTAGATTCTAGCAACTTAACTGTCCCGTCCCAAGATACACTCGCGAGCATATTCCCACTTCGATCCCATCGGACACAACTGATCCATGCTACGGTAATTTCATTCATGAGAGGTTTAGATAAATTGAATCATAAAAACAAAAAATAGTTTCGGAATGAGAACTGAAGTATCAAAATGACTATTCACCTTCATGAAGTTCATTAAAGATTTTCACAATTCTCGAGCTACGTTTATCATAAAGTTTGATACTCTTATCTTCACCACCTGATGCAATTAAATTTCCATTGGATGGACAAGCATCGATCCAGAATGTCATATTGTTAGCATCTTAAGCAAAAGTTAGAATAAATAATCGTTCGGGATAAACAAATACCAGAATTCTCAAGACTAAGCGGTTTCTTTAGCATGAGTGTTTTCTTCTCTACATCAAGAATATTGAGTTTTTGCCAGTCATACTTGATGAATACGACTGGCTCTCCGATATTGGTGCTCCATCTGCAACGTCCAACTGAATCTAAAGTTTAAAGAGAAGATGATAAGAATCATTTGTTTTATGCCCGGCAAGAGAGTAACAAGCAAGCATTATAAGGTAAAATGGGTGTCAAAAGAAAGGTAAAGTATTTATTAAATTACCCCAGAGATTGCTTGTTTCCATGTTCAGATGGCTATTGTAACTGTCCGTATTAATATCTGCAATCAAGCATACTCCTTGCCTATCAATTGTTGCAATCACTTCTCCACTTGGGTCAAAATCGAATCCAGAAAGAAAGTTTCCTAATTACAAAGTCATCGAAAGCCAATTATGAACTTCCATTAGCAAAAAATGAAAGGAATAATGAATCACGATTTTCATTTGATTAAGGGTCTGTTGCTCAAAATGAAAACAAATAGGAAATATCTGCTTACCTTCAGAAGTGCTATATTGAGGGTGCCACTTAGACTTTCGGCAGAGTGTAACTAGCTGACTCATTTTCGAGGTATTTGCATCGATCTGGAGCAGGTGATAAGCTATTTTCCCTCCCACACATATTGCGCCTAGAATACTTCTTCGTGAATTGTATGTTACATCCCCTTCTCCAGTTACTAAATGAAGGTTATAAAAAAAATTGGCATGTAGCACTCAGTACAAATATATAGGGACGGATATTTACTTCCAGCGACTTCTTCTAAAGAATAAACCTTCTTGACCAATCCTTTCTTTGAAATGTCAAATATCCCCATATTTGCAGCTCCACTATTGATATGATGAAGAGAGGCCAGAAAGTTCGTATTTGAGATTTCTTTCACATGGGTCCAACTACTATGTGCTTTGTATAATGCAAAGGTCAGCAAAAAATTTTTCAGCAGAATTACAGCCCTGAATTTTCAGTTGAGCGACTCTAAACTTGGCATATTCTTGTTTAGAGCTAAGTCTCATAATTTCGTTATTCTGAAATGAACACCATGCAAGCAAATGCGAACGCTTTTGGTCTATATTGAAACATATGGTTAAGAAAATTTAAAATTGATCTCGGTTTCGACACCAATAGTGAGAAGAAGCCATCAGTATACTAAATAAGTTCGTATTGCAAGGAGTTACCAATTCGTTCCGTGGATTTATTAGTGATATTTAGCTTTTCCTTATTTTGTTTCGATTCTTCCACCCCTAAATTGTCAGAAATTTGCATTGCTTCTTTCAGAGAAGTTGTTTAAAGAAATTAATTTATTCGTTAATCAAATTGGGTATATGTATTCAAATTCTGTCAATTTTAGAAGATTCCAAATTGATTACTACTGTCACTTTCGAATTTTGTTAGAAAGAAAAAAAGAGTTCTGAAGGAAATGCAAAAGCTGTATAAATTTGGACTCAGAAATTTGCTTCGACTGGTTGAAATATCTGGAAAAATGCAAGGCAATAAAGAGAGAATCTCATGTAAATTGGAGTCAATTCGAATTTAGTGATTCTAAAACGCAATCTCTTTGGAAAGTCAATAGTAGCCACTTTTTCCATTCTCAAAGAACTCTCTCTAGCGAGATAAAGTTCAGCTACAAGATTCTGAGTCTTTGTAATTAATAGCTAAAAACCCTAATTGAGAAATCGAGCAAAAGTTTAAAAACAAACAATTTACTGTGAAAAAAATGATATTCAATTAATAATAAGTCTGAATTGAGCTTGATTCTCAAATTCATTTTGCTTTTCGTTCTTGTGCTCCATTTCAATGTATTCCTTGGGTACTATGGAATGTAAATTATGTAATATAAATTTTCTCTCAGGTTTCTCAATGAATCACGATAAATGTTAAACTTAAGTCTGTATATATATTGATTTTAATCTATCAATAATCCTTATAATGACGCTGTTCGTACTTATAAGACAACTCTTAGAAGTTGGACTAGACGAAACAAACTGAGGTAATGCTACCTAATGAATAGACGAGATAAATTATAAATTTCAGAAGAATATGAAAATATTTTACTAGTGGAAAGATGAGTTGCAACATAAATTGATTTTCCTGTCTTAAAATCTGTTACCCTCGCACTCCTGTCATGAGAAGCGGTTACGAGCATATCGCCACTCGAATTCCATCGCACACAAGTGATTCCTTCTAGATAATATTAAAAATGAATCATAAGTTTTCCCAATTTTAGTTAAAACAAAGAAAATATTCTTTACGAGTATGGCTACACTTGAAATCTTTAATGATACTCGATTCGCGTCGGTCATAAATTTTAATGCTTCCTGATTGTCCTGCTGCCGCCAGCAAATTCCCATTGCTTGGACAGGCATCGATAGAAAAGATATACTCTAATAATATTAAGGGGTAATGTAATTTGAACAAACCTAAAGGCTGCAATTCAGCCTCATCGAGTTACCTCCTTCTTCTAGGGAGACAGAATCCTTCAGCGTCAGACATTTCTTTTCAGTATCGAGAACATTCAGTTGGTTTCTATCATATTTAATGAATAGAAAAAGCTCTTCTGTGTTCGTGCTCCATCAACATCGAGACCATGCATCTAATTTCATCATAATTGAGAAAACGAAGATAGGGTTGAAAAAACGATGAAGATGTCTCTTACCGTCTCTGTATTTCATTTTCAGAACTTCGTAAAATCCAGATTTGTTGGTATTAACATCTGAGATAAGACAAGTACCAGATTGGCCCATCGTCGCCATAATTTCCTCGTTTGGATTGAAATCAAGACCAGAAATTCCTAATATCGAATTAGAAAAAAAGCAATAATTGCAATGAGCACACAAAAAAAAAAATCAATGGTGAATCAACTCACCTCCAAAAGCCCAGTAGGCTTAATGCCATTGGGACTTTCGACAAAGTTTCACGGTCTCATCAAGTTTTGAAGAGTAAGCATTGATAGTGAACAAATGATAATATATTTTCTTTTCAAGACTCATTGCACCAAGAAGATTCCTTCGAGGGTTAAACGCCACATCTCCCCACCCGGTTACTAATTAGAAAAAATGCAAATTGTATATAAATAGATGAATAAAAATTGGATAAAAAAGATCTGTTAAAAACCATAAGAATATTCTTTCGAAATAATAATGAGCGTATATATATATCAATAGTACCTCCGACGACTTCTTCAACTGAGTAAACTTTCCGTCCTGATCCTTGATATGAAAAATCAAAGACATCAAGGCTGGAGGAGATTGTAGGGCAATGCCTCACAGTGACCAGCAACCCTGTATTTGGGATTTCCCTTACATGAGTCCAATTTTCATACTCTTAAGGCGCATAAACAGCATTAAAATACAGTGTAAGGAGAAATTAATACGGTGAAAAGTTTTTTTCACTTGAAATACATCAAGTGTGAGATCCTGCTGCTCTGCTCCTGGATTGATGATGCTAATCATGCTCCGCCCAGATGAGCACCATGCAATTGGTTGTGTAAATTGGCATTCTGTTCAAAGCCGATGAGTAGGTTGGAATGAAATTGTTTTAAATGGAGTTTCAAGACAGAAAACCAAAAAGTAATGAGTATGATAATTCCTTACGTAAGTCATCAGTCTTGATTTGATTGAAATTTTTGCCTGATTTGGATGCTGCTAGCTTGTTTCCCATCTGTAATACCGGTTTAGAAGTTTGTGTAGCAAAAGTCTCTCAATTTGTCGAGAATAAAAAATAAATTTTTAATCCAACTGAATTAACTCATATATTTAGAACTCAACCCAGATAGAATCCTAAAATCTGCTTCCGCCAGGCAATTGACTATAATAGCAATAATGAGCCTCTGGTTATATTCTACTCCGCATGAAAAAATATAAGGACAAATCGAAATAAGAGCAGGTTATCTATTTCAAAATTTATGAAGACTTTAAGATAAATTGCTGGGGAGGTTGTGTAAGATGAGCAATTTTGATATCTTTTAACCAATTAGGGCAAAAAATAGTCATGCAACGATACTTTAGGGTTTTGTTTGAAATACTCCTCAGTAATTTTCAATTTGTGGCCGGATTCTTCCTTCATTCTTAAAAAAAGATTCATTATGTTTCAACTTGAAATCGCAATTCAGAGGACATATCCAATTTTGTTTTGAATTAAACAGGAAGAATTTGCGAAGGATCATTCAAATTTGATGCAACAACGTGATGGTTATATCCGACTGAACATAAGTAGTTAATGATATTAGTCGATGATTACTTCATGAATACATTTATTTATGCTGAATGATGGCTGAAATGAAATAGTTCCTCCCCCGACAGTTCATTCCAAATTAGCACCAATGTCGTATTGTTGAATTTATTTATTAAATATCTCTCCAACAAACACAATTTTGAGGGAAAAACTTTTCAAGTAATTAGCGTTGTAAGCTTGCTAATTAAGATTTAGCATCTAAATGAGTGGTTCCCTCTTGAATCTGATTCCGAAGCATTTAACTGTTAAGTAGTATCAACGATTTTTTAAAGCAAAACTCGCCGATACTTGACTCAATTCTTTTGAGAGCAATTTGAAAGAAAGTGGCTAAAAAATTAAATAAATTTTATTTCTCTCTCTCTCCTAAATTTCGAAAAAAGAAATGCTGTCAAAAAATGATTCGCAATTTGTTGCAGGACGTGAAAAGCTACTCGCCTTCTCCTCCAAAGATACTAACAACATCCGTGTCGTTGATGCTGATACAATGCAAAATTGCTCGAGTTTCAAGGGCGTCCAACTCAGAAATTCAGGTATGTCTATCGAATTTTCTTCGAATTACTCTCAAACTCTCGGCTTGCCGGAATATTTAAAGGCAGTGATAATTGGACACATGTAAAGGAAATACCTAACACAAATCTTCTGGTCTCCCTCCATCACACCTATAACAAGAGTGCTAATTTGGAAATATTCGATATTTCTCAAAAAGAAAGAGTAAGCAAAGTTTACTCATTTGAAGAAGCCGTAGAAGGTATACATGATTTTACCTGAAAATTAATATTAATTATTACATCCCTCTGTAGCTGCTGGCTCTGGAGATGTGACTTACAATTCACGAAGAAATCTACTGGGCGCAATTTGTGTCGAAGGGAAAATCTCGTATCACTTGTACGGACTTGATACTAATGTCCCCAAAACTGATTCAGTAGCAAAGCTATGTCGGAAATCCAAATGGCACTATCAGTCAGGTATGCCAATCTTTCAACAAATAATAAAATTTATCGTTTATAGAAAGCGGTATGACTAGCTTGGATTTTGATCCGAAAGGGGAACATGCAGCTACGATTGACCGAGTTGGAGTGTGCTTGATTTCCGATTTGAACACAGACTCTTACTGTTTCCATCTTAAGATGATTATGACCCGTCATAGTGGTAAGAACACACTCTGGTTTTCTTTTTCAATTACTGCCGATTTT
>ENA-UOTX01000869-UOTX01000869.1-compost-metagenome-genome-assembly--contig:-NODE-869-length-28221-cov-12.511512_pt1 | contig 28221 bp, 22 predicted proteins | sample MGYA00238143_ERZ746982 | MGnify/ENA primary metagenome ERZ746982 (study PRJEB28758, sample SAMN06268862) | compost metagenome | isolation source: single cell | place: USA: California, Emeryville, Joint... | reverse complement strand
ACATCAGCAACACAATCATCAAGTTGTTTGAATGCAATGTTCTTCTTTTCATCGAGTTTGTCCAGAACTCTTTTCTTGATGATCTCAATAAAGTTGATGATCGTTCCTTTCTCAGTCTCCACTTGAGCCTTCAGCTTTTGTACGTACTCAGTTCCTTTTTCAAGAAGAATAGCTGACTCATCTGGAACATCATCTTTCTTCTCATTCTCTCCTCCTCCTGGTGTTTTATTGGAGAGTTGAACAGAATTATAGTAGTGGATGATCTTCTTTAGGTGCTCTGGGATCTCAACTAATGATTTTCTATCATTCTCATTCATATTTAGAAGGCAGTAGAAGCAGATAAGTGATGGAGTTTGTTGAGAATGACTTTGATTCAATTTGATACATTTAACAGTCTCTGCAGGATGAGTTCTGCAGGTGAAAGTGGCAATATGCTTCTGGATTTGAGCTAATGACTCACCAGAATTGTGTTCTGCCTCTCCTTTGACTTTTTCTTTGCTTTCCATTCACTTCAGATTCTGTATAAATGAATTTGTTAATTCAATAAAACCTCCTAATTATAACACAAATATTCTTGATCTTATCAGAGTATTCATTAGTTGATCCAATCAAAAATCGATACCAAATTAATAAGCTCCAACATAACTGGAATTGCTATTAAAATATTTTTCAATGTGGCTTTTGTCATTAGAGAATAGTCAACAAAGAAAAGCCTAACCCTTGAGACATTTTTTTATCAGAGCTTTCGATTCTTACAAGTCTTGACTCTTTTTCCCGTTATTCCAATCAATCAATTTCAGATTTGTTGGTTTCACAAACCTTTCTAACTTCGAGAATAACCGTCTTTGCTTTTTCTTCACGGGGAACTTTTTTGTTTATTGCGCACCTTAACTCCTAGGTTCACATTTTTTTCTATCTTTTTCTCTTCATACATCCAGTCAATTGCAATGGACTGATAGTGTGATCTTATCTCTACGAGGTGCTCTTGCTCAAAAATGTGAAGGGATAGATCTGCAATATTCGGTGAGTTTATCAACCCTTCCAATATTTTATTTTTGCTGTGGCTTCCTTGAAGGTGATACTCTCAGCGTATTCAGCAGCTGGAAGGAGGTTTTTATCTCTTTTGGGTCCATGAGCCTTTGCTGTATCGGTTCAAAGTTTAAATTTCGATGAAAGTGCTTTGATGATCTCTTCTTTCTCAGCGATAAACTGTGTATGGCGGGTCGCGTATTGCAATGACAACTTATCTAGCTGATCAGGCGAAAAGTGGATGAGAGTAGTCTTGTTCAATCGTTTAGCAGCGTTCGCAAGCTCCTTTTTGAAGGATGCGGCAACTCCAGATGATGAAAATGAATTGGAGAGACGGTCCGGCTCTCTAAAAATCGACATAGAACGAGAAAAATAGTCACTATCCCGATTTGAGAGGAGCCTATGAGATATTTTCTGTGTTCTTTGTTTGGAATTACGTGAAGCGAGTCTCAAAAAACAACTGTTGAACATCGAACTCTTCTCGCCAAAAGGACTGGCATACTCCTCTCTCTGTGGATTAATCAATGTGACCATATCTTCATTTTTTGTCAATGATCCTTGGATCTTGTGAAGGAAGTTAGTTGCTAAATTCATTTTTTCAGAGCAATATCGTGAGCTCTCCAATATGAATTTTTTCTGCTCTCAAATTATATTGAGAGAAATGATGGCATTCCCACAGAGAGTTGTGGAGAGTTTGTTCTTGATAAAATCTTCTCGCTTGCCCTCAATTCGAAATCAAAGGGAGTGCGAAACAGTTTGTAACGACGTTTCAGTAAAATAGGAACAATAAGAATGATCATACCAAAGGCAAAAAACAAAAGCCAGGCATACCATAAACCTGCTAAGTCATCGAACGTGATATGTATAGCCATCAGGGCCTGGACAATCAACTGTAACACCGAAACTTTCGATTGCTTCTGTCATCCTAACAAACTGAGATTTCGCTTCTAAAGCCTTGATGAGTCCATAATCCATTTTGGTTTTGATCTCTTGAGGAGCGTCTGAAGCCCAGACTACTCCGCAATCGAATTTGATGACATCTTTCACGGCTAAAGAAATGTCACAATTTCTTTTGGCTAGATGATAAATAATGAGAGTATCAAACATGAAGTAGGGGCTTTCTGAAGACCGAATCGAAGCAACCAAGTCCTCATCTGATTCTATCGCTTCAGAAATTGGCAACGGGATAAATCTACCACCCACTATTTCCACATAGGTCTGAAAAAAATCAGCTGAAGTTATCCTTACCCCCTTCAGGTCTTCAATAGTGTTCACTCCTCCAAAAGTCTTTTGCTGTGTCAGCGCATTTGTGAGTCTCGCAACGTAGAGAGTCATTATGATTGACATTGATATTTGAAAGGCTAACTCCAAGACCCTTGATTCGAGGTTTAATCTCTCCAAAAATTCGATTTTGAAAATATATGAGAAAAAATTGTGTACGTAGTTCAGATAATATTGATCTCTCTCCTGGAAGACATAGACAACCAATCCAAGAAGTAGAGGAAGAAGTAGCAGCACTAAATACAGCTTCCACTTGAAAGCTTGCAAGTAATATACTTTCGAGATTAGTGAACTATTAGGCGTCACTTATCCAATCGATAGCCCTGAATCCATGGTCAGTAGTGATAAGGTATACCCTTGTTTTGCTTGGTCAGCTGAAATAAAAAGTCCTCCAAAGCTTCCAATAGTAGAAGTGTTTCGATTGGGTCCAAATACCGTATATTCACTCTCATATACAGCGCAGTAGAAAATAATATCGACTCCGTATGTTAAATTTGCAAGCCTCATCGCATCTAGGACCAGAGTAGGTTCATATCCTCTCATTGCAGAGAAATTAGATGAGTCGTTTGGATTGCAATCAGAAACGTAACTGAAGATCCCAAATGTCAATACATATGGTTTTTGAGGGGTGGCGTGTATTTTTCGAGCAAAAAGCAAGAAAATTAAAAAGCAAAGCCAGATAAATAATTGTTTCATGTATAGCATCTAATATAGCGAAATAATCAGTATAAAATTCATTTTTCTGAAATTAATTTGATAAACCACTTACTCCCAAAGCAATTAATTCCGCCCATTAATTCCATCGATAATATTACTTATTCGCAAATTTGGTTTCTAACTAACAAGGTCTCTACAAAATTAGGACCACGACCAGCAATAATATGACAAATAAACTAGAAGAGAGCAATTACCAACTATAGCTTGTTCGTCCAAATAACAAATTAGTTAATTTTCTTCATACTCATAGCTTTCACTCCGCTTTTCAAACTCAAATTATAACAGAGAGAATAATCAGAACGATTGAAAGAGCCACAAAAAGCATCTCATCTATGTAGAACTCTAACTTAGTAGGAAAATTGAGATTTTTAAAAGGAACAATTAAAGCAGCGCTAATTCCATCCTGGAAATCTGAATCAATGATCTCCTGAGTGTGATAACTGATCTTACTATCCTAAATCAATCATAAGAACTTGCTTATTTTGATATTCTACTCGAATTAGATCTTTTGGCTGTCAAATTGATTAGATCTTAGGAAAAGGTTGTTATTTTTGTTCATGACTGATCCTATCCCGATATCTTGCTATTTAAACATCTGACAATAAACACATTTTATTTCCATAAGCAACATTGAAAATTCTTCAAAAAATCTGAGAGTCTTGTAGTAGTGACGTCAGCCGCATTTTCTGGCTAGGTGATCCTTATCAATGCTACGCTGGTATTTCAAGGCAGCTAGATTAGTTCTGGGAAAACAATGAACAAATCTAAATACAAGAATTTTCTCATTTTTGCCATCTGATAATTATTTATAATTTGATTCAACGAACTTTGAAAACAAGAGTTAATAAATCCATGCTAACTTCCTCTAATATTTAATTCATATTACGCTAATAAACTCGATTTATTTTGAAAGATGCCTCCTTTCCATCTAAATCAGAACAGCAAAAAGTACATTTCGATTACTTGCAGAAAAGGGAGTTATGCGACATACAGCTCTACTGGAGCTTTATAGTGTAAAAAGAAATAATATTTAGGTTCTAGATAACCTATTTGTCTATGGAACGGAGACTGAATTGAGTTTCTTCTGATAAAGGTCAAATAAAACAACAACTTCATCGGGCAGTAAGAGAATTGTAAGTGGAGGAAGATTTCTGTTTAGTCCGAAGAAAACACACAAAACAAGCGGATTTTAAGAACACGAGGAAAAAAGTACGACTCACTTCGACTTCCGAGCACTGAAATAAGAGCGAAGAAGTGATTTAGAGACAGATCTGTAGTTTTGAATCAGTCTAAACTGCTTGTTTTAATTTTCATTAATGACACAAGATGAAACGGTCTTCTTAGATGGAAAATTAACTGCTGATTTCGAGCACGAGAGGAAAATACAGTATTAAAGCATTCTGGTCGTTAGTATCTGAGAAAAGACCGATAAATGTAAGAAGTCATACAATATGAGCAGCAAAGTATAAACTGGGATAGTTTTCCTCACTACTAAATATAGCTCTCACATCTGAAATCAATTTGAATTTCATATAAGCGATCCTCTTTTGCAAGTTTCCATAATTTTTCTCGACCAAAAACCCCCTTTGGGCACCTCACGACACTAATTATAGACTGAACTTGATTGCAGTTGAGCCGAAGCTGGTTAGATTAGTCACGTTAGTGAAATAATGCGGTTTGACAAATTCAAAATGTTGATTATTCAAATGAAATTGTTCTCAAATATTTCTGGTTCCATCCTAAGTGTTTTATTCATAGTTTCCAAACTCGAGCATTTTTCATTAGATTCTTTCATTAGTCAATATTCACCATCAAATTTTACATCTATAACCCATTGCGCCCGACTAGTCCTTGGTGAATGATAAAGAACCGTTCTATCCGGAAGATATTTTCGAAACCAAATACAAAGAAACAATCGTTTCGAAGAGAATAATCATCTCGTCCTCTTTGATTTGATTAAACCCTTTTTTGCTTTCATCTAATTTTCTGATCACATCAGATAACGGAGGGATGGATCTACAAAATTCAAATGATAATCGCTTTCTCTTCTTTCCCAGTTTAGTTAGGCAATACGATTCTTTCAAGCTACTCAGGACTCCATGCTATTTTGACTCTGAGGCAGTTTCATGTTTGAACTCCTTTCACGATCAAAGAATGATCTCTCTATCAAAAAATCCCAATGAAATTGCGATAAGCCGCAATATTTTATTGATTTGAGCCTTCCTTGCAATTATTATCTTTGTATTCGGATTACAGCTGTCCTCAATTTGTAGAAATATGGTATAAGCAAATCGAATTAGGTAGGGGCTCTCATTTCTGGCCATAGTTTCTGATGTAACCTGAACAAACAAACCACGATATCGTAGCCACACAACACGATAACAGGCTCACGATCATCATTCTGATCAAGACGCGCTTTTGAGGCCTTCAAATCTTTTTTAGTTGACATCGCTATATTTGTAACTTTCCACTGCAACAAATACAGTGTCCAAATTAATCTGATAATTTCTGATCAAAAATGTAACTTCCCTTTGAGAAATCTTTTACCATGAAGCTTCCTAATAGCATTTTCTCGTAGACATTTCGAGTGCTATGACTTACAAATGGTTTCTTGGAGAGGTATTACTCTACCAGGGGTAGTAGTTTCAAAGAGAGTTACCAGCTTTGCAACTGTTCGGATGAGGTTCTGATCGATCGGGACGTGATCAAATTAGCGTTTCTTGTTGTGAGAACTCTGATCAGAAAGAAAAGATTTCGATTATTATATTCAACCTTCAAACACCCACCAACAACATAATTCAATTATTCAAAAAAAGATACTATTGCAAATAGACTTCACTCAAAACAATGAGCAAATACTACCAACCAGCCACTTCAATGATTCCATTACAATATCTCAAAGAAATGTGCGAAGGTCTCACCGTTCCTGAAAACTACGTCCTGTTCGCTAAATTTGCTGAAATCGCCCAATTATACCAAACCCGCTATGAATATGAAACAAGCTTAGCCAAAAAGTTTTTAACTCTGACTCCTGAAGAAAGCAATCAAAATCTCAAATCTGAAATCAAAGCTGAATATCACGAAACTCCGAGCTCACCGGTTGCATCAGCTAAGATCGAGGAGGAAACCGTCGAATCTCCTGTTTCGAACTCACAGCCATCCAAGACTGTAACTTTTCCGACCACTCAAACTCCGGTAAAGCCAAGAAAGCATAACAGCGTTACAAACGTAGCCAGCTTGGTAAAAACCTTACAATGCGATGCTTATTATGGAAGAGCAGTCCTCGAGCAGTTCATCGGCCAAGATAAAACCTTTATCACGTTCTATCCAAGCTTCGCAGCCCAAGATGAAATCAGAGAGGCCGAATTACAAGAAATGGCGGAAACTTTTGCTAAAAACGGAAAAATCGATAAAAGATCCTCAATCAAATCGAGTTTTGTTAAGAATTTCTCAAAACTCAACGGAGACCACTTCGCCAATTTCGTGGTGTCGAAATACAAGCTCGATAGCCTTAAAAAAATCTTCAAAGATAAATCAAGCTGCACAAAGCTTAGCGAATACCTCGACGGAACGACCACAATTGAAGGAATTAGCACAAAGGCTTTCATTCGCATGTATTTCGAATTTATTGAGGAAATTGACGTGAAAGAGATTGATAAATCCAAGGTCGGAACAAAAAGTCTCAGGACCTGCTATAAATTGATTTTTAACTACATGAAATCAATCGTCAGCGCGCTCAGAGAGTGGCAGATCTACGACAAAGTGAATTTCGTGCAAATTGAGAAATTCTGGCCGACAGTTGAGTTCTCAATCAAATGGGATCAAGACCAATAAGCATTTGATTTTTCTCGAGGGCGCAGAGTTTAGCAGTCCGAGTTTGTATATGGAAATTGGGTTTAACTTTTTTAGGCATTTTCCGTCTAGTTTGATTTACAAATTGAACGTATAATAAGTGCTTTATGAAGCTGATAGCTGCACTTTTCTTTATATTTGTTCATTTTCTGTGAAAAATACTAAAATGTGTGACATTGAAAAGAATGAAACACTGATAAAAACTGTTCGGAAATGCAACTGCCTTTTTTTAAACAGATGTGAGATGAGAGTGCTTAATAAAAATTGAAGGTCATAAAAGGGTTTTTTGGAATAAACGGTCTTTGTTACTTTTTTCCCATCTAATCGAAATTAGCTCGAGTAGGTGTATAAGTGGCGAATGGATTGGAATCGAGAGGCTAGAATAAGGCTCCTAGGACTCGCGTTTTTAAATTTTACCTCATTCGCAATTTCCTTGGGTGGTCACTGGCTAGCTAGCGTTTCGAAAACCTTGCCATAATCCGAGTTTTCATTTGTATAGACAAAACCTTCAGCCTTTGGATGACATAAAAGGAAATCTGCAGTTTTTTTTTGGAAATATCTGAATTCATTACATCATCGCGGCCTTGCACTGAATTAAACTGCACAATTCGATAGTTTATGATTTAAGCAGCGCTTAATAACACCTTTATATTAATGAAATTCCTTACTTGCTCTTTTCAAGACTTCCATCATTCGAATTGTGTTGAATAAATAAAATAGAGGGAAGATCCTGGAACCCAGAGCAATCCACTATTTTCTGAGCACGAGACGACTAGCAAACTTTGAATGTGATAAAAAAAATGTCCCAAAGGAACTCGTTATTTCCAGTATTTCAAAAGATTTTCAGCTTTAATCAAAACTAAACTATCTTATTCGTCGTATTGGAATTAACGTTGAGAAAGAGAAGCAACATGATAATATGTGCAATTTGAAATATACTTGAGAACTATGAAGAAAAAAAAAAAGCAGGGGTAGCTTCCATTACGATTTGCTGCAATTTTTAGATTTTAGAGATTGAATAAATACTAAATAACAGTCTGTGTTGTAATTCACTTTCTCACTCTGCAAAAAAATAGAGTGCTTCAACATTCTCTCGAGCAAGAGCACAGTCTCAGCTCACATTTGTGGAAACGGAGACTTTTTCCAATCCAGGCATTGCGGTTCTGTGCTGGTCGGTGTTTAGAAAATATTTTAAGGTATTAGGAAATTTGACTTCACCATTCACTCATGTCCGAATAAATTTTACAATTTAAGATCAATGGAGTACCTACCTACTCCCGAAAGCAAAAGAGGTTCAGCTCGTCCGAGCTTCCTAGTCGACCTCAGAGCTAGAGTATCTCAAAGATCATCGATTAGTGAAAGTAGGCGGCAAAGCCAAAGAGCGAGTGTGTTTTTCAGAGAAAAAAATGAATTACCTTACCAAGCAACTCCATTATATAGTAATATTTTACCTTTCAAACCGATTTTCTAAATGTATCATCAACAGCTAAAGAGAAAAAGATAAACGAGATCCGGCAATTGATCGAAAATTATCGTTTGTATGGAGATGCAGAGCAAATACAGATAAAACCTGGTTTTCGAAGGGGAAATCGGAACCGGAAGACAAATAAACTTTCTAGTTTTGCTCCTGGAAGGCGGGATCGGAGACTGGGAACTCGGGCGTTTCCCAGCGGAGATATCACTGAAGAAAGCAAAAATTCTAAAAAAACATTGCAAGTCAACCGTAATATGACCAAAGAATGGGAAGAGGCTGCTAAGGTCTTTAAAACTATGAAGCGGCAACCGAGAATTGAGCCTTCAGGCCAATTTAAAGAATATTTTGAAGAAGTTGATGATATATTAGAACGACCAAAACCCCAGCAATATAAATTTTTAGAGATTCGCGATAAGAATGGATTCGAGAAGCTTGAATATCATGACGAGGGCTCAACTTGGGGTAAAATTACGAAAAAAATATTACTTTTATCAAGGTAAATGCCATGATTCCATTATTATTAAACTGATTTGCTTTATTTGCTATAGGGGTTTGTGTATGTGTTGTAATAGGATAATTTCAGACCAGGTTTTTGAGATCATCTCTCTGCTTATTACGTTTTGGAACTGCATAATCCTCGCGATTAGAGACCCTTTAGCGCCGGATCCAGCTTGGAGCGTAGATTTAAACCATTTTTTCCTTGCATTTTACACGTTGGAAATGGCAATGAAAATATGCGCATTGGGGCTGATTTTCAAAAGGAATTCTTATTTTCGTGACCCAATGAATGTCCTCGACTTCGTTGTCGTTGTTACAGGATATATATCGTTGTCTCCCAGCCTAACTAACATAAATCTCCGAGCTCTCAGAGCATTTCGAGTGCTGAGAACGCTCAAAACGATCTCATCGATCAAGGCGCTCAATACGATTGTCAAGACTTTTTTGAACGCGCTGCCATTGCTTATGAACACGCTTTTTATTCTCTTTTTCGTGTTGCTGGTTTTCGCTATCGCGGGCCTCCAACTGTTTTCTGGAAAATTGAAACGACGCTGTTTTGATCCGGTAACTGGAAGGCTATTCCTCGATGAGCATGGTAATGATATGATTTGCGGATCTAAGAGCTGTCCCTCAGGGTTTGCCTGTGGGAAAATGACTTATAATCCGGATAATGAGCTCTCAAATTTTGATACGATCGCAAACTCAATCGTAGTTGTTTTCCAAATTATCACGCTGGAAGGGTGGTCAACCGTGCTGTATGAGACGATGGAAGCCGTGACCCCGGCTAGTGTGACATATTTTTTGCTTCTGGTCGTCACGGGCAACTATTTTTTACTAAACATCGCTCTAGCAGCAATTAAAATCATTTTTTCGAACCATAACAGAGAGACTGAGGAGAAGCGCCGTCTCAATTATGAAGAAAAACGAAATATCACGCTTCAATACGCTAAAGAAGAGCTCCTTCAAAAAATGAGAGATTACCGAGAGGACAGGTCTAAAGTTTCGCTGAGGTACAAGGTTCAGCCGGACGGCCAGCTGCTGGAGCATACCACAGCAAAAAAAGGAATCTTTTCGCAGATAAGCCAAACGTTGTTGTCAAAAACAGCTTGGAAGAAGATTTTTGGAAAAATTAAATGCTGTAGGCCTAAGAGGAGGAATTTGAATGCTGAAGTACCCTCGGGCAGAGAGCTGACTGGAGAAGGAATCATCACTGACAACCAAAGTAATTTGCTTACACCCACTCCTTTGATGCGGAGAAGCAAGGTGCTTCCTCTCAGAGGCACAGAAAGTCCTATGCAAATCATTTCTGATAGTGCAAATGTCACGAACGACGATGTGCAGTTTCAACGCTCTGCAAGGAAAAGCCAAAGGGAGAGCAGATTTAAGCTTGGGATGCAGATCCCAAAGGTGAAATTTATGGAGACTGAGTCGGAAAGCCCGCTTCTTGCACAAGAGAAGCAAAGTGCCAGAAATGAATCAAAAGGAAGCTTTCCGCAAATTTTCGTATCTGAAAGCAACGATGCACAGCCTTCGCAGGACGACGTACGACCTTCACAGGATGACGTACGACCGTCGCAGGATGACGTACCTGAAGAAAAGCAAAACGATGAGCTACCTGTCCAAGTGATTGAAGTCACAAACAAGGCGAAGGAAAATCCGTTTTTCGAAATCGCAGGGATCACAAAGCCTGCTCTATCAAATAAAAACATCCAACTTAATAACTTCTTACAAGAGTCAGCGGAAGAGACGATGGAAAAAACCCAAGGTGAAGACTATAAAAAATTATATAAATTAGATAAAGAAACCACATTGCCTGAAACTGCTTTAACAAACATCGAGATTCATCAAGAGGAAAATGAGGTGTCTCCAAGGCTGGAAGAGTCACTGAAGAATTTATCCAAACCAAACGTCAATGAGAATGACAAGCAGAACGTTAATGAGCACGAAAAACCAATTATCGAGGAGAACGATAAGCCTAACATTGATGAGACGTATAGACAAAACGTTGATGAGAATGACAAGCTAAACATCGACGAGAGTGACAAACCAAACATCAATGAGAATGATAAGCCAAACATTGATGAGAACGAAAATCCAGCGTCACCCCGGCAAGAGGTCCCGTTTGTCCAAACCCTCAGATCAAATAAAAGATTTATGACTCACCGCCTTTCAGTCCAAAGGAAAAGCATCTCTGGTTTCCTTAATGCCATTCGCGCGCCAGCCGCTGACCAGCCTGCTGCATCGGCGTCTTCTAAACCTGTATGGAAACGTCGCTATGAGGAACAAGATTATGACGCTGAGGATTTAATTGACCTTAACGAGCTGACATATGAAATTGATATCAGACACTTAAAGGCAGTACCCAATAGGAAAGAGCAGTATAATTCAAGTTCTTTTGACTCTGTTTTGCCGAAGAATTTCCAGCGACAAAGGGAAACTCTCGAAAAAAAGGAATTAAACGAGATTCATCGGACGCGACCAAAGATGTATTATCCTTTAATTGACACGATTCATGCCGCCAAGGCAGTCAGAGAGGACGCTAATAGATTGTTAGCAGGGAAAACTATCTCTGAGGTCCCCATAAGGAAGAAGCAAACACTTCCACAGAGACAGTCAAAACATGAGCATTCGAAAAAACTTCCCATGAAAAACGACCCTAGTACCGAAAAAGTACCCAAGAAGGCAGCGTCTAACGAAGAACAGGAACCGGGGCAAATCGCAGTCGATGTTCGTCAGTTTAAGGAGGTTGGCGATCAGAGACGAGCCGGTGTTCTCCAGCGATTTCATGAATCTCACAAAGAAATGCTTGAAGAATTATCGCATCGAGTCGAGATTAGGAAAAAGATACATTTGGATGAGGACGGTGACGATGAAGGCTCATCGATTGGAAAGCAGAGAAAGGGGGAGCATAGGACTTCTTCACATCGGGATCCGGAGCAGAAAACGACGCTTTTGTATGGAAAAGAACCTGAATTGACTCTCCAAGAGGCTAAGGAGAAGATGAAAGAACCCGTTGACCCTGAGGAACAAAAAAATTATACGAATGAGCTGGAAATGTATAACTTTAAGGGCGAATATATGAAAATCAGAGTAAGTTTATCTGGCGTTGTTACATGTTGCTAATGATCTGAACAATTTCATTAGAAATATGAGCAAAAGAAAGGAGTGATCAAAGGGAAGAACTTCTCAGTCCCAGAAGTTTTAAAATATCGCTTTTTGGCACAAGACCTCAATTCTATCCGCAGATCGCTTGTGGCTCAAGCATCTGAGTACGATATCTGGCATCCCGGGATCCTAGGACTGGTAAATACCCATTAACCATTGAAATTTTCATACGTTTTGATAAGGTCCGAGAGTTGAGACACAAAATACGAGAGATCTGCACTTCAAAGATTTTCAGCTACTTTATCATCCTAGTGATAGTTTTGAATACTGTGACGCTCGCTCTTGATGGGATTTCATCCAGTGACACTGTTTCTGACCTCTTCTCTGGAGCCAACCTGACTTTCACAATCATATTTGCCATTGAGATGGGACTTAAGCTTATTGGTCTCGGTCCTCGAGGTAACAAATCCCCCATTTCAACCTCTCAAACTAATGTTTCCTGGTAGAATACATTAGGGATATCTCAAACCTCTTCGACGCAATTATCGTGATTCTCTCTATCCTCGAAGTCTCAATTCTGGATAGCGAAGGCCTGGCAGTTGCTAGCTCCTTGAGAAGCGTCCGAATCCTTCGCGCGTTTCGTGTCTTACGAGTGGTTCGGCTCCTCCGAACACTGGCTTTCATGAAAGTTATCCTTGGGGTTCTCTCGAGGACACTCGTTTCTTTTCTTTCTGTCACCGTAATTATATTCATCATGCTGTTTATCTACATATTGATCGGCATGCAATTGATCGGAGGAAATCTTAATAACCCCGTCTCAAGGAGCAATTTTGATGATTTCTTTCAAGCCTTGCTCTCGGCCTATCAGGTCATGATCACAGAGAACTGGAACAGCATCCTGGAGTCGGTATTTGCATCCTCCTCGATGAATAAATGGGTTGGGTCGATCTATCTGATGTCTTGGGTCATTCTAGGTAATTGGATTCTGCTGAATCTCTTCTTGGCGGTTTTGCTTGACGAGTTCACAAGCAAAGAAACGAGAATAGAACAACATGAAATTGAAGCTCAAATGTACAAAGAAGATCACGGCATTGAAGAGGAAGGATTCGCGGTCGCAGACAATAGCTCGGCGTCATCCGAGAAGAGCAGTTCCACTCCACATAAATCTGGTTCAACACATTCGAAAGGAAATGCGAAAAGCGCCCAAAGCAATAATAAATCGTCGCTTATGAAAAACTCTGTGAACGATGCTAAGCCAGCAAGCGAAGGGTTTCTCAGATACAGCATTGATCTCGAAGAAGACTTGAAACCCAAGGCAAAGCAGCTATTTGAAGGCGTGGACTGCGAAGATTCCTTATTTATTTTCTCAAAATCGTCCAAAATTCGCATATTTTGCTATCGTGCTGTGACCCATAGATACTTCCAAGGCGTCATATTAGGTGTCATCTTTGCGAGTAGTCTCGCTCTAGCCACTGAAACTTACTTCGAGAAGGGAGCCGTCGCTCTAAATAATTTAGACTATGCATTTACCGCGCTTTTTCTGCTGGAAATGGCCCTGAAAATTATAGCGTTCGGATTCGTTATAGACAAGGGCTCATACCTACAGCATCCTTGGAACCAGCTAGATTTTGTCATTAATGTGGCAGCGGTGGTCGAGATCGCGTTTTCTTCGACTAACACTTCATTTATCAAAGTAATTTATTGGCTGTGTGCAGGTGATCTAACGTTTTTTGCAGTTTTTAGGGGTTGTGGAGACTCTTCGACCTCTGAGATTTATCAATTATCATGAAAACATGAAAGTGGTCGTGAATTCGCTGGTTAAAACGATCCCAGCGCTGATTAATGTTCTTATCGTTATTTGCATGGTTTGGTAAGCTTTGTTAATGAAAACTGGTTATGTTACCCTTCACAAGGCTGGTATTTGCGATACTAGGAGCAAATTTACTCAGAGGCAAGCTTCACCGTTGCAGTCTCGGCTCTACTACGACTCAGTACTATGGAATCGGGAAAACTGAGGTAAATTTGCCTGAGTTAATCAATTATTAATAGTTTCATTCAGTGCTTAAGCGGGGGATATTCATGGGATATGGAGGTAATCAACTACGATAACATCGGATACGGGCTCCTTTCCGTCTTTGTGCTTTCAACTATCGAAGGGTATCCGGACTACATGGCCTTGAGCTCTGACGCTGCTGACGAAGATACTGTAAACCTCTAACTCTCATTCGTTGAAAAAATAACCGTCTGCATAGGGTCCGATGATGAATAACTCCTGGGGAGTCAGCTTCTATTATCTTTGCTACCTCCTTATCGGCTCTCTATTCTTAATGCAACTTTTCACTGGTGTTATTTTCATGAAATTCGACGAAAAGCAAAAAGAAGAGCGCAAAAAAGGAAGAGGTGCCGCGCTGACCGCCGCGCAGCAACGCTGGATCGAAATGCAGCGCATAATCGTCTCGGCGAAGCCGGACTTTTTCCTCACGCCTCCAGACAATGTTTTCCGGAAAATGGCTTTTCGAATCGCAAGGGAATGGGGAAATGGCACCTACCTGGACCTCTTTGTCCTCGCTGTTATCATAGCGAACATTATAAGCATGGCAATGCACTATGAGGGATCAACAACCTCCTTTACTAATCGCCTGACCACTGTCAGCTATGTCGTCACTGGAGTCTTCATTGCCGAGGCTGTCATAAAACTAGCTGCCATCGGGTTCCAATTCTACTGGAAGGACGGCTGGAACAGGCTGGACGTCATAGTTATTGTTGCTTCGGTAGTCGATATAATCGTCGGGGTGCTCGGCACGGATGTGACGTTCCTGAGGGTCGGCCCTCAACTCGTTCAGATTTTCAGAGTGCTGAGAATTCTTCGGTTGCTGAAAATCCTTCGTAATTTCAGAGGAATCCAAAAGATTTTATGGGTGATCTATCTCTCCCTGCCCGCGATCTTGAACCAACTCGCCTTGCTCTTCCTCGCTTTCTTTATCTTTACGCTATTGGCTGTCTATCTCTTCCAAGGAGTGGTACAAGGGATAACTATCTCGCCTTACCGCGGAAATTTCTCGAATTTCGGTAATGCGTTACTAACGCTGTTCCGGTGCTCAACGGGCGAAGATTGGTACAAGGTGATGTATGATACGTGGCATCCGATGCTCTGTTCAGATGGTACACAGGACTGTGGACAGCGTAAGAGTCTTTTCATTGAGATTTAGTGCTAACGGATGTTTTTGCCTTAGCTACAGCGCCATTGTTTTGGGTTGTGTTCATGCTGATAATTCAGTATATCATGGTGAACATGCTTGTTTCGGTGATGATTCAGGAGTTCGAAAACTATTATTTCGGTGATGATGAGCTTTCATTGGATAACTTCCAGAGAACAGTGAAGGAGTTCGATTCGGTCTGGGCCAAGCTCGCTAAAAAGTATGGCGGTGAGAAAGTTAAATCGTATACTCTTCTCAATCTCTATGCGAATCTCAAGAAACCATTAGGTAAAAACCAACCAGCTGTTATCTCTTTACTTACAAATCCGTTCCCATCACCTGGGTTACAGGGTTTTTAGATGTCGATTTGCCGTACCATGCCAAGCAGAAGCAAATCGCAAAGCATATCCTTAAGCTTAGGATCCATTCGTAACAACTCAATATTAATGGCTGGTCAAGATAAATTCTATTCAAATAGTGATATGGAAGACTTTGTGTATTTCAATGACGTGCTGTTCGCAACATTGAAGAAAGCCTACGAAAAATTCATCACAAAAGACGCTGACGCAGCGGTTATCGAATTTGTTAGGAACGAAGAGGCTCGTACGTTGAGATTGATAGATAAGCAGAAACATTCAGTAATTTTGACTTTATTCTTTCTCACATTAACTATGGGAATAAGTCTATGATGATATTCAGGAGGGAGACAAAGGCGATGTCAACAAAAGTCGAGACTTTCAATCCGATGCTTGCCTTCCTTTATTTCAGAATAGCGTTGAAGGCTTGGAACAACTACACGTTAAGAGTTCTCGAGAAGCGAAAAGAATGCGAAGCAAATAACATTTCGTATGAGTCTTCTGAAACAGAAGAATCGGAAGACTCTGACTACGATTCATCTGACGATTCTGATGAAGATGACAGCAGCAGCTACTTTGATGATGATGACGACATCATGGAAGAGATACCTGAGGATGATTCTGATGAAAACTCTGACAAGTCTGAGAGCGAAAAAGACGACGACGATTGAAAGGAAACTTTGCATAGAAGGATTTGTCATGCAGGCCAAAATGTTAGTAAACTACTATTGAAAGAGTAATTGAGAATCCAACGTTATGCTATGATTATTAGTTTTTTACTTATCGTGAGAAATTTGTAATTTATTGTCGAATATATATTTCGATGTGATGCAAGTGTTTCAATTTGATAACAAGGAGTTATTTCGAAAGGTTCAGAGTTGAGTAGAAGTAAAAACTAAAGTTTAGATAATTGTGCTCGGTGTATCTTCAAGTCCTGATTCACAAATAAGTTTGAATGATGGGCAAATCCATTCGATATGCGTCTTCACAGGGATTTATACGCCGGCACCGTTTTTTTTTTCTCATTCGGAGAAATAAGGATATTTTGTGTTATAAATCCATATTAGATTAATTCGAACAGTTTATTGTCAAAGAATAATTTTAATGCGACTCAATTTAGTTGTCTTCCTTCAAATCTTACTAATCACAAGCGTAGTTACTCAGCCACCAAATCCACCACCTCCTCCACCAAGTGGCGACTCTCCGCCTCCACCTAATAACGTCACGAATTCTTCAACTCAACCAAATTCTACTTCAAATCCACAGCCTTTGCTTCCAGTCACACCTTCACATGTGAACTGCGGAGCAGGATTTTATCAAGTCGGACAGAAATGCAGCTCTTGTTATACTGGGTGCTCTACTTGCTCAGGACCAGCTAAAGAGCAGTGTATCAGATGCATTCAAGGTCTCATCCAAAATATGAGTGGTCTCTGCACACTTTCTTGTGAATCTGGCTTCTATGTTAACCAGGAAAATCAATGCGCTCAGTGCTCAGATTCGTGTCCTAATGGATGCACTGAGGCAGCTGACGTTTGTAATCCGTGTTCATCATCAAATGGCACCACCACTTATTTCTCACCCCTAACCAACACATGCGTTGAAAGCTGTCCGATATACCTTTTTACTCCTGATCCCTCAACGAATAGATGTATCCCAATTCCCTACAAAAATTGTCTTCAAGGCACGATTGGTGGGAAATGCACCAAATGCGAAAGCTGGTACTTTCTCGACGAAATTGGCAATTGCCCAGTGCAATGCTCAGAGGGATGCGTAAATTGCTCCAACCCTGAGTCTTGTTGGAAATGCGCAGAAGGATGGTCTCTGAATCCAACTCAACATGCAGTTGTCTTTATGGCAACTGCGAAATTTGTGGAAATAGCAGTTGTGTTACTTGTAAGAATGGATATCTGCTTCAAGAGAATAAAGAATGTGTGCAATTGAAGGCGAACTGTTTATATAGTAATGACATCAACAGCTGTGAAATTTGCAAGTCAGGGTTCTACTTTAATGGTACTGACTGCATGACTTGCCCGACAGGATGTCGATGGTGTTTCTCAGGTGGGTGTACAAGCTGTAAAGAGGGATTTTATCTAGATGACTCTTTAGCCTGTACCTTGGGAACTGTTGATCCTAGCTGGGTTGTTGGTATTATCCTGGGAAGTATCAGTGGCTCGCTTCTGGTGTTTATATTATGCGGGTTATGTTTGAATCCGAAAGATTGCGCTGATCCTTTCAGGAAAGTGAGAAATGTTTTCAAGAAGAATGGGAAAGGGAAAGAAAGACAGGAACTGAAAATTACGATCACGAAATCCAATTCTCCCAGGGAAATTGAATTAGAGGTAAAGGAAAAAGGGAGTCAAATACAGTTGAATGGAGGAAGTGAATTAATAGAAGAAGAGGCTAAGCAGAATGAAACGGCGGCTGCAAATTTCAATGATGCTAATCAGAATTCTGAAATACCGCTGCTAGAGATTCTTCGATCTTATGCAGAAAGTCAGAGTTTGGAAGGAACACATTAAATTAAAGTATATTTATTACAAAGAGGCTTGGTTCACGACTTTTTTTGATTGTTGAATTCTCAATTAAACGGATTTTAATATCTTAAAGTTAAAGAAATAGAAAAGATGGATGAGGTAACTGAAATCAAGAATCCTCCCAATTTCTTACCTGATATGTATTCAAGAATTATTTTGAGTGTTTTTTCGAGATTATATTTCTGACATAATATTGAAAAATTCTAAATATTTCTCTTGAGGACAAATACAAAATATTTATTATCAATGTGTTTAATTCGGGCTTCTAATTAAGATTCAGTGAAAGTGATGCATTTCGGCTCGGGCTGCATTGTGACTTACCCTCTGAATATGAAATGAGATTTATGATTTCAACAAAAAAAAAGAGGCACGTTTGTGTTGATACATCGAAGAAACCTTCAGAAAAATGATAAAGAGGAATATTGCAACGCTATTATTATTACTCCAAACAAAAAATTACATTTTCAGATTTTAGCTCTCTTTTTCCAACAGGTAATAGAGATCCTAACACCTATAATTTTCGTTTGATGATTCTCAAACAAAGCCATACGAATTGATACTTAAAGCTTTCTATTTTGAAATGACGACGACGTATCTTCCTTGTCATTGGGATCATTTCAATGCTTGGATAGCAGCATTCCAGAAAAAACTATATTCACCAACATCCTATCCACTTGTAACTTCTAGCATAAATTATTACTATGAACTTCTAGTTCGGATACTGACGCTAATTTTGAAGTTCTTCCTCTACTATCCTTGGGCTATCAACAGCGTAGCACTGTATTCAACATATGTCTGGTCAGTCTGGTCATCAAATTGCCCACTCTAGGATCCATGAGACCTAATTTTACATTTTGTTCAATGGACAAAGCCCTTCCATCATTTTCATATCGATTCACGTTTAATCAAAATTCTCAATGAGGAATAGCACATATCAGTCAATTATAATGGAATTTCAATTCATAGAGAAGCATAGACACTAGTTTTAAATACAAGTCATCTATTTAATATTCATCTCCTCCCATTTAACACAAATTTCCAATGACGGCCAGACCTTTTTGACTGCCATCGACGAGATACTTTCAATCCAGCTGCTCCTTCTGATAACTTTCGCTCCTTCTGCCAGAAAATCCTGCAAAACACTGTAGCAGGTTTTGACGCCTTTTTCCTTAATTTTCGCTTTTTCTATCTGCTCTATCGTCAGTTCACTCAGAAATTGCAGAAATAGCTGAATCAAGACCTTCCCAGACACGCCTTCTATCGTAAACGTTCCCTGAAGATAGCCATTCAGAAGCTTCCAGCTCGTTTTATCTTTGAAAATTTCATTCGCTTCAATTTTCTGAGAGGCTAGAAATTTGGCAAACAGATCGCCGAGCATTTTCGGAAAATTTTTCAGATAAGTTGAGCTCGTCTTGTATTGACCTTCTACTTCGAAACCAGTTCTAGAATTATTTTGCAGACTGCCTTCGACCGACCTTACAAGTTCTTCCGCGTCACTGTTTCTCCTGATGGTTAGACGAGCCATACATTGCTTATTAAAGCAGAGTATCATACCAATTCCTAGCTTAGTGTTGAATTTTTCGGTGAGGCTAGTATCGTTTTTCTCTTCCTTTGAGATTTTATCGCTGGAAGGTTCTTCTGGATTGGCACTACCGGTCTCCTCGTTCTTAATTTTTAAATCAAGAACAGAATTACTAGGGTCAAGCGCTTGCCCGGTGCTATGTCTGCTCAGTAACTGCTCAAAGGTTAGGCCGTTTGATAGCTCAGAACGTGTTATTTTGGGCTCATTTTCAGCTCCAGATCTGCTCCTTCTGCGATCAGGAGGCTCCGGTTGTCCTCCTTCGGGATTAGACCCAGGCGCAAAGGTCCCGAGATCAAAAAGGCTCGGAGAAGAAAAGTTTCTTTTGTATTCCTGCATCATTAATAGCATCTTATGGAGCTGGACTAGCTGAGGAACTGTCGCTGTGATAAGGTATTCGGATCCTTGACGTAGCAATGGAATTTGAAGGGCGTGGAGGAGACCAAGACACATCTTTTCTAGCTCTTGGTTCAGAGTCGGTAAGATGAGAGAATCAGTCAGTGGGTGGAAAGAGTTCACACGCTGGTGGTTTGGTGAGTCTGGCTGTTCGGAATTGTGTTTTGGGATCATATTGTAAAATTATTATAGATTAATTAAAGTTTCAAGATTAATTCCTTTTGAAAAGCTTGAAAATCAAGAGAAATTCGAGTTGTAATATATTCATGCGGAGAACCGCTAGAAAATAGAAATAATTGGCTCAGATAGCTTTCACTCAGATTATTTGGTCTTCAAGTACAGCTATTTTCTTATGTTTGTTTATTTTCTACAAGTTTCATTTAAGCTAAGTAAAATTGGAGTTTCTAGGAAATACTTCCAATATCATTTGAGAGTCCGATTCCAATTTTGAAGCTCAAAAATGAAAATAATGGTGAAGAATAATGTAATTTCCATGATCCGATCATAATCTGACTAAACTGAACAGCATGAATAAAAGCCAGATCTCCATCCTATTCAAAAAAAGGAGCCATTTTCCTACTACAATCTAAAGACACTTTGGAAAGAATTCCTTCTAAAACTTTTGGATATTCTCCATTCTTCAGCAAAGAAAATTCGCTTATTGGCTTTGAAAACATTTGAGTTGTCTTTAGACAAAGACTGACACGAGATATTATCGCAAATTAGAATGATTAAGTAAATTTCTACAAAACTCTCTCTCTCTTTCTACGAAGAGACAAAATACGCAATTCGACAGATCTGCTTTATACTGATTCGCAAGATATATTGAAATCCATTCTTCAGATGATGACTTAGATGATCTAAGAAATTAGAATATAACAGCTCATAAAGATATTTATTTAATCAATCTATCCAAATCGAATCAAATCCAACAGATGGAAGGAACGAACGATACTACTACCATCACAATTATACGCCATGCCCACTCGCTATGGAACGCAGCTGAAGTCTATCCCTCATTTGGCAGTCACGAGGTCATGGTATATCTTCCAGATCTCATGGATCCAGCTCTTTCAAACGCAGGGATCACTCAAGCACTCTACATGAGCCAGGAAATCAAGAAAACCCCTTTTGACTTTGTTTTTATATCTCCTTTACGCCGCTCTCTTCAGACAGCCTCATATCTCTTTTCAAATAACCCTGGAAATCCAAAGATGATCGTACTGCCTTTAATAAGTGAGAGATTAGGATGTGCTGCAGATATTGGAAGCGATTACAGAACGATTAAGAAGGAGTTTCCAACCTTCGATTTCACTCTCGTTGACGCGTTGGAAAATCCAGAATACTGGTACCTTGAAAACATTGCCAATGTGGAATGGAAATCTTCAGTGATTAAGAAATTAAAAGAGGAAGCTATCCGAGACAAGGACACAGCTGCATTCGTGCTCAAGCAAATGAAAGAATATGATCGTGAAAACTGTGAGCCTGAGACTGACATTAAGATACGAGCTGACAAAGCGAAGGAATTTCTCAAAAAATTTATTTCGAAAGAAGGGAAAGAGAAAAAATACGCCATCGTATCTCATGCAGTTTACTTACATGTATTCACGAAAACTGATGATAAAGATGGGTATTGGTTTAAAAACTGTGAAATTAAGGAATTCACTTTTTAAGAAATACTGTTACATCAAATTTGAACTTTTTGTTTGAAGGTGCTTGTATGATATGTGAAATTTCTGAAGTCAGCAACTATTAGGATGGTGGGGTTCAAGTTTATCTCATTGTGCTAAAAATAATTAATTGTATCTTGAATACATAAAATTTTGTTGACTCAATTTGAGAGAACCTCAAGAAATAGCACCTCATTCACTTTAATTGAGTTACTTTTGACGAAAATTCGATGCAAGGAAATAATCACGAATAAGAGTTTATATTTCTATTTAAGAAACTCACAATAAGAAACTATACTTTAAGGATCTACATGCAAATCAGTTCATATATATTGAGTACTAAGGAGCGTTGAACATTCAAATCAAAATAGAAGCGTGATAATAAAAATGCTCGATGATGATGATTTACTTCTATTATGTTGACTAGTAATGGTCTACCTTCTTATTAACTTGCTATCAAATACAAAAGATTCAATGAAAAGGTTAACTTTTGTGAACAAGGATGCTGCCTCTAACGCGTTCTCCAAAATTTTTCAAGTATGAGAAAACGAATAATGACTTCTTTTTGAAGCAAGAGAATTAATTCTTGAAGAATGACTCGAGATGCGCTAAGCCTATAAATAAAATATAAACCATGTTTAATGTTTCACACAATCCTTCTCCACTAAAGCACCGCTCCTTAAGGCCGGAAAACCACTTTCCAAAGTATCCCCAACTTGCTCAAGACCACGCAAGCTCCAGCCACGGCCATGGAAAAGAAAGACTTGACACAAACCTATCTAATTACGACAATGGTCTTACAATGCTCCTCCGGAAAATTCATCATCCCTCAAAAAATTCACAGCTCACGAGGGTTTTTGACAAAAGCGGAAATCCTTTTCAAGAAGGTCCAAGCATTTTCCACCCTCGCAGCCCTAATCTATCCTTCTCGGACCTGAAATATGCGAACATTGATGAAATATTAAGGCCAAAAAACTCTCACTCTCACAACCGCACGAAGACTCAATACTCAAACGAGCCAGAGCAAAGAATGCGTACCAGCAACCATTTCACCGGAGGCTTGAATTGGGTACAAGGCACCAGAGACATCAGTTTCGTGCCATTTCTCATCGAGAAGAGCATGAAACGAAGCAAATCGCCTCTTCCTTTAAGCGAACCCTCCTCAAGAAAGCGAACTTCCCGCACTAAGAGCTCCTCCGAAGACACTGAGAACTCCGTCTTTCCCCCTTCCGCTGTTCGGAAGAGGACTAATAGTATTCAATATGGTTTTGCAAAGCCGTCTGCTGGAAGGTTAGGACTACATGCCAGCCCACAGCCCACGGACAAATTCAATCCCAAGAGAATTCCTGTGGAAATCCCATCAAACAAAAGCAAAAATCCGACGCCTGTTAGAGGAAATAGGAAACTCTTCTGCGACGAAAATCTGATCTATGGTCCGAAAAACTCTTCTCCTGCCATTGGTAATAGCAGTGCGGTCTTTGGAGGCGAAAGAGAGAGATATGCTCGAGCAAAAGGAGTCGCTTCAGATTCAAAAAAGGTAATTCATACTGAAGAAGGAAGGAGGCAGCACACTTCCAGTCCGGAGATAATGGGCAAGACGACATTCTATGCATCAGTCACGCCTGAGCCGAACGGTTTTGGAATCCCGGAGCAGCAGATTACTGAAGCTATCAATAATTCGTTGCTAATCAAGAAAACATATCTGTAAATTTTTGTTTTGAAGGATTTCTAATGACTCCAATTAGGTACGAGCAGCAGCAACAGCAATTGGAAAGAGAGAAGAGAAAACACATGAGGACGCCTGAATCCAGATATGGAGGAATCAACCACCTGAGGAATAATGGTGGGCTTAGGACGGGACAGAGCAAGCAGACTATGACGAGTCCTCCATCATCTGAAGATCAGAAAATGACGACTATAGAAAAAAATTTGGAGAGATCGGGGTTAGCAGGGTGGAATATCACTGGCGTTGAAGAGTTGGGATTGAGTCACAACATTTTGGAGCAAATTTAATGAGATTTTTTTGTTGAGGTTATTTTTGTCAATATGTGCTCTATGCTGAGGGAAACTCAGCGGTGTATACAATTTTCATAATTAAGCTATTTGAGGTAGTTAGTGTGTTAAAAAAGATTAGTAAAAAAATGCGTGAATTTGTGTTATGAGATTTTTATTGTTTATTATTTCGTATCAAAGTCCATAGAAAGACATTGTTTATTCTTTAGTAGATATCAAACAACACATTAATGAAGATTTCATATTTCGCTTCGAGATAGTTTAATTAGGTCTCTCTTCAAGAATACATAGATAATCTCGATAAATTCGTTGGACAAGATTTACTCTTGATTATAATTAGAAAGAATAACACTGAAATAGTGATGACTCTAAGTAGTAATGATCCTCTGCCTGATTCAACTCATACCAACTGAATCTCTTTTTTTTCCCTCCTCTGCTGATTCTAGACTAAAACCGAATTTGTTTGTGATTTACATGAATTTCAGCTTTCAATTCTCCATTAACTTTGAAAGCACACTCACAAATAAATGAACGTCTACAATCAATTCAGCTGATCAATGTGATTTGAACAAAATCCAAAAATGTTTATGAATGACAACTCTACCTTCAAAAAATATTCTTCGAGACACCCAACAGAGACTGCCACTCCTCTCCTCAGCTTCAAATAGATAGGATCGAGTTATATCGCAATTGGATCTGCAATATTTTTATCCTTTCTCCTTTTTGGAGAATATGCATCATATACCTACATCTCTACAGTTATCCGCTGCTAACAGTAAATTCGAAGTCGTTCAGTGTTGATTTCGTCTTGCACAATGAGCACATTTCGCTCTTAAACTCTGAAGTTCTTTCCTATGTATAAAATTTATTGGAAGAGTTTCGGGAAATAGAACAATCCTTGCAAGGAATACTTGGTAAATTTTTCAAATAAAAAATTTTATTTTGGTTGGTTTACGCCTTCACATGACCAGTATCCCAGTGCAAATATCACCTCGTTTCGAAATACCAAATTCTTCAATATATTTTTAGCAGTTAGAAAGTGAAACCTCAAACTCCGAAGGAGACATGAACGGTGTTCAATGATAATTCACAAAGCACTCAATTTTCATTAAGTTTGCTGTAATTGGCAAGTGGCGGAAATTTGAGAGCGAAAATATCTTCCCTTTCATCTACCATCAAGATCGGAAGTTATTTGTAGCATGCCGTGCCTGTACAGAATATGCTGATGTCTCAACCAATACATCGAGAGTTCTGTTTCAATCTGAGGGTGTAATTTTCAGAATTTTGATCTAACTGAGAACAATGAAGTTCCTGGTACATTCATCATAATGCTAACCAAAGATGTGTAGTAAAATAGAGTAGGAATCCAAGCCCTTATTTAGTGAAGAGCATTAGAGAGGTAAACTACTAAAAAAACAGCCTAAGCCTTTTATCTCATGCCTCTGCCTTTCGAGTTTCTTGGAATTTCAATACCTCTATAGCATTAAAGGAAGTTAATCCTGAGGCATTCGAGAGACTAAAAGATCAAGGCATAAAGTTCAAATAATGATGACCTATATATCACGGAATTTATGGAATTTAAACATCAGGCTAATTCAACAATATTGGTGAATGATTAGGCTATTTGTTGTCGATAAGGCCTAGAAAGTGCTTGATTGATGAGTTTCAACAAGTACTAATGCAAAAGAATTACAACATCACCTATTTTTCCCTTAGAAGATTCTGATAAATGATGATTTGGTCATTGAACCAGGGTAATAGGGAAAATACACGCTTCTACTGAATATAAGCGCGTCAATACTCTTCAACCCGGCTGATTCGGAGCCATCTACTGCATATGAGAGCAGATGAAGCAAAACTTAATTCTAAATTATTTTCCATAGAAAGCTCTGATCTATGGGAAGCTTGATGAACATAATTTCTCCACCAGCTCAAATGAGCTCGTCTCGCAAGTTGATTTCCATCACAAATCAAACAATTTTCTTTCTTTACGCTACTAATCCCGCGGTAGAAACAAATTGATTTACCGTAAATAACTTCTATTCCAGTTTGTAAATTCAGTATTAGTAATTTATTAAATTACCAAAATGTTTCCAAGTTTTAGAACATCTGAGACTGCAAGTTTGCACCAATAATTCTAAGAAATTTGATTAAATTAATTGATCAACGTTGCAAAGGGTCATCGTCAAAAAATGGATCTCTTTCTCAACTTCAAAAACAAGAACTACGAGGCCAAATACTTCGAAGACATCGATCCTTACCTCACCAAAGTCTCGAAAACCTGTCTCGTCATCAGCATCGTAATCATTCCGTTTTATCCCTATTCTCTGGTCGTTGTGTTTCAAAATCTTAAAGGGTCTCTCACAGCTCAGATCGTATCCTCTGTCGGTGCTTCCTTGATCTTCTTTCTGATGTTTGTGGGTTACTTTGCAGTCTGGAAATTCAGGCCAGTGATGAAAAGGCATCAAAATGCTACGAGATGGGCGCTAGACCTCTTCTTTTTCGCTGTCGGGGCCTTCTATGTCTATTACTACTGGGAGTTCAGCTCTTCGAATGTCGAGCCTCTCAATTCTTATTATACAGGCTGGTTCCATGCATTGAAGCTCGTGACGTTGCTGAGTCCGATATCGAGGTGGTACTTTAAAATGATTGCCATTCTAGCTGTTATTTTGCGACTCGGAATCAGCACCTATCTCGTTGTATATAACCCTTTTGTGATGATGAAACTTTCGCAATTGGTGCTTTTGGAAATTTTGTCCACTTATCTAAGCGAGCGAGATCGAAGGAGATATTTTATCGAAAAGCAAGCGTTGTATGATGAGACAAAAGTGTATAAGGAAATCTTCGATTCGGCGTCTGACGGAGTGGTTATTTACGGGCTTACGGAAGGATTGTTATACACGAATTGGTCCAGTGAAAAACACCGTTGGAGAAACTCGGAGCAATCGATCCAAGAAAGTCTTGAGAGGATCTTGATAAAGGGATATAAGAAGATGTCGTTTAGCTCATTGCAGGTAAAAACAATGAAATTTCCAATCAAAGGATTAATTTTTTAAATAGGATTTGAACTTAGACTCGGTGTTGAATCCGGCGAAAAACCCAAACTTCTTGGAGTTGTTGGAATACCTCACGAGCCAATTGAGCCAGAGTTTATTGCCTAGTTCAGAATCTCGTATATTTAATTTCAAATCGACACAGCCGTGGACGTCGAGCAATATTGTTCTGGTCACTGGGACCGTTGATCAACTCTGCTCGTCTGATCAAGCGAATACAATTCACAGTTTCCTGCTTGAGATTAAAGTTATGATTACTATTTTTAAAGAAAAGCCCTCGCTTGTACTCGTGTTCTCCGATATTACCGAGCGCAGTCTTGTCGCTATCCTCCAGGAAAATAACACCTACAAAGACCGTCTCCTTGCATCAGTGTCTCATGAATTGCGAACTCCTCTCAACGCGAGCATCAATTTCACGCAGTCAGCTATTGAACATCCAACTCTCGCAGACCTCCCTGACGTCAGAGACAACTATCTCTTGCCAGCTCTGAGATCAAACCAACTGTTGTTGCATCTTATCAATGATATTCTTGATTTTTCTCAGATGTCTGCGAATAAGCTGAGATTGGTGTATGAGAATAAGACTGTCTCGGAGACCTTAGATGAGTGCATGAGTCTTGTGCAAATTCAGGCAACTCGTAAAGGGTTAGAGATATCAAGCGAATTGGTATCTGAGGACGAAAAATTCGAATTTTGCACTGATCACAACAGATTAAAGCAGATCATATTAAACCTACTGAGCAATGCCTTGAAATTTACCTTACAAGGAAGCATTAAAGTATCAGCTCGTATATCCTACCTTCTACCTTCATCAGCCCGTTCATTCAGTATCGACCAGGCATCTTCATCAAAAAAATACCGAGTTCTCCATGTTACGGTCAGCGACACTGGAATTGGAATTTCAGAAGAGAATAAAAGAAAGCTGTTCAAAGCTTTTGAGAAGATTGAACTTGGAGACAAAATTTCTATAAATTCTCAAGGGGTAGGTCTGGGACTTGTGATCTCGAACAACTTGGTACTGATGCTTGGGCCGATTGAACAGAATAATGGAATGAAGGTGGAATCCTCAGAAAATCAGGGTTCGACGTTTTCATTTTGGATAATTGATCAGCATGAGAACTCTGATCAAAAGCTAACTGATATGATCTCACAATCAGAGAATATCTGCTCTGAGATGGATGAGCATAACGATGAGAGCTCCAATGGTGACCGACTAGACACGTTGTCAAATTTAGTACAGATAAAGAGCATGGAACGACTCAACACAGGACTTTTACAAGACAGGGCTAAAACAGGACTGATTCAAAAAGTTAGCACAGGAATAGAATTGCCTCTACAATCAAATATGATTGTAGCGGAAACCCGTACGTGCCCTAAAATCCTTATTGTAGATGATGATATCTTCAATATCACTGCTCTTCAGTTGATTCTCAACCAGCTTGGGTACTCTTGTGATACCGCTTACAA
>ENA-UOTX01000868-UOTX01000868.1-compost-metagenome-genome-assembly--contig:-NODE-868-length-28262-cov-17.603690_pt1 | contig 28262 bp, 21 predicted proteins | sample MGYA00238143_ERZ746982 | MGnify/ENA primary metagenome ERZ746982 (study PRJEB28758, sample SAMN06268862) | compost metagenome | isolation source: single cell | place: USA: California, Emeryville, Joint... | reverse complement strand
CCCCAAAACCCCAAAACCCCAAAACCCCTCAATTGCTCTGCGAAACTATAGCTATGCTAATTTCATTTTTCCATGCTCAATTGAATCGGATAATTGGATGTGCATTTTTTTTTTAAAAAATATATCAATCATGACAGATGTCGTTCTTTTTGCCAGACTGTCAACACCACACCTATTGAAATTCGTTGGAATATAATGATCACTGGAAAAGCACTTCTATGTAGCGTTTTGAATATTAAATTAGTAACCAGAATTCATTTGGAATAAAATCGTAAAGAACAGTAATTCTCGGTAATGTCAGAAAATCAACCTAAGAGTAAAGTGGTCCATTGTTCACAAAAGCTGTCAAAGGTAGGTGCTATGATCATTATTGAAAACCAATGCAACAACTGCGAAACTTATTTTGAATTTGCTTGACAATTTCATTTAGAGAACATAACACCTTTTTACAAATTATATGAATCTTACCTGAAATATCTACTATAATTTTATCAGAAGGTATATACCGACGCCTGCAATAAGTGCAAGAATCACTTTAAGTCTTATGGATTTCCATTTTTCTTGTGATCTGTATTGATCAGCCTATAATCAGGTCATCAATGAACGCTTCAAAAACGATTCAAATTTACTCTCTGTTTAAGCCCAGAAGCAACAGAATCCAAGTTCTGAGTCTTCTTTACCAATAATTCAATTTTTCTGCCTCTATCCAAAATTTCATCTAAATGGAAAAATTTAAAGAATGATTCCATTTGGTAGATTACCAACACTCTGCACCATGACTTCTTTGGCTTGGTATGTTGCGTCTTTTAATCTCTCAATTTTCCCTTCTTTATTTTCATTATAATATGTCTAATCGATACTGGGAGGTTAGATATATAGAAAAGATTGAAGAATACAAGTCTCTCTTTCATGATGTCTCCAAATTTCACATCCAATCCATAAGCTATCGCTGTTTCGATTTCTTCCTGCTTAAATTTTTTTAGAAATGTTTGCTTCAGGTCTTGAAGAAAATCGCTCGCTCGAACTTTTGAGAAAGATGCATCAGTCAAGCAGACATAAGACAAATTATTCTCATTGTGACAATGGAATAGATAACTGCGCAGGAGAAAAGATAAGATTTAGTGGATAGAGACCAATTTACTTGCTATTGTATGAGTAAATTGCCGATTTATTTTTTGGGATCTTTTGAAGAATCGCTCTGGTGATTAGAGGATAGTTTCCTGAAGAAGTATTGCATTCTACCAGTACAGTATCTTCATCCTTTGCGATGACCGCATAAATTATTGACATTTGGCGTTCTGGAGGTTTTCTCTATTTAAATAAATTTTTCTATTCTGTGTCTTAAGGTGTTCCTATTTATATAAAAAAGGTATCTGTCATATCGCACAGGAGATTTATTATTGACAAGCCACTCTTTTGCAGCCCCTAATCACAGAATAGCTCGGAACAATCGATATAGGATTAACTAATACATCTGATGTGGGTGTTAAATGATGGTGAACCAAGTTGTGGTAAGCTTGAGAGATCTTGAAAGGTTTTGGGTTTCCCCTTAAAACTTTCCGGGTTTTGCGTCTAGCAAAAAACTCTAAATTTGCTAAGAATATGAGGATATATTGAAGTATAGTATAACTCGAACGATATCAACATTTCTGATGAATTCTTACGAAATTAATTTTTGAAGTTTAGGAATTATAACACATTGTTGGACATTTTTTTACTCGTCATTCAAAGTAAAACAGAATTGTCTGCAAGACTTCATCGTTTGACCCACAAAATAATCCTTTTCATGCTTTGCGAAATCTAATTAAAGCCCCCATATCCATTCTTAATTGTATGTAGTCTTTTGTAGTGAGAATTCAGTGTATTCAAATTGTTAAATGAATAAATAAGGACTTTACACTCTTCAAGAATAGGATAATAAGTTTTCAAAGAAATACTAAAAATTTATCAACTTTGATTAGCCAGAGTTAACTTAGGCCCTATGATTTGCTAGCGATTTTTTCCAGGACAGCTAAAGTTTCTTTTGCAGAAGGTCTTTCTTCTGGATTGCTATTAATCATCTTTAGAATAAGATCTGAAAAATCTGGGAATAGTTCTTGTAATTGCGGGTCAATATACCCTCTCTCCCGAAGAGCTTTGATTTTTTCTCCACGTTCGTGTCTTGTTGTAAAACAGCTGATCAATTCAAATAAAATTATTCCCAAGGAATAAATATCTGTTTTGTTAGTATAAGTTGTTGATTTTTCTTGTTCAGGAGAGATGTAGAAAGGAGTTCCAATATTGCTTGTAATACTCTGTGATTTCCTGGATTTCTCTCTATTTGAGGAGAGATTCAAAGTGGTTTCCAGCTCATCTTGCTGTTCACCTAGCCATGACAATCCGAAATCTCCAATCTTGATAAATCCTTTTTCAAAAAAGATGTTCGAAGGTCTAGCAAATAAGGAAAATTGACACATTAAAAGTCGAACCACCACTTCTATTTTACTTGAGATCGCGATGCAAAATACCCGTATCATGGATCGAAATGACTCCTTCAACTATTTGTTTAAAAATTTTTATGATTTCAGATTTGCTTAAGTAAGCTCGTCTGTTATCAAGAAAATTCATCAAGCTATCCCCTGAACAATATTCCATCTGGTAACAATGATTCTAAAATTGGTGGTACGCAATAATGTTTACCTGCATGAACAAGTATATTAACTGATGGTCTTTGAGTTTCTGCATTAGAGTTGCGTTAAGGGCTGACAGCACTTCTTCGTCACTTTTGTCTTCATCTTCTTCAATTAATGAGGCCTGTGCAAACCTTAATCTCTACTTTGCCATGAAAATAGCAATTACTTGAATCTGACTGAGAGTTTTCATTCTAGAGAAAGATTCGGACATCTCTTCAGATTCTGAATCACTATCGCATTCCATTTTTTCTACTTTACTGTTCTGTCTTTGTTCGCTTACATCCCACTGAAATCCTAAATCAGAGATCTTGGTGCGGTCCGCTGCTTTGCTAAACGACTCCTGAGATTTTTTTAACATTGTCGTTAATTTTCTATTGCTGAGAGACTTTCTTATTATTTGTTGTGGGCTCAGGCTGCTTGGGGGTTCTTCAGTCCAAGTTGTGTGATGTCTCACAATATGTGGGTGATGCAATGAAGTCATCGCGGATACCTCCCTAAAAAACTTATTTTGTCTAATATCTTCGTTGTCTTTTAAGAGCAACTTCACTTTTTTAACGGCATAGAGTTTTTGTTCTAATTTGTGTGTGACCTAAAAGCAAATAAATCAAAAGGAATGGTTAGTTTTATTATGCTTTTGTTTAGAATGTACCTTATAAACTTCGCCAAATCCTCCTCTTCCTATCAAAGTTTTATCGTCAAAAACTTTATCGAAAAATCCTGTCAGATGAGGGAATGTTTGCTTCATTTGTCCAGATTTTATTGAATTGGACGGAATCGTAAATAATTCAATCTTATTTTCATTTTTCACTTTTCCTTCTTCAAATGTGGATTGTCTTTTCAAATGTTGGCAGTCAGTCACATTGGATTTATGTTCAGTCGAAGATGTTTTATTCGCTATAGCCCCAGTTGGTTGAGAAGCTCTCTCGGATGAACCCATTTGATCTGATTCAGAGGCAGCCAAAGGCAATTTATTAGATTGATTCACTAAAAATAGCTCAGGTGAACTTGCATTCGAATTTTTTTCAAGTGTAGGGATGTAGTTATTGATTAGCTGTTTCAACTCTTCGGTTTTTTTCTCAGTGTAAACCGTTTTATTTACTGTTTTTTCTACTTTGATTATTTTCCCATCATCTTCATGGATATGGATGTCGGATTCCTCATGATAAGAATGAATATCATGCTTACTTTGATGCAGCTGAATCTTCCCAAATTTATCAAATTGCTGAGCCTCTGCTTGCTGAGAATTGTGAGAAAATTGCTCTTGAATTTTTAATTGAAGCAGCGTTCCTAGCTTGTTGCTGGAGAATTCTGAAGAATTTTTTGAGCTGTTGCTTGCATAAGAGAACTCACTAGTCTTTGGAAGATCTCTGCTTGATGCATTATTTGTAAGGGGAACAATCCTTGTTTCTGTTTGTTTTGCATCATCTGATCTTATTGAGTTTGCTATATTATCGATTATTTTGTCTGAACTATTGTTTTCAAGAGAAAGCGGCCGTAAATTTTCTTTGTCACTCGTAGCACTGGAAGAACTATTTAAGGCTGGTGAACTTTCAGTCGAAGATGACCGTGCTTCACAGCGATTTTCATTTGGTGCAGGAATATTATTGTTTTCACTTTCTGCGGTACTTTTTTGAGAGTTATTCAAAATGATGCTGCTGCTTTTCTGATTCTTGGCTCTCGATTTCTTTTTACCTGAGAAGATCAGCATTGCAACAAGACCGAGGAGAAATCCCAAAGCAAGAAATAGCAAGGCTGCGACAATAAATAAAAAATTGAACTGATTTGGGGCATTTATCGTCTGAGTTGTAACAAAAGTTTGAGAGTAAATTATTGTTGTATTCTGGTAAACCATAACTTGGTTTTGAGGAGGGGTTTTGGGAAGTGAAAGGCTTTGTGAAAGCTCCATTTTTTTTGAGACGTTATTTTCTCTGATCTTGCTAACTTCAAGCAATAAATTATAAATTGACAAGTGTGATTTGAGTTAGCGACTAATACAATCTGATACAATAGCAAAATCAAAACACGTTACTCAATCAAAATTATGCAAAATTCAGATTATGAAAGCTACTTGTACAAATTGTCTTGTTTTGGGAATAATCTACATCTTTCCCTATCTGGACTTGAGAATATTAGACTTTAACAGTTCTCTCAAATACAATTTGCCCTTCCTACCGACTCTATTAAGTTCTGAGTACGAAAAATTTTCAAACAAAGTTATTTCGTGAGCCCCTACTCAAATAGAATCAAATTTTGAGCTTTCTTCATTATTGATGGAATAAAACGTTTCAATGAAATAATTAGATTTCCCAGAAACAGAAATGCGAAGTACCTCGACACACGCAACTTCCATTAATTTTCATCACTTAACGTCGTTTATCTTTCTTCTTTGAGAAGAATAACCTATTGGAATATTTTAGGCATTGATCTCCATCTTTCGGAATTCAGGTATAGACCAGCGTTAGCGCCATGCTACTCTTTATTTATAAGCCTGCCTCTCTGAAGGCATTTATTAAATCAAGTCTGGATCACTAAGAAGAAAGTTCTATTTTTTATTTTTATTTTTAGCATCTTTTCCGGTACAAAGAAGAGATCGCTTTGTGATATAGGCCATAGTGGAATTAGAGTCACTAATGTAGACTGTTATCTTGGGGATTACTTGAGTTTGTTCATATTGCCAAAAAAAATTTGTCGTCTACATCGTCATATCGTCAATGCAGAGACTTAGGATTGTTAAAAATAGTGATAAAAAATCAAACTATGATTAAGGTTGGATCATTACTCTTCTGTTTTTTCCTCCTTGCGGCAGCAGAGCCTTCTTGCAGATTCGCAAATGAGTTCACACGAGACCAACTTCTCTTCTCAGAGGAAGCTCGGCAGCAGTACCTCGAAAATGTGATGTACTGGGAGGGAAAATTCGCTCAAGACGGGATCGGATTAAATTTTGCATCTGGCTACACCTATGACGGTCACCCTATCGACTATACAAGTGGCGAAATCACTGGCGAGCCCCATTTATTTTCAGCGCCCTCAAAGGAGTCCCTCCATGTGAGTATTTTGGCTCATATTCTCAATGGGAGCTCTCTGGCACAACTCACGATAAGTAATGACTCTAAGATTGCTCGTCAAACTGCGATTACGATCGCTGAGAACAAAATCAGAACTTATGAGAAGTTCAACGCTCAATTTCCAGGTTATGGTGGGTTCCATCCGTGGGTTACCGTAAATGATTCAGGAATTTTTCCTGTGAATGGCTGGACCGATAAAGTTCCTAGTCTTGACAATGGAGAGCTCATCTGGGCATTGGTCGCTCTGGCAGAGGTTCTGAGCAGCCAGGGCCTCACAGACCTGGCGAAGCGATATCAAGATCAAGTAGACCTCATGGCTAAGTATGGCGCCATGATTTTCTATGAGGGCAATGGAAATGTTCGAACAGTCGCTCTCATTGGGAACACCTCAGCCACCCCTTTCCCTGAGAACTATAAAACTCCAAGTGATTGTGGCAATCCTTGCTATCTTGATGACCCCTATGAAGGAGAGCTTTTTGTTGACTTTTTATGCTTGTATGGAGGGATACCTCAGGCTGATCAAGACAAGATGTGGCAGAATAAGATAGCGAAAATACAGGCGGTCGATTACCAGACCCCTCTGGGAAACATTACTGTTCAGAGAGGATGGTGGTCTTCAGCACATGAAAATTGGAAATTTTTGATGTTGCCCTATCAAGATGTTGACATCGTCAGGAGAGTGTATAAAAATGGTGAGAAGGCAAAAACTTGGGATTCTTATTTAAACAAAATCCCTGGAATGTTTGCCTCAGTTAACGATGTTTGTCCTCCTAATGGCACAATTCAGGACTATATTTCTGCTACCGGTATTCAAGAGATAGCATTCGAGCCTGTCCTGAGAAGAGACGTTATTACTGGCTATGGTACATATAACATCTTCTTAGTAGAGCCGATCACAGCACTCATCTGGTTTGATAACTACCTCAAAGCACCTAAAGGACAGAATCCCTACGGAGCAACTGAAGGTATTGCTGTGAATGGATCTATGATCAGCCCATTGACAACTTGGGATACCAAGATGACAACTGTCTGTGCTATGTTAGGTGGTGTAAGCGAATTCACTAGAAAGGCTCTGATAAAAGACGGCTTATATCAAAACTTCATCAGCAGAATACAAAATGCATGGGGGCAAGTTTTCAAAACACTGAAAGGAGAAAAACTCCCATTCATGCTACCTTCAAGTAAGGTGCCACAAAATATGGAAGATTTCACAAGTTGTTCATCATCATCATTTTCAAGACAGCCTAACAAAAAGTTAATAACCAATTGAAAATGGATTAATGACCACAAAATGCTATTAGACATTGCATAGTTTATGAATCAAGCCTATGAGAATCGTCAACAAATATCATTGCTTTTATCGATATGATAAATCAAGTAATAAGGCTTTAAGTAAATATACTCAGCCAAAATGAATACAAAATAGACAAATAATTTTAGTAGTTCTTCATCCCTGATAAGAAAATAATGTAGTCGTGCACTCGTTCTTTGAGCTCTTTTTTATAATAATGAAAGCAATCGTAAGTTGTTATTATTATACTCGCTCTTAGTAAACTAGCTTCTTGCTTTTTCCCTTCTTTCTAATGCTGTTATTAGTACTATGGAATGACTAACAATAACTAATTTCTTCCTCATTGCCATTATCCTTGTTCCATTCATTGCATTTTACATAAAGACGGTGCACTGACAGTTTCTAAATATGTATTATCTTATATCTTATTTTTTACCATTCACTCGAGTGGACTATGATTCTAAATTAGAAATGGCTCATAGTATATTGATCAATTCAATTTTCCGAACCGAGACACTGTAAGAAGCTGTCCTGCTTTTTCATGGATCACGCAAAAATTTATTGGGAAAACTTGGAAGAGTTTGTGTTATTTTCTATCAAGTAATCAACTTCTAATTTTTTCAAAATAAAAAAATATTTTTATTATTTTTCAAATTCATTCTTCAACAGAGACTAGATCTCAAACTACGCACTAATTAATAATTTGATTTTTAAATCTCCTGGTAACCGGTGTGCAACTATTGTCATGATCTCATTCTCTGAATAAATTGATTTTGTTTCGAATTTGGAAAAAACTTGGGATCATCCTTTCGAAGAAGAAAAGGAACAACGCTTGCTTCTTGCATTCTTTGAGCAAAAACATTATAATCTCAAAGATTAACTCCTATTCGAGCATTATCTCAAGATGATATGAGATTTTATAAGTAATGAGTATTCTTTCAGATGCCATTAATTTCCCAATAAAATTCCTTCGTGACCATACCAAAAAGCATATTCTTCTTAGCAAAAGGTTCTTTCACTCTAAAATAAAAATTCAAGATTTTCTTTCCAATCGAAAAACTGAATAGCTTCAAACTCTTCTGAAACAAAAAAATACAAGATAACTGTAATGAATAAGATATTATGAATATTTTTAGATTAAAGAAAATCTGAAATAAAAACCATACACTATCAGTGAGTGTAGTTCTAGAGGTTTTCATTAGCACTTTTTTTCAACTTTATGATAATAATGAATGAATTACAAGTTGCCTTCAAGGTGGGTTACCTGAGGAAAAACCCGAACCTTGTATCAGGGAGGCACACTGTATTGGATGACCTTTGTTGGCTGGCTACTCATTGAGGAAGTGAACTGGTCGAACAGGACCAAACCGATGACACCGAATTATTTGATCTCAAAATTAAGTCTTCTAATTCTATTGAGAGGACGCTTGGATATAGTATATTATGTAAGGTGCTGTTATTTACAATCACGCTATCCAATAAAAATAAGAAATTGGTAGCATTTCTTTACAATTTGATTCCTATTTTCTACTACATCTCTGCACAAATTTATTATTTAGTACTAGATGACAACACTAATAAACAAAAAAAAGATTTACCCATCTACTCCAAATCAGCAGCTCCTAATGCCTACAGGTTGCTGATTCAAGTTTCTCCATCTTATGAATTTTCTACTAAATTCAAAGTTTGAATGGACTCATACATTTTTCATTATACTTTGAAAGAGCATAAGAGAGTTTTAGAAATATATTTATTGGTTTTGTTCTTATTGAAATTTATTCGTTGAAGTTTAAGCCTCTTAAATTATATTTACTTGATATGAATAATTTTGTTTTTGAGCAAAAATTTGCTGAAATTACCGAATTCTGAGTATTAAAACCTTTTTCACATATTTGATGCAATTGTCAATTACCTTAACAGAAAATATATATCTGATTCACACCAATACGGCCCAAAGAGGGGCATAAAGTCACGTACGAGTACACCACCATCGAGAGATTTTCTAGATCAAGACTAGCTCCATTCTTAAATTGCCAATCATTGAGGCATCTCAGATGGTTGGTTTGGTACTTGAGTGTGACGAGAAGGGAATTATTCAAAGAAAAATTTTGTAAATTATTTTATTGAAATAAATTATTAAGCTGAATGAAGATTCGCTATATTGAAACTATTTTCCTATTACTTAGCTTAAGCTGGCTGGCCTAAACTATGTCTCTAACTACTGTTCTTGCTTGTAAGGATTGAAGATGCCAACTCTTCTGAATATGCTCATTTTTATTCAAATAATTGAATCTTCTTCCTAACCACTAGGATAACTGGACATAGTTGTGAAAACGCAAAACTCTCTGGATTTGGTCTGCACAGCAGAGAATCCGGAAGCTCATTTTTAATATCGTATCTAAACAAGTCGATTCTAGTGGTAAGATCAGAAACTTTTTTTCTCCAAATTTAGACTGAATTTCCTTTCTGGATGAGCAGCTAGAATAATTGAGTCAACCTCTTGAGTTCATAAATAAATTTAGTTCTCTGATGCTCAAAGACAGTATAATATTTTTTTCATCTGCAAACATAATTTTGAGACGCTAAATGGGTGTCAATTGTTCTGCGTCTTTTGAAGGAGAAAATTCCAATACAATACGAAAGTCACAATCTCAAAGATCGAATCCTTGGAAACGAACAAATGAAAAGCACCAAGAGGAAGGAGTTGAGTCAACTCCATCAAAGCCTGCACAATGCTACATGATGAATCCATTTGAATATATGAGCTTGAAACAAAATAGCAAGGAAGATTCAACTTTTGAAAAGATTATTGTAAGTGGTAGACCAGTTTCTGCGACTTCAACCGCAATTCAGAAAACTGCTGCTGCTAATTCTCGAAATCTAAAAACATTCAAAGATCAAAATCGAATTTGCGAAATTTGCTGGGATGAACCAAATAACAGCGAATTTGTTAGCCTTGAAAACTGCCAGCATATTTTCCATACGTCGTGCATTATCGACTATCTCAATTTAGAGATAAAAAATCAGGTGTTTTCCCCCAAATGTCCTGACTCTAAATGCAACAAGAATATTGATAATGTCGAAAACTATCTCAAAGGAAAGGATCTTGAAAATTTTATTAAGGCCTGGGAGTCCCAGCACAAGAAGGAAGTCAAAAAATGCCGATCTCCTGGTTGTAATTTTGCCATAGTTCTAGATGGCAAGAGCCATGTTTACTGCTTGGGTTGCTTTAATGCTCATAATCTAAGTGGAAGCAGCGATAAAGAATTTTTAAAATTTGTGAATAGTAGTAATTTCAGGCAATGCAGACTCTGCAATTACTGGGTCGAAAAGAACCAAGGGTGTAATCATATGACTTGTCGATGCAAATATGAGTTCTGCTATCGTTGTGGAGCTAAATGGAGGACTTGTAACTGTTCTTAATGATCGTAATAGGAGGTTTTTTCTGATTGTGAGAAGTAACTAGATTAGTCCTATGTTTATAAATCTAAGTAAGTATTCGTGCTGCTCAATAGTCTTCCTAAACAATGATTTTCACCTAGTTTGGTTGTTTATCCTGTCAAATATTGTTCCTTTTTGATTTTCTAGTTTCTAAAGTTTCGATCGTTTGAACCAATTTATTCTTGAAACTGATAATAGCATTTCTTGCGATTATTAGGAGAAAGTGGCTGTCTTTTTACATTTCATAATACTTATGGAGAAAATTTTTCATTGTGACAAAAGCCCACGTATTACAGAGAGAATGAGAGAATTGAAATTTTCATAATTATCGCAGTCAGTTTTCAAATATTCATTTTTTTTTTATTATCATATGTCAAAACTATAAAAATGTTTCTACTTTCATTGTGAGCAGAAGTGTATGATCTCTCTCTTTAATAGAAAAAATTAAGGAAAAACGCACTTAAAAAAAAAAAGAAGAACATACATTCACACATACATTTGTTTTCATCAGTGAATGAATCACTTTGATGACGAAAAATCTAGCAGAAACGAAAAATTCTGTTGTTATCATAAATATTTATGCTTCTTCTCATTTTTTTGATGAGGCTGCCAGCTAGAGGGATCTTGGCTCAGAGGATAAAAATTTGACAAATCAGTTCCAGATTTGCTTGAATCGTTTCTCATGATTGGAGCAGCGCTTATACTCTTGCTGCGCTGTTGTAAACCCGATGTATTCAGAAGCAGCTTTTGGTCCTGAATATATGTTAAATTGTTATTGCTATAGTTGTGATGAGGATTCCCTTTATTCACTATTCGGAGCTCTCTGGCTCTAGATACAGATGTACTAAATAAATAAATGTTTTTTGGTAAGGCGAAGAAAGGATCTGATTATACGCGGTTCGGCCTTCACGACTTCTCTTGGGCGCAGTATGATGATTCCTAGCAATGCCACTTTTTTCAGATTCTCTCTTGCCGTCCAGGATTTCTATTTTAACTTTCAAATATTCGTTGTTTGAAGCCGATAATTTGCGATCAGGAGTTATATTCGGTTGCAATAGTTGTTTATTGCTCAGTTTTAATGGGGACGGATGCTGCTGATATGCAAGAAGACCTGGGTTCGATGGCTAAGTTAACAAATTGACAAAAATAAATCATTTTGAAAAAAAAGGTAATAGATACTTCAGTTCTCATGTGCTGTTTATTATAATCAACCTCGAAATTGTACTTTTTGGTTGGAGGCGCACTATCAAACTCTCCCATTGATAGATTATTAGAACTCGGATGTACAATGCTCAAAGCCAGATTATTTGTGCTCGGACTGTATTCCTAAGATTAAGATAAAAGGTTGAAAATTATGCACACCCAACTTAATACCCTCATCATTTTTTCCAGCGTTTTGACACGCTCAACGAGGATAGGGTAATTTTGCATTTTTTCCTCATATTTTTTATTTATTGATTGCAATTCCTTATTTGTTTGTGTAAGTCTCTCATTTTCTTCTTTCATTTGTTTCAAGCTCTCGGCTAGTTTTTGATTGTCTCTCTTCACACTCTAATTGAATGCCTCTTATTTCACTAGTTGTCGCAATAAATTTTACGTTGATCATGGATTTTGTTGAGTTCAATAACTCATCGCGACTCTTTTCGGAGTCGTCGAGTTTTGACTGGAGAGATTCAGCATACAATTTCAATTGTTGCTCAATCTAACAGCATATGCATAAGCTAATTTCGAAGAACTTTTTACTCTGATATGGTTGCGTATCTCACCTTCATATTTTTGTGTTACTTTTTCAAGTCGCTCATAGTGATTGCTGTCGCTTGAGCTGGAATTTATCCAAGTCATAATCATTTTACACGTTGTTTGTTATTACTTGCTAATTTTACTGTCAATCTTTTTGGATAGCTCATCGAAGACTGAAGTGATTATTTCAACCAAACTTTGTATGTTTTCATAATCTCTCAGTGTTTTCTCTAAGTTTTGTACGTCTTCAGAGTTATCAATGAATTTTTCAAAATATGACAACAGCTAATGGCACTATTAAATTTTGAAAGAGATGTTGTCAGTATATACTTGATCCAAGAACTTTTTCAAGAGTGACTCAGCAGCAGCAATATCATCTTTGGAGCCTACATCTACTCCAGGAGTGCTTTGAGATTTATTTTCCATGTTAAATTAAATAACAATTAAATTAGCACTATTCTCTGTGGGGCTCATTTTTCATTTTCAAGAACGTCGCACCTTTCGAAGTTTATTATTGTAAATGGATGTATCGTTTCCTTATCACTCTTGATCATTAGGGTCTTTGGAAAGAATCAAGCATCAATTATTTTTGGGAGCATTTAAATGCCAACAGAAGCAGATATTGAACGATGAAAAACAACAGTGGTTAATTTTAAAATTGTATAATTGAGAAAATGAATTCATAATTCTTGCATAAGAATTGTTTCTCTCCTCGAAATTACCTCAACTCATGACTTGGATCCACACCTGTGCTAGAACTAATTCTCATCCTTCTTACTTGGAACCTGTGACTGAACTTCTTTTTCGATAAATTTTGTATTCACGCTTTCTCCTTTGGAAAATTATTTCTCCTTTTCAAAGAGAGATCCAGAGAGATCGATGAATAAATTTTCAGGACAATGTTAGTTTGATTCTGTTATATAAATGAGAAGGGGAATTCTAATCAAACCGATTTTTTTGTTGTGGAACTGTCGTTGGTAGAATTAATCAACTTTGATGGCGTCAATTGAATTTCAAGTTGGATAATGCATCATTACGAATAGGTTTGGTGACAGATAGAAATATATATATCAATCCATTATTAATTTTGTATTACTTATAGAAATTATTATTAATAATGATTAACTGTCATCACCATATATCTTTGCCAGGTCTGAAGGAATCTCCTTTATTTCAGTGTTGTAGAACTTCTCAATTTCAACCAGCAGTTTATAGTCTAAAGTCGTCACGAAGTTGATGCAGGCTCCTTTTCTCCCGAAGCGGCCTGTTCGTCCTATTCTATGAATATACTGCTCTTTTTTGAAAGGTAAATCATAGTTGATGACTAGGGATACTTGCTGGATATCAATACCTCGAGCTAAAAGATCTGTACTGATAAGTACTCTTGATGCTCCTGTTCGAAACTCTCTCATTACAAGATCTCTTTGCTGCTGATCCATCTCTCCATGCATAGATGAGACGACAAATCCAGCTTTTTTGAGTTTATCGCTGAGTTCCTCCACTCTCTTTTTCGAGTTGCAATACATCATACATTGCTGAATTTCTATGTTTTGATAGATCTCAATAAGATTTGCGAACTTATCGCTTTCTCTTTCCATCGCAAGATAGTATTGCTTGATACCATCCAAAGTGAGCTCTTCGTTTTTGACAAGTATTCGCACAGGATCTCTCATGAATTCCGAGGAAACCTTGATCATCTCTTCAGGCATAGTGGCTGAAAACAAAGCAATTTGGACATCGCCCGGTACCTTTGATAGGATTTCTGCAAACTGCTCTTTGAATCCTCTCGTAAGCATCTCATCTGCTTCGTCGACAACAAGCAGCTTCAAATAGTCACTGTGAAGGAATTGCTTCCTGAGGAGATCTCCAATTCTTCCTGGTGTACCAACGACAATCTGTGTCCCGCCTTCTTTTAGTTTCTTAATATCTTCGACGATTGAAGTCCCCCCAGAAAAAATCATGATGCTGAGTTTCAGATATTCTGCAAGCGCCTTTACGACAACACCCGTTTGCTTTGCCAGCTCTCGCGTAGGGCTAAGTATCATTACTTGGACATTTAGTGACTGTGGATCAGCAGATTGAAGAGCACCGATAGAAAAGGCACCTGTTTTTCCAGTTCCTGACTGTGCTTGTGCTATGGTGTCTTTACCTGCAATAAGTGGAAGTATTGCTTTTTGCTGAATGACTGAAGGAGAGGTAAACCCATATCCATAAATCCCCCTAATGAGATCTGGGTGTAAGTTCATTTTGTCAAACGAGTCGACAGCCGGAACCTCAGTGTAAGGCTCAGATTGTTGAGTTTTTTTCAATTGCTGGTCGTGCGATTTAGAGTCTAGCATTCTTTCGAATGACCCGACAATTGAGTAGAGTAGTTGTTTAAAACAGTGGTAAACATTTTGGGAAATGTTTTCAATGGGATTATTATAAAATAGAATTTTTAAGTTTAAATAATAGAAAAAGCGAATCAGATTGTTTTCAGCTGCCAGATTTGAACCGATTTCCGGCAGAATGCCAATTTAGGTAATTCCAACGCACAGAATGTTGGAAAAACGTCACTGAGATGGTCAGAAAAACTCTGTTTGTGTGTAAAGCAGAACTTATTTACTCTGAGACCTAACAGGATAACTTAGCAACAAAAAATTTCAAAAAAAGGTCACATAATTGTAAACAGCTAGGAAGCTCCTCGTCCAAAAATTTGAAAAACCAACCACGTGTCCCAGTTCGTTAAACTCGTATATTATTTTTCTTACGTAGAAAGGGTGCGATCAAAAAAAAAGTAGAGGCCAAAAAAAATTAGTTTCTGTCGGACTAGGAGGATTTTTGTGATAGAAGCTTTCTATTGCTGATAGCTTTCTTATACTGTATTTGGTTTCATTGAATGAATGGGCCTTGATGATAGTCATGATTTTTTCGAACAAAGAAGCCCTGAAAATAGCTGATGTGTTTTGTACAGTAGAACCAATACGTTCCGCACAAAATTTTGAATTGATACCAAAAAAAAAACACCATACACACAAACACATTGCCAAATATGAGGACACAAAAGATTAGAGTTGTATAGCAGTACTATAAGTGATTTTGATAGTATATATATTTGTAAAAGGGAAAATTGTCAGAGGTTGAAGTAATAGTAACATCAAGTTACTGAAGGAATCATTTGTTTGAACCACGCTTTGCTGATTGACTTGTATGAGTCAATGAATTATTTTTATGCACACCAGCACCCATCTCATCTGGCTTTGTCAATTTTTTCTGAGTACAGGGACCTGGTATTGCGTTCTGGGTATGTCTAAGATCATAGCTTGTTCTCATAAAAATCGTTTGAGAGCTTTCTGTGTGTGATTTTTCAGGTGTCTTAGTTCTATATCGCGAACTCGATAAAGCTTCCCGGCTAATTAAAACGAAAACATTTTATTAATTTGAATATGGAAATTTGACCCTACCTTTGCCCTTGATTGCGCTTTGAAAGATCCAACTTAAAAGCAGGTCTTTTGAGAGCTTGAGGTTGTGTAAAATCGTAGGAAGTATAAAATATTTTATCTGCCATTTTTTTCACCGGTGGCGTCTTCACACGAAGAATCTTTGCACTATTTTCCTTTGCAATTGTTGTTTGTGCACATGAGAAATTTGTGGTCGATGTTCGATCTGCAGATCCTTGATTGACACTGTAAAAATTTGTAAATGCTGAATATTTTGCCAAATCCTTCGGAGTTTTATCGCGCTTGAGAGGAGTCGTTGAACGGCTCAGAGCTGAATGAGACCGGTTCGTGTCCTTGATAGTTATTTTCGAATTGTGCGATCTGCCACTAACATGGTGAGCTCCTGTAGTATGATTGCTTAGGCGACTTTTGGAATTCACTTCATTTTGAACTCGCTGATATAAAGCTTCTAATGGATTTTTCCGATGAGGTTGTGAATTTCTATTGGCTCCAGAGGAACTTTTTGGTCGAGCATCGTCGTTGTATGTTTTAAATGGTCCTTCGCGTGAAAATATTTCCTTAATGTTGATGGCTTCAGTACTGTATTGATGAGGTGTTATTGATTTATTTAAATTCTTGCTTTGATTGTAAATTTGTCTCTTGAGACCTTCCTGAGACAACTTCTCGGGAGGAATACAGGTCCTAATTATACGTTTGTCAACAATTTTCAAAACATGAGTATTACTCTTTTGCCCGCTTAATTATTGGACTCTTCCCTACTGATGAGCAAGTCTCCAATCTCGTGTTTACTTTCTCTTCGCTCTGCACTTTTTTAACCTTGCGCTTTCTTTTTTCAGAAGATTTATTAAGCCCTCTCTCGTTTTGGCATTCAATATCTGACAATCCTTCATCTTTGAAATTCCCTTTCTGTGTGTCAGCCGTTGAGACTTGTGTCGTAAAATTAGCAAGCAAGCTTTGCTTCGTATAACCTTGTGACATGCAATTACGTTTTGTAGTCGATGCACTAAGACCCGATCTATCTGTTTTATCATTGCCATCAGACCATTCCTGAGGATTGTTCAGCAGCTTGGTCCGTGTATTATTCGTAGAATTATGACTAAACATAGGATTCTTTTCTAATAGCTGAATTAATTTTCTATAAGTGGAAGAAGTTTTGTCTCTTATCCGCAGTTCTATTGGAGTTTCTGGATCACTCTCATCATCAATATCATAATCTGCAGGATTGTCAGTAGTATATTGACTCTGCTTTGAGTAGTAATTCTGTAAATCATCTTTAAGTCCATCTGATCTAAAGATATCTTTAGCCATATATTTCTTATTCTGATTCTGAGATGCAAGATCATAAACCGTTACATGTCGCAGAGATTCTAGAGAGTGTTCTGTATCAGATTCTGAGTCATTCGAATGCTTTTTTAATGGAAATAAGTAGTTTTTGTTTGAAATTGATTTTTCATAGCGTTTTTCAATCTCCACTCGAAAGTCCTGAGCTTCTTGCTTCTGTTCTGGAAGCAAATAAGTGTCTTGCAATGAATTTTCTCGTCTATTCTCTCCTTCTTTGAAATTATTCTCTATTTTTTTGAGAAGTTTCTTATGCGGAGGACTCTGACTTTGGATGACCTTCGCTTGATGTTGATTGTTTCTATATTTCTTGATATTCTCTCGACGAAACTTCTTCATGGCGCGATAATTTTATTAAAAGCTGTTGTTTTTGTTACGAGCAAAATTAAACGCAGACATTTAACATACATACATGAACAAATAATGCAAAGCTTCAACTTTGCAGCCAGAAAAGTCATTTTTCATTAATTTTCTATTTATTCGTATACCTTTTTGCTTCTATTAGTGGCGCTTGCGCCCTCTTCCAACGATTGAATTACCAAAAATTATTTTTACACATTTTTAAATGAATAATTCAATCTAGATGCATCTAATTACTACAAATTATTTGACAAAAGCTAAGTGCTAACCCAGAATAACGTAGAACAATGTTATTGAGATGGTTATTTTTATGAGCCGCTTTAATCTAATTGCAGAACCTGCTTCATATAAACTTCAAAATATACTGTCAAAATAGCCGTTAATAAATAAAATAAATGTAATTAAAATGAGCAATTAATTGCAAGGGGTTCACTTTGAGAATTTCAAGTAATCTTCGTCAGACGAAGAGGTACATGTAATGATTAACACAGGAAGTAATGTAATTCTCAAAATCCTACTCGATATCAATCGAAAATGTAATTCGTTTGTTGTATCTGAATCAGGTGAATTTAGGCGAATCGATATGAACATCTACTGAAATTAAGTAATTCAAGCGCGATGCTTTGTTAGAATGAAAAATGAGAAATCAATTTAACCCACAATGAAAATTTGAAATATATCTTAGATGATTACCCTAGGCTTAAAGATTGTCGTTTTGACTTCGTGCTCCGCTGACAACAGAATTTAGAGAAAATTCATATTGCTGAACTCAGCAAGCGCTACTACAACTAGTGTAAACTTCTATGCTTAAACTTATTATTACATTCAGAGAAAAATTGATACGGTCTACCAAGGAGAAAAAAGACCCCATTTTATATTGAATTAAGGTCGCTTCTAATGAGTACGCCCAAACAACCTTGGAAATTTTGCTCTAAAGATATTCACTCATTCAGGTTTTCTCACTTTTTCGAGGATTATTTGCGCTCCTTTCTCAAACAGCCAATGATGATATTAGCAAACAACTTATTTGAAGAAAAATGATCGAAATAACCTACCAAGACAGAAAGTTATTTTCTAATCATTAATACAGAGGGTTGCAAGTGCTTTTTTCAGAACCTAATCAGTATTTGTCTCAGTAAAATTTATTGTATTTTATGAAGAATGATAAATGGAACAATTACTAATGAAACTGGGAAATTCTCCACAGGCAGTGAGAATCACTCGACCACAAAACTAGAAATGGAAACCCTTTCTGGTCCCACAATTATTTTACAAAGTCAGGAGCTTACAAAAGACCCTCCCTTAATGCAACATCTAGTTGTTCAAGATGATGCTGAAAAACTCAGGGCATCTCTACCTGCCAACGAGGAAAGCTCAGAGTGGATAAAAGCAATATCAGTTATAACTTTTGATATTGATGAAGGACAAGTTATCGAAAATATATATCCCTCTGATGCGCTAAATCCAAAGGAAATGCGCTATTTACCATTGCTCTCGTTTCCTGACTCCAATTCTTTAGCAACTGAAGGATTCTGCAAATATGTGTTTCAACTGAGCAAAAATGGTAGCATTCCACTACTGAAATTTCGTTTAATCCTTTCTTTTTTACGATCAATTAGAGGAGGCTATTCCAAATGGAAATATACATGCTCTTTATGGGTATACATGCTTTTTTCAGAAGAAAGACCCTACCAGTCCTAGAGGCTACTTTCAGAAATCAGTAGTGGTGGTTACAGATAAACTATATACAAGTTTTTTCAAAAGACTCCTTGAGATTATAAGCACCAATTACTTCAGTTTAAATGACCGCGTCCAAGGACGGGAATTACTTCAGGTAATAAATTTGCATTTAAACGTTTTTTAGTTGATATCTCAAAATTGCCTCACCTCAGACTATCTACGATTCAATCAAAAAATGGAAGAAGCCAATTCCTGGCGCGAAATTAGAAACGGAATTGCTTGGAAATAAATTAAGTCTACAAATCCCGAGAGCTTTTTATGCTTTCCATCACACTATTGATCCTGTGAGACCTAAGCATATGATCGGTTATCATAAAACCTCAATTGACGAATTGGAACAAGATGATCCAATCCGCCTAAGATTTCAGAAGGCCTTAGACAACAAACGAGCCAATTCGCTGGACTCCCAAAAGATTGAGGATGAGAAAACTGAAGAAATCCCTCAAGAAGAGACTCAAGATATAAAAATGATACTCAGTATACAAAATATACAAGAGGGAGGAATTCTTCAGGATGTAAACATACTCTCAAATTTGGATACGGAGAAAATCAACGTGTTATGGAAATTATGGGAGATAATGCTCACAAACCAACCTCTGCTTATAATTTCAGATTCTCCAGCACGTTGCAGGTAACATCGAAATCGACATGAAATATTTGCGAAACTAAAATCATAGTGAGCTAGTGTTAGGGCTGATCTCTTTAATTTCGCCCATAGAATATACCGGAGAATTTAAACCTTATCTTACTGTGCATGATCCTTCATATAAAACTATTCAAGAAACATACGAGAAAAAGGGTATCGACAATATCGTCATTGGAGTCACAAATCCTCTCTTTCTGAAAGTAAGGATGATAAATTGGAAACACAAAAAACCTGGTTGCATTATCAATAATCGTTTATCTCTAGATTTTCAAGCAATTTCCGCACATACTCAGGATTGATTCTGATTACGAGTACAGCATTAAGTCCACACAAAAAACACAAAACAGAAAGTGGTAAATTTTTTTTTTTTCGCGCTAAACACGAGAATTTGTGATTACTCTGGGAAAAAATAGGCTCTTGAGTACTAACGAACTTTGTATACAAGGCGATAGCACTGTCACAACCAAATTGCTTCAATCAAAAAGCGAGGAGGCCTCTGCTATTAATGACACACTAATTCGAAAACTATTCCGCAGTCTCACAGACTCATTTTTACAAACTTTCGCTGAATACTTTGCGCTTCAAAAAAACGTAAGTCACGTCCTTGATTGATTATTGAGAGTATATGCTACATTGCAATTAGGACATCAAAAGATTTGAAGCCAAGGAGTTTATGAAATACATCGAAAAAAAGAAATTCAGCTTTAAACATTTATTCGCTTCAAGCTCCAAAATCGTGAAGCTCTACGCACGCTTCCTGAATTCCTCAAACTTCGTTCAATTTCTAAAGCAATGCCAAAATGTATATTTCGCAAAACCTACACCAAAAGGTTCTTAATTCTCAAATAAAATACGTAGCATCTGGATTTTTGTCAGAATACTGTACAATCTAGTTCTATACTATTCAGTTCTTTCATTTTAATTGTGTTAAACAACAAATTTTTTGTTTCAAAACCGCGTTTTGACTGACATAAGATTGATTAGTAAGCTTCATCAAATAAGAGTGTGATTCTTGTATTGGATTTGGTCGCACAAAATGGTGTTGTTAACTTGTACTCAAACCACTCAAGACATAAATTTTTCTTTTTGAGAGCATGAAGAATCAAAAGTATCTATTGTGTATGAATAAGCCGCAAATTTAATGAGCCATTCTTTTGCCTGCTAACTTAGAAATTCCCGCTATTCTGGACGTCAGATCTTTTGTTTATAAGAGCTTGTCGGAAGCGAGAAATGTCCTTCTTGCCCTTGTAGTCGCCATCCTTCAAGTCAACATTGCTAATGATTTTCTCCCAGGAATTTTTCTGTTAAAATTGGAAAGGGAAATTAAGCCAAGAACAACAGAGAGTAACTAGAAATGTACGTAATTGCTGGTCTTTTTGGCTTCGAGACTATCGCTCTGCAGCTGAAAATTATGTTCTTTTCGGGTTTTTATAGTAGTTAGTCTGTCTCTATTAAATGTCTTAAAAACAGTCAATTATCAAAGAGTTTACGAAGCCCATCTATTGAGATCTTGGTTTGCTTTCATTCTTCTCGCGTCTTTATCTTCTCTTTCTTGCGCCTTGAATTGGCATGTTACAGAAATAATGACTCAAAGAACAGACCATTTTTTGCTGCAGAGTTCGAATTCTGTCATCTTCCAGTTTTTTCAGTCTCATGAGTCTTTCTTCTTCTTCAGGATCCTTGCATATGTGATGTGATATAGATATAATAGTCACAAAAACAAGTTACTATCCCAGATTGACCATAACCAAGTTGCCCAAACCCTTGATTCATGCCAGGACTTGGTTGACCGAAACCTTGATCCAAACCAGGGCTCTGTTGGCCGAATCCTTGGTTTAAACCAGGGCTCTGTTGGCCGAGTCCTTGATTCAAATCTGGACTTTGTTGGTGTGTTTGCTCACCGCCACCTCCTAAATTAGGATGAGGCACTTGAGTCCAGAAATCATGATTACCGAAATAATCATCAAAATCGTTTTGCTGCTGCTGTTGCTGCTGGAATCCCTCTTGATGTTGCTGTTGCTGGAATTCCTCTTGGTGTTGCTGTTGCTGGAATTCCTCTTGGTGTTGCTGTTGCTGGAATTCTTCTTGCTTTTCGAAGTGTTCGAGAGCCTGTTGTTGGCCTGTTTTGATATCGAACTGAACTAAACCTAGTGTTAAGCGGGTTAATAAATTGCATAGCTTGATCAATTTTTTGCCTCCATCCTGCTTTGGACCATCTTGTTGTTGCTCAGGACTTCCAACGATGATTTCAACATCCAAATCTCCTCCATAAGCTCGAGGAACTCCGACAGGATTCTCTGGCTCGGAAGGATCATCTTCGACCTATATGAATATGGTCATAATTTTCAGGAAATGATGTTTTCAAGAAATAACTGATCGTTTGTGAGGTCCTGAATAATCCTGAGGGGGTAACAGACTCCAATTTGGCTGGTTTGGTACGTGATTAAAGTCGAATACTTGACTCCATTTATCCATTGCTGGTTAAATAAGATAATTATTCATCTTCTGGTCGTATATTTACTTGGATCAAGCCCTGCTTCTTTAAAATGCTCAGTTTGATGTGGGTACCAAAAGTTGTATGGTGCGACTCTGATATCTTTGCAATTTTCAAAGGCTGGTTCAGTATTGGAGTAAATATTCGCTTCAATGCTTGGGAAACAAATGAATTATGCAAGAAAATAATCATTACTTCGTGCAATCAGACATTCGGACTTGCTTTGCTGCACCACTTATTTTTAGGTCTTTATGAGGAGGAGAAAGGAATTCAGAAAAATATCAACGATCTCGATTTACTTTTGCAATCTCTGACAAAGAGGGTGGCTGCAACGGGACCAATGTAAACCTCACAGTCAGTGCAATCATCGACTGATATCTGGCATTGAAAATCTCATATAAACAGATTTTCATTAAAAAATACCTCTGCAATGTGATCCATCAAGTATACTTTACAATTTGACAGATTCATGACCACAAACTGCTGTCCAAAGATTTGTCCTGGATTTTTGACCAGTGTTTCATCACTTTTTCGGTCAAAAATGAAGTCTTTCCGATTGAGTTTCTTTTTGTCAACCATTCTATTATTTTTTTTTAGAGCACGCTCTCAGTTTATGTATCTTTTTAAATTATTTAATAAATACTTAGTTGAATTACAATTGATATCGATATCGAAGTAAATTGCTGCATATATCGTGAGTTAACCGAGAATTCTCTCTTTTGAATCATATCGATATATAGGACTGGTAGCCCTCTAGTCAGCAGCGTGGAAAATTAAACATCACCCTTAATAAATGTTGGAATTTTTATCGTATCTCAATGATCCTGTCCGGTATCCCGAATGAAGTTAAAGAAATGTAGAAAGCTCCTAGAGCAAGTTTCTCTCTCTACTGCAGCTTCTGCTCCTTATCTCTATATATGCTTTATTTTTGATCTATATTAACATCTGATTTGAGAAATTTTAGTAATATTTTTCTAAACGTTCCGGATTTGAATGAGCTTCTTCGAAAATTTTAGGTGAATTAGACGAGACGACAATCGAAGTAGAACCATAATTCCCTCGGTTTCTCTATAACTCAATTCGAAATAGTCAAGTTCCTTCACATTCGCAAGTTAGACATGACTTGGATAATTATAGTGAGTGTTTAGTACTGGGATCAAAATTAATTTTTATTCCAGTTGATTTATTCTGCTTGCATAACCACGAGGTGTGCATTCTGAAACTGAGGTAAAACTTTCATTCGTCTCAAAGGAATGGACTTTGGAGCTAAAGAGAGGTACTTTCAATTTGAGACTACCTGCAACAGTTTTTAGAACTCCCCGAAAACAGTATATGGGGAAAAGATCTGAAGAAAAATCTTATGAAAACCGAAGATCCTCGGCTGATACTTGGGATAGAAGTTTTATTTCAAATCTTTATCGAAATTCTGTCAAAATAACAGGGGTTCGTGAATTATCAAAACCACAGAATCCTGTCCTTGTCGTCAAAGAGAAAGGAAATTATCAATCACTGAAAAGCAGAAATAAAGTCAGCACATTTTTGAAAATTGGACTCCCCAGCACTTGCTGCTCTCAAAGTGTTGAATTTGTAAGAACTCAAATTAATTCGAACTGTCCATAATGCTTATTTTAGGCAGCAAATGAGACAGACAAAGGCAGAGATAATATGATATATACAGGTGTGCCATTAGAAATTTTTGATGTCCTTGCTCATTTAATACAGGGATGCGCCTCCCACAAATTGGTAGTGAACGGAATACGTCTGAAGAACGAATAAATCAAAACGAAGATCCGAATAAGAAATATGATAATGATGATGAGAGAAGTGTCGGCTTCTTTAACAAAGTCACAAGTATGTGTGCTAGGTCTCTTAGGACTCAATTTGATCATTTGAAATCAAGGAAATTCTGATGAACAAGCATACATGAACAATTGTAAGCAACCAGAGAAGGTTTCTCAACCCTCTAGACTCCCTAAAATACAAAGAGGAACGAGAAAACAAAATAATCGAGCATTTGAAAGAGAAGTATTGATACTTGCTACATCGAGACCAAGTAAATGCCCTTATTGAAAGTTGAGGAATTTATGAGTGGTAGATTTCGATGCTGACAGCGCAAACATGGGAAAATGGCCAAATGAATTAAGTTCTCCAATAGGATTCACTGGGCATGCCATCTTATCCAATTTTCAGGTTGGAGTCAAGGGATCTTATCAACTCCAAAGGAACAGGATGATATATGCCCATAACTCAGTCAGAGATAGCCTCGTCGAGAATGAGATAGTAAATGATACTCGGATGTCGATGCTTCGAGGTCGAGAGCTTCATTCGACTGAGTTTCCATATGAAAGAGAAGAAATCAATCAATCCATGAATAATGAGGGCGCCCCTCTTAGTGATGATCTTCTAATGAGAACCACCCCACGGAAGGTATTGAAGAAGAAGCAACCAATATATACAAGAAAAATTGAGTCCCCAATGCAGCACAGAAAAATTCATCACTCAGCTAGTGAGATCGAGGAAAATTCAGTATATCAATCTTTTATTAAATTTAACTGAATAATTTTAGTCTGTGGAGAAAAAATCCAATCAAACAAATGGTTTTAGAGGAGAGAATGGGCAGCAATCTCTGACAAGTGCTTTGATCTCAGATAAGGTCTACGAAACTAGAAATTCCAGCAATCATCCTCGCCACAAAGCCAATCAAATGAGTATGAACTCAAATATCCAGGTCATTTCGGATATCCACCAGAACATCAATCATCGAACGGTATGGTCGCGAGAAAACACTGATAGAGAATTTGGCACTACTTCGAAAGTTTCAAAAAACACTTCCCAAAATTCCAAAAAAGTCTATACTCAGATAGCTGCTATTGCAAAAGCAAATGACAAAACAACAGTTCGAGTGAGCTCACAGTTTGAAAGAGGAGCTCCTGAAAACCAAAAATATTTAGTTTTCTTAGACTATCTTTATAAAGTGAGTTTCTCTTTTGGTGTGGTGTGCAGATCTCCTACACATCAAATGACATATAAATATTTCATTGGCAAGGGAAACAACAGCTCTTTGGTGCGTTCATTACTAAAAGCACGTTGGTGGTGGACTCCTGTTGATAGCATCGATAGCCCAGAAGTTCATCTTGTTTGGACTCAGCTTCGAAACAATTCTGTCATCGAATCACTCAAATCGAAGAAAACGGTGTTGAAACTACAAGATGAAGGGATTATTTCCAGAGACACTTTGACAAGCAACTTTGAACATGCAAGTTCGAACGATTCAGAGTGCGGCAACAACACTTTGAAGTTATCTTCGGAGAAGAGGAAAAGCAGAAAACAAACTGATGATGAGAAGGATAAAGATCCGGCTCTTCATTTAAGCAAGATTCTCACAAAAAATGAGATCAATACTTACAAGAATTTCACTTCCGTGAGCAAAAAAAATTTGCTCAATTCACACGATATAGAAATCTTGGCAAAATCTTGCAAGAAAGTCAACATGAGTGTTTATGATCCTTCGCAGCTAAAGACACATAATCGTATGGAGAACAATTATCATCTGAGCAATAAAAAGAAATTATATTATAATATGAAGGCATATTATGAATCTATTAAAGATGACGTGTTCAACTATCTCCCAAAGACTTTTCATATAACAAAGGGCACACAAGATGAGAAATACACTAAATTTTCAGAATATTTCAATGAACGTGAGAAGTGTTCCAAAGAAATTGAGAAACAATACAATGAAGCCGATCAAAATGGCAAGAAAGAATTAGCGGAAAAGAGAATACGCAACATTTGGATTATCAAACCTGGAGAGAATACAAATAGAGGGAAAGGAATCCGGGTCGTAAGTGAGCTTACGGAAATCCAGCAAATAATAAACTCAAAAGAAAAACATCCTAATGGAAACGAGAAAACCTATCTCATTCAGCAGTATCTGGATCGTCCTTTGCTGTACAACAAAAGAAAATTTGATATCAGGTGCTACATGATGATACTATCAGTTAATGGACATATGAAAGGTAATGAATTCTGCTAGCAACTCAAATATCTTATGGACCAATGAATAGGTTATTGGTATCAAGACGGTTACATCAGAACTTGCTCAAAAGAATTTACTTTGAAAAACCTTGGGAACAGAATGATTCATCTAACTAACGATGCAGTTCAAAAGAATAGTGAAGAATATGGGAAGTTTGAGAATGGAAATAAGGTACTAATGCTGATATTAATCCGAACTCATCTCTTTAATCTCACTATTTCCTTAAAGATCTCATATGGAGAGTTTCAAAGATACATTGATACTGCATTTTCTGGCGCGAATGTAAACTTCTTCACAGACATTTATCCCCAAATGAGAAACATGGCACGAGACTCTATCCGTGCCGTATATGGAAAAATAGACCCGAATCGATGTGAACATACTTTTGAGGTATAAAATAAACACTAGAGAGAGAGATAAACTCAAATTCCTCCATCAATTTTAGGTGTTTGGACTAGATTTTATGATCGACCAAAACTTCAAACCATGGTTGATCGAAATAAACACTAATCCTTGTCTTGAACTTTCAGCCCCTTTGCTAGCTAGGCTGATTCCTGCTATGCTCGAAAATGCTTTTCGGTAACAAATAAACAAACTTTTATCACTCATCTGGCCTCAAGTCTCGCGATAGATCCTTTCTTTCCTCCACCCATCCCTCTTGGCAACAAAAAGAGTCACTTCCCTGAAAACCTTCTTGAAAGTAATAAATTCGAGCTGATATTCGATGAAGCAGAAGACGGTCCTTGGCTTCGTAATCTCAGTTCTCCAAATGATGAGGCTGCAGGTGAATCTCATAGTTTTTAATAAGCTTTCTAAATCATTGATAGCAGCTCAAATACTTGAGCTTGAAGATGAGATTGAGCTTGATGATGATGGTGTACTTTGAAAGTAGAGCAACAAATTTTTAACCTACATAAATAATTACATAACAAACTTTTTGATAGAAATCACAATTTTTTATTTGTTTTTTCTCCATTGAAAAACTAATAAAGCTGACTTTACTTTTCTTTCTCTCTCTCGCATTCAGTGCAGATGGCAGACTCTATAATCATAACGCAAAAACCAGTGCGAAGATTCTGAAAGAAATTTTTTACCGTGCTGAGAAGAGTGTTCTTATTTACAGAGCATGAATGAAATATAGCTGTTCTAAAAAGTTAAAATGAATGTTATATAACAAGTAACAAATTTCTGAAACTTAAAATTGTTTCTACCCTCACTTTAAAGCAGCGAACTTAGAAGCAAAAACGATATGGCGTCTTTTGTAATAGCTTTGTACGCTGACATATCTAAAATTTAACATCTTTATGCGTTTCTCCAAGCTTATGTTCAAAAGCCCAAGGGTTGCTATGAGTTAGTTCAATTTCAGATGATAGTTTCAAAATTATAAAGCTACTTTTGTATGAAAGCGTCAATCTCCTCTTTCAAAGTCAAGTTTGGGAAAATTAATTCAGGATCCACAGGCACCCTAAAAAGATTATTGATAAATATTCCGTTCAAGAAGAATTTGCCACCTCGTTACAGGATCAAATTGCCCATTTCTTTTAAAGTGCTCGAGCAATGCATAACGTTCATAGGATACACCTGAGACTGTTGTAACAGGATCTTCCATCAATTCCTGATGTTTTTCCAAGTTTCTAAGTCGAACTGAAGGAAAAAATTTACGTATGTTATTTTGCAGCAAAGATGGTCTGGTATATCCAATGACAACTGTTTTGAGGGATCACTCACAAACTGTTTGATCTACAATTAAAAGAAAAGGATGAGGAAGAGCTTATATAAATATTAATTATTAGCATACCTCATCTAATTTTTTTTCTTCTGCCATGTCACGGGACTTAATATCATTATTTACAAGCTCCTGAAACAAAAGATCAGATTTTAAAATCAGAAGTTAGGACACCATTAAATATTTGTAGGTTTCCATTTGGTTAATTTTCATTGCTTCGAATTCTTTTAAAGATAATACTTTTTTCACCCGCAAAATATTTTTTTTAAT
>ENA-UOTX01000867-UOTX01000867.1-compost-metagenome-genome-assembly--contig:-NODE-867-length-28300-cov-51.527655_pt1 | contig 28300 bp, 17 predicted proteins | sample MGYA00238143_ERZ746982 | MGnify/ENA primary metagenome ERZ746982 (study PRJEB28758, sample SAMN06268862) | compost metagenome | isolation source: single cell | place: USA: California, Emeryville, Joint... | reverse complement strand
ATGTTTTTGTTCCAAAGAGGCTTTCTGAATTCAAAATCAGGATCTTCAGGGTCGAGTGGAGCTTGTCTCATGGCGAAACCCTTCTTGAAGACGGTCTAGGTGGTGGGATTAGCATTTGGAAGATTTGAAAAGGGTTTACGTTCTTAGTGACGAGCATTTCACCGAGGCCTTCCTTTCTAAGTTTGAATCTGGCATCTTGGATCTGGTTGGAGCCGACGTTCTCAAGTTGGATGACAAGAACTTGGCTGTATTGGTTCAGGAACTTGAACAATTTGTTGAGGATTTGTCTCTTCTTAGTTTTCTTAACACCTTCTCCCATGTCTGAATCTTTCTTTTTTAGGAATTAATATATATTTCTATATATATTTTGCTAAACTGAGGCACCTTGTCAATAAATAGCAATAACCGACAAATAGCAACTTTTTTGTCATTCAATTATAATAGCAATTTGTCGCATAGCAATCATTTTTATTAGATCTACCAGCAACTCGTTTCCTGAGGACGACGAAAATGATCTTCTGAGGACGCAGTTGATAAATTTTCATGACTCCATGAATCCCAGATTTTACCATTATCAATCTTCTCTCAAGACATATTTGCTGTTGTTGATTAACCTTCCAATGTATTTTTCTTTTAATGACTCTATAATAACTCGAAATCCAACCTCTTCCAAGAAATTCCTTGAATTTTGGTTAAAATCCTATTTGGCCACATTTTTGGGATATTGAGTATATCCTATACTGAATGACTGGTGTTGGATCTTTTCTGCAATTGATCAAATTTCCCTGCGATTCAGAACCAAATAAAACTGATAGAGCAAAGCTTTCCTGAGAATTGGAAACGGCTAAACACTAAATTCTTCACATAAAGAAATTATCCCTTGAGGTGATAAGCATATTCTCTTCTCAGATTACAAATACAATCTCACTCTTGTTTCTTTTTTGCTGATGAACCTACGTCGGCGAAACTTCATTGATTAAGCATCTTTCCTAAAAGAGCAATTTATAATTTTTTTGGTGATATTTTGAAGAAGAGCGATCCGTGATAAGATTCGTGAATACTGGGAAGTTAAACACTCAAATAAGTGATTCACAAAAAGTTTAAAGCTTCCTCATATCTCCCATCAGGAACACAAAGTTTTGCAACTTAATAGTGTGAAAATTTAAACTTTGAAAAAATATTTAATCGATAACTTGCTTTAAGAAAAACGAACAAATATGGACAAAGGAGGGAATTTTAACGTAGCGGATTCCTGGGCTCATGAAAAACGAAGCGAATCAAGCAAAAATAAAAGCAACAATCCCGAAGAGATTCTAAGCGTGCTTGCAGAAAACTACATCAAAAGAAGTTCCTCTCAGAAAAAATTGGAAGATGAACATCAAGCAATCAGCGCAAAATTACAACAAAGACTCATTAAAAACATTGATTACAAGCATGTTCCTCAGAGTATATTCATAATAGTCATCTCAATAAATTGACATGTAAACAGAACAAGAAAATTCAAGGCAAAACGTATCAGGCAGCGGAAGTCGACACGCTACTATCGATTCAAGTCCCAAAGCCGCAGGGCAAAAGGTAGTCAGTCAGAAAGGGATGAAACCTCCTATTTCCAGTATGTGGCAACAAAATCTATCGAATATAGAATTATTTTCTGGTAGATGTCGCAGGAGGCAAGGATAACGACTTAATTGCTTCAATGTCGGCAAGACTGGCGAGGCTGGAAGTGCAATATGACTCTGAAAAAGAGGAATTGCTTAAAACTGTAATAAATGAACTTACGCTGCAGTAGATGTATTAACAAATCAACATTAGGACCAGGCAATTGAGAAAATGACAAAAGAGCTCACATTCCTTCGCGCGAGAGCCCAAGGTAGTAAAGTTGAGGAGCTGCTTAAAGAAAAAGTATGATAAATTGCTTAAGGAATCATGGTGGGTAAAGTGATAACTTAGGAAGAGAACGATAAATTGAAAAAGAAGGTGATGGAAATGGAGAAATTTCTCGCTTCTTACGGGTTAAAATGGGTTGGGAATGATGTGGAAGGAGGACAAGGAAAATTAGAAGGAAAGTTTAATGCTGAGCAAGTGAAAAAAGACATTGATAATGGAAAAGATCTTTACAAAGTGGATCTCCCCATGGAAATCGATATCCAAATCATCGCAAAGCGTATTGCTGAACTCAATTTCGAAATGGGTAAGAGTCTTGTGATGCTACGAGTGTAGTCTAAATTTTCATTTAATTTTGTAGAGAAAGAAGGAGTTCATGAGATTACCAAAGTTGGAGGTGCTCACAAGCTCAAGGTACAGAATCTTATTTATTACACCTACTCATCAAGGCCTCTTGTTATAATAATAGAAAATGGAGCCGATCCCTATTGCTTTTTACAGAAATGGCATCGTACTCAAAGGATATCCCTTCTATAAATACTCTTCTCGCGACGCTCGAGTAAATTGCTGATTTTGTCTCAGATAATTTGACTGCGTGTCTTGCTTAGAATATCATAGCCGATATTTTAGACGGCTACTTCCCCATAGTCCTAAAACCCAAATACCCTCAGGGCACTTTGCTCACTTTCATCAACAAGATCGATGAAGACTTTGATAATAAGCCTGTTGACCAAAGAATCAAGGACTTTAGCAAGCTCGACGAATTGGCTCTGAAACCGCAATCTAAAGACGAATACTTGAAAAATATTCCCGAGAAAGTCATTCGAGATGGAAAGATTATTCCTCTCAGAGAGGAAGCAGCTAAAAGATTAAACAAAGAGGAGGCGTCTGCTTTCAAAGATGATAAAGATGATCCTTTAAGACAAACTATTGTAAGATTTTATCGAAAAAACAAAAACCATATTTAATTATTTATTCGCTCAGAAAATCCCTCAGGTGCAAATCATTGAGGTGGAGACAGAAATTTTTAAGAAAGAGAAAGCAGGATCGCTGTCTGATCATGAGATTGAGAACTTAACGACGCTTAAAATCCAGTTGCATGAAGGTGATTGCAATTTGATCATCAAAATGCTTGCAACGGACCTTATGACTGATCTTTACTCAATTATTAATAAGCATTGGTATAATCGACTTTATTTGATTGCGTTAACTAATTCTTTGAACTATTCTAGTGAGAATAAAAACTTTGAGGTCTTTTCAAGATATCCTTTAGAAGTATTTCAACGAAACGATACGAGGAACCTTATGGATCTCGGGCTGTTTCCAAATTCGTTCCTCTTCTGTAGATTGAAAGCCTAAACTCAACGTGATAATTTAAGCTACAGACTCTATCTATGATTTGAAATTTTTCATTGCTAATTTGTCATGTATATATAAGATAACTGTATTACGAGATCAAAATAATTTCGAAAATTATTTTTTTTTTTAAAGAGGCAACTTAAAATGAGAGATATTTGGAAATGTTCCTTTCTTGTTCATGGGCAGTATCTTAACACAAAATGTATGAAACCCACAAAGGTGAATCAAAATAGTGAAAATCCGAAGATTGTAAAAAACTCGAAATAATAGCAATGAAAGTTGGTTCAAGTCGTCACAATGGTGAATTCACTTTTCATGTAAGCTAAGGATACTGACAGAGCTACGTGCTAATCTAAGTCGGATACTATTTAAAGGAATCTTTAGAGCTCAAAGGAGAAAATGATAAGAAAGAAAAGAACTGCATTGAAGCATGTAATTTGTATCTACCAAAACGAAATAGACAGAAAATAAAATTCATTTCTCTATTATCCAGATTCCAGAAGGTGGCTTACTTCAACCAGTTTCAATTTTCTCTTCAAGGCTAGAAGGCTACTGATTATTCTGATATTTACTGATATAAAGAGTTCAAATATGCAACTTGTTAATTGAACATGTGTTTTACATAAAAAAAAAAATTCTGAAGGAAGAAAGGATAATTTTAATGTTGAGAAGAATTCGTTTCTTCCTCTCATTTGTATCGTTTTTATTAGTGACCATTCTTATCTTTATAATTCTCTTTCATGACAATACCGACCATGCAACCCATTCTCTTCGAATTGACGAGGCTGAAGTCAGACTGCTCAGCTTACACGTGACGGATCTTATTGAAGCATTTAAGAAGGAATTTAAAGAAAAAGTATCTGAAATAGAAGAATTAATGGGCAGAAAGGGTGTTGCTGAAAATGGGAAATGCTTGATTGATCCTAATGCAACACAAAATCCAAAGCGACAGCTCCAAAGTTTTATTGAAGGTGAGTGCGCACCTGTAATTTTGGTTCCGGGTCTCATGGGAACAAAACTGGTGATTGAGATTGATTGCGACATTTTAAAGCAACACCACCCAGAAATCATGGATGCATGTGGATGGTCCACTTGCTCTTGGAGCTTATGGCGTAGAAAACCAGCTTCTGAATATCTTCTTTGGGTTCCCAGCCCTATTTCACCTCTATCCATCCTTTCAATTAGGAATTCGTCAAACTGTCTGGGCCATTTTGTGAAAACCAAATATAATGCTTCAGCGACAACAATACCACGGAAGTATGCATATCCCAAAGGAGTTCGAATCACTTGGTATGGGAACTCTCCAAAAACACAATCAAAGGCTGAAGGTGGGCTATCAGCAATCAGAAATATTCTCCCTCTGCCTGTTCAGACACAGCGCACCCAGGCGTTTGCAGTGTTGACTCAGTATTTGACTGATTTAGGTTATCAAAAAGGGCTCACTTTGTTTGGTGTTCCTTACAATTTCCTGCAAACGTATTGGGCGAATGAGGTGTCGTACACTTTCGAGAGGACAATTCGATATGCGTATGGGCTGACTGGTAAGAAGGTTGTGATAATTGGGCATTCTCTGGGGAATCTAAACGCGCTCTCTTCTTTGAATCAAATGAGCCAAGATGATAAGGATCGGATGATCGCTGCCTACGTGGTCATATCTCCTCCTTTTGCAGGAGCTCCAAAAGCACTTATGAGTGCACTAGGAGGCGATCCTTCATTTCAATTTGGCTTTGGTATAGGCATCAATTTCTTTACACAAGCTCGGTTGGTCGGCGGTGCATCGAGTACGCAAGATTTAATTCCAAAAGATCTTTACTTTCGATTCAAGAATGAAACTTGGATGCAGGATCTATTGAAACGAGCTGAATTAGAGAAAAAATATGATCCAACGACTCAAGAAGGCAAGCGGTTTTGGGACCAAATCGATCTTCATGACCTGCCTTATTCTTTCTTCCCGAATCCATCAGAGACTTGCTTCATTGGGTTTACCTCACGAAATAGCCAATGTATGATTGGAGTTTCAGACCTCACAACCGAGCCTGTTGTAACAATCAGTGGGAAGAATTATTATGCGAATAGAACAAGTATACAGAAGATGATACAAGAACATTATACTCTAAGGACTGCGGATGATTTCAACAACATGTGGAATGATTCATTAGAAGCAGGAGTAGAGTCTTTTACGAATCCTGGAGTTCCAATTGTTTATGTATATGCTAGTCATATCCCGACGGAGAAAAGGGTCGAATGGGATGACCCTCCTGAATTGAATACCCAAGAAGGAAGGTTCTCTTTCCCTACGAAAAGAGCTATGGGTAATGGCGATGGCACTGTCGAAGTCAGTTTTTCGCTTCCGCCTGCTTTCAAATGGGCATGGGAGAATATCAATAATGGCCAGAAAAATAATGCCAAGCCAATCAAAATTGTCGAGCTCTGTTCCACTTACGAGAAAAGTGGAGCGATATGGGATGATAGTGATGTCAATGGTACTCACATCATGACTACAACGACCTACGTGGGTCTTCCCTGCCGTTGTGGGGATTCACTTCCAACTGATGGAGGAGACTGCTTTCACTCACAAATGGTGAATGATCCATTTGTAAATGAGCTGATAATGGAAGTAATTGAGACAAACCAAACTGTTTCAGATAAAGGTGCTGCAATCGCATACAAATTATCGAATGCAGCAATTCAGAGACTGCAAAAGGAGATTCCATCTCTCACTCGACCTCGGAAAGATCAGAACGTTGCAGCTTGGTTCCAAGAAGCTCTGTAAGTGCTGGAGAAATGGCATACGCTATCTATGACTATGTTCTTGAAAAACTCACTAACTGATATTTGGGACTAGCTGTAGTCCAATGAAAAGTCCGTATCAATAATTTAAGTAATATCACAAAAATTTGACAAGTTAAAAGTTATTAAAAGTAAATTAAGATGTAATTAAATGCGGAATTCGCTCGCTCTGGGCTAGATACCGGCTTACTTTGAAATGTTTTTGTGATCTATTGAAGAAGACCAACAAGGGCAATTGAATCTGTTATGTATCAATTAACGGGTTCTCTATGAAATATGAATCTAGATTATTAATTTTTATATGGGAATATTTGAAGAGAGGCTACCCTCTCCTCCTTTCATATAAGAATAAACGAAATTAAAAATAAATCATATAATCCTTTTTTAAAAAACAGTTGAGGTTACAGAGCTTCATTTACTTTTGACCTTGAATGAATTTGAGTCTCTTCATTATGATCTTCGAAGGTTTTAGCTGTCGTGTGATCGACGTCAGAGATCTCAAGCGTGTCTGAAATTTTAGTCTGATCATTTGGAATTTCTGGATGAAGTTTATTCGTGAGTTTTGGGAAGCAGCGCGAAAGCAAACGCTTGAGGATAGTCATCACTCTATTATACGTGTTTGTGATAATGAACGATAGGATGTATCCAAGCCCGATCACATTCATCACAACAGTCACACTGACGCAGATAATTTTCATCAAATCAGTGTTATCCGTGTAGAAATACGAGAAAAAGACTGTGGTGATATAAGCGTACAATGAAAGTCGCACTCCCACCACGACTTTAGGATCAGCATAAGGCTCAAGATAGCCTTCCAACCATTTGTACAGGTAGAGCATAATTATCATCGCCAGAGCCCTGAACTTACTGTCATCTTCAGAAAGGTTACTTGCTATGATTAAGCCGAATTTGAGAAGTAATACACCGAGTGCCCAGTAGTATTTGTCTTCCTTGTATGGGTTGATAAGCTGGCCGAAGATTTGCCTTAGGGCTTTCGGATGGTTTTTGAAGCATCTCATACCAATGATAATAAGAGAAGGGATACCCACACTCCAAACAGCCAGAGCTGGAATCGCGATGTAACGAATGAACGAGAGGTATTCTGGTGATGTGCAGGATACATTGGGATCGGTATACACTATTTTATCAGCTCCTGGGAGACCGAAATCAGTACAGTACAGCAGTTTGATCAACTTATCACAGACAGAAGGGTAGTAGAGGAGATAGAATGTCACTCCGATGAGCAAAAACCGTCTGAATCGTTTCCATGTCAGTTTAAATCGATAAACGAAAACGAAGTAATAAAAGGAAAGAAGGAACCATTGGATGACAGGCGTCAGGAGTGAAAAGCTAGCTGAGACACAGCCAGTGCATTTGGCGTCTAGATAGAGGCAGACTTCAGGATAGAAGAGGAACGCCGAACTTGCTCCAGCTCCTCCTCCGCCCAAGATTGAGAGCAATTCCTTAAAACCTCTCTTGAAAGTGAGGACGATACCCATAATTTGACTGTACGTAATCAGTAGATCGATATATAGAGCCTGCTTTAGAGTATTTCTGACAGTTTCATTATTTTCCTCTTGAAGTACCCTCTCGTTCAGAGCTTTCTGCTTTGAAAACACATAAATTGCATACAAGAAAGGAAGCACCCATAACCCAAATCTGTAAGCAATTAAGAGCCAAGTCTTTTTCGGGCACTCATAGCAGCCGTTAATATTATCACCAGAACCATAGGAATTCTCGTAGTCGCATTGTAAACATAGAGGGCCCTTATATCCTTTTGAACAGTTTGAGTAGTACTCTCCAAGACATCTTCCTTGAGAGTCGATGCACTTATGGATGACATCGGTCGTAGTATTAGGTCGCCAGAATCCTTCCATGGGAGCAATGTAAGCTCCTCCCTTACATGTGGCGTTAGCTGGACAAGGTTTGCAAGCGAAAACAGGATTCAAAGAATAGTTTCCGGAAGGACAAGGGTTGCAGATTCCATTCGAAGTGTCGTTATGTTCTCCCATTATGCATCCTCGTAAAGTTACCCGCAAAACGTTGCTGAGAGAAGCATATTCCGAATTGTAGGAAAGGGTGAAATTGAGCGTCTCGTTGGCTTTCCCTGTCATTACCAGATCGACTTTGTCCACGAGGCAAGAGCCAAAGGAGCACTTGAAAAACTGAGAGTATTGTTTTGGGAAGTAATTGAAGGTGAGAGCTGCAGTTTCCGAGGGATCAGGGAAGAGCACGGAATTACTATCGAAAATTGTTACATTTATTTGGATACTTAGGAGAGAAAATGATGAGGCGTTATGCAAACACAGAAAGTTGCTGTTGTCCGCGCACGGAGAGATCTGAACTCCAGATTTGGGATCAACAGAAATCGTGTAGTTCAGCGAGGTCGGTGCCCCTACCGTAAGAGTATTATTGAGTTGAGAAATATTCCATCCTGAAGAATCACCAGTAGTGTCATAGAGCAGATTCCCGACAGCATTCATATGTGTATTAGAGGTATTGACCGAAAAGATTGTGATATTCTGTGACATATTATTAAAGATCGCGCCTCCAAGCAATTCTGCGTTCGAAGAGTCAATACTACTATCAACGATCGATAGGTTCCCTGAAAATTGCTTCCTGCCATCGATGTTAGGAAGGAGAAGTGTCGCTACAGGACCGTATTTAGCGTTTAATTTGTCAAACGAAGAGTTAGCGATCGAAAGTGCGAAAGGAATTTTTGGGTTTTGATTGAGAATAGAGAAGACTCCTGTGCTATTGGACTTGAAATTGCCGAATGAACTTCCGACTGTCTTAATGTTAACCGTACCTCCAGGAGGTAACTGGTTTTTGGAACCCTGTGATGAAGGGGGATTCGACGGATTAATCACAGCATTAACCAAACCTCCTAAATATCTTCCGTTCTCGTCAAAATAATCTGCGTAGGTTGCACGTGAGCTTACCGCGTCAGGTATTATTTCCATGTTTTTAAAAGTCGTATTGAGAATGTTAAGAGAAAAATTGGCTGATGTTGCGAACACAGGAGGCGGAGTTGCTGACCCTTCAAAATCTAGCAAAGTATCGTTGAAAGTTATGTCATGGCTCCCTTGAATCGACAACAATTTCATCGGTAATTTGCCATTTGGTCCGAGGTCTTCACCGTTTAATCTGGAACTTTCCAGAAATCTGCTGATCTGACTACTCATGTTTTGGTTTGTTTGATTAGTATCATTACGAACCTCATAGAAAATTCTCTCGAAGCTTCTTCGGGTCAAAAACAAGCTCTTAGAAAAAAGTACCTGGCCTCCTAAGTTGCCAGTACATTTAATAAAAGTTGCTGGGGCTGGAGTTCCAAAAACAACTATTGTGTTATGGAAATTGAGTGTGTGTCCTGACTTTTCTATCGAAAACGCCGTCCGCTCCGAATAAATCTCAGAGTCTACTGAGTAGAAAATCATGCCACCAATGAACGAAGTATTTATTTGACTAGGTGCGAGATCAAACAGTTTGTTCTCATGGGTGATATCTTCCAAGTAACAGTTACTGAATGTAAGATCAAGCGATGGAGCCCACCCACTACGCAAGAATGTGGGGGATTGGAGTACTAACTTCGTGAATTTTGTGTTCTTCATGCTCACATTCATGCTTCTCTCGTCAAAGGTAGAAATATACATGAAATTGTCTTGCGTGATGTCTGGAGAAATAAAGGTTATATTATCAAAGGTGCAATTCATAATCTGAATGTCAGCTGCTTCGAGGTGAATGAAATTTCCAAAATTCGAAATCTCTCCTCGATATCCCAGGACACTGATTTCGTTCAGAATGAGGGATGGAACATTGGCTTCAAGGACGGCAAGATTTTGTATATTTAAATCAGTGAGTGCATTCGAAAAGACTACCCTGGATATGTTGAAGGTCGCATAATCAGCTTTGATACGCAGTAAGGCGCTTCTCTTGGTGGCACTCCTTAATCTCACTACGCTTGTGTCTTCGAAATTGTTGTCCCTGAAAATAATGGTCTGCTTCAGAGTCAAGTCGATAACACTATCAACGATCTCAAAGAGCGCACTCACAATCCCAACCGAAAGAGAGCAATTTGAGAAATAATTGTCTCTCATCTCGGTTATTATCGACATATCCAAAGAAACGAGAGAAGTATCATTGACAAATAAAGATATAAACTTGTTGCCAATGAAATAAAGGCCCTGGCTGGATATATCGGATAGAACCTTTATTGCTGCTGAGCCACCATTTGAATAACCGAACTCATTCTTCGTGATACTCAGGCTTTTTATACTTTGTAAGACAAAGAATCCAGTTGAAATATTTTTGAAATTGGAAATTTGATTCTGTGTCACGAAAACCTTGTTGAAACCCTGTATGAAGGTAACATAGCTATTGTTCGCTCCCCGTATGGCCGTGAAATTGTTGGCTTGGAAGATCAAGTTATAAGGTGCTTCATACCTTTTCGGTAGGAGAATTACTTTGTCTTCTATTGAGATAAAATTAACGCCTGAAAAAGAATTCCCGTATATCAAGCTGAAGTATCCCTCCTCGCTCATAAGCTGTGAAAAAATATCCTTAAAGTTTTGAATTTCAGGGCCAACCAAAGATCCGAAGACGGTTTTTTCCGTAAGTAGAATATCTAACTTGTAGTATTGAAAGGCGTCAACACCGAAAGCTACCGTTGAGGTAATCGCAGCTCCTTCCGCGATCGTAGAGTTCGCAAATATATTGTTAGCGAATACGAAGAACGGTGAATTCGTTGAAGCCAGAATGCACTGTCTCAATGAGACATTTTGGAATGTTGATTCCTGAATCGATAATACTCTATAGAGCGGCAGACCATAGATCACGGCTGTACGATTAACTTCTGTACGATAGGTCACGTGCTCACCACCATAACGCGTGTAATCTATCGGCTCTTGATGGATCACATTTGCACGAGAGATTTCAGTGTTTATGATACTCAAATTCTGAACGATCAAACTCGATGCTGCTCTTGAGTATAAAAAATTCATGTAGTTGAAAGTTGAATCGATCAGACGGAATTGAGAAACATAGCCCTTTACCCCATCAAAGTGCACTAATGAGTTATTAGTAGCATCTCCCACTTGACTTGCCGTTATTTTTGAAAAGCTAATGTTTTTGAGATTAGCAACGATTCCTTCTCCATACATCAGGCTTGTCAACGATTGATTTGCTACCTGATGGCAAAATCGCATGATTTTACTATTTTTCAATATTGCTGCCTCAAATGTCATATTTTCAAGATTGAATTGGGTCTCTTTTTTCCCAAACCAGCGGTTAAATATGTCAAGATTCTCATGAATAAGGCAAGCATCGAATATTATTGAATTCTGGAGTTCAATGTTCGCAGCGGTAACATTGCTTACATTAAAGTATTGAAATTGACCTGCAATCGTGAAGAAAGCTGCTTGTGCCTTGTCCGTTATGTGAACTTTGTTAATCGAGATTTCGCTGTCGATTCCCTCTGGTGAAGTAAACTCAAAGATGTGGAAGGAATCTCTATCCGATCGAAGGGAATTGTTGAAGAAAATTACATCTTGTATTGACGTTTTCTTCACAGCTTTGATGTCAAATAGAACTTTTTTGTCAGTACTATCGAAAGCGAGTCTATTTAAAATTATTCTTTCCAGAGAGAGACGGTTTATGCTTTCAAATTTACACCAATCTCGGTAAAACCACGAATTGATATTAGTGGCATAAAACCCCACGATTGATACCTCTTCCGCAGAAAGAACGGATAATACCTTGCTTAGAACAGCGGTTTGAATTGGAATGTCAGGAGCGTCGGTATTTCTTGGTGAAACCACAGAAAAGTTCGTGATTGTAAGGGTATTCACAGCATTTATGGATAGAGCGCGAGGATTGTTAAGGTCGAGGAAAATTTCCGCGTCTTTTGAATTCGGTGCATACATAACAGTCAAATTGGTGATATTGATAAGGGAAGTGAGTGTATCTTCACAATTTATCTCGAGAAAATTGGGTGAAAGCAGCCAAGATATTTCTATCGTTCTAAATGTGATGAACTTCGCCATTTGGATCAATATCTTGGGATTTCCTTGATTGTTTATTTGGCTTTCGGACATATTGACGTTCGTGAAATTGACATTGACAGTGTTTACTATCTCTAAGCTACTATTGTAGAAAGCAAACGTCATGTTTTGAAATTCGAGAGTCGAAAGATTATAAAACCTCAACACTGATTGGGTGTTGAAGGAAATTCTGGTAGGAGGATCAGCAATATCTGACGTGTTGAAGATAAGAGAGAAGTCTTGTTTGTATCCAACAAAAGAAATCTGGTTGATGATGGTATAGGTGCCTGGATATACGATGATGCCTAACTCTTTGCATGCTGGGTCAGAATCTATAACAGATCGGAGGGTGCTCGCTAATGAGCCCATTGTTGTAAAAACACGAGGATCTCCATCTTTAGCTGCTTCAGAAAGACCTTCTGCGTCAAGGTACCAAACCTCACACGGTTCGAGTGTCGAACTCAGACAAAACAGTAGAAAAAGAAGATAGATTCTTATTTCTGTTTTCATTTTGCTTGTTGTTATCAGAAAAGTCTCTTATTTTCTTTTTTCGCTATCAAATAAAATTAGGTTTATAGCTTACATCAGAAAACTTCCTTATTTTCATGAGTTTTATAATGGTAAAATTTTGAAATAACACCATTTTGAGTTGTTGCAGGAATAAAGACTTTAATTTCATATGTGAGAGGAACCAAGCTTACTAATTCAGCAATATCGTTGTCTCCTGAGGAGGATAGCTTAACGGATTTTGACCCATTGGAAATCTCGTTTTAAAATGTAGTTTTATGTATTCTAAAATCAAAGCCACGTTTTCTGAGCTTATCCTTACGTTTTACCTTCCGCGAGCTCAAGACAGCGAATGATGACTCTTTCATAGTCCTGAATTCTGATACTGAGTGAGATCAGTTATGGTTAACTGATCAATTGAGAAGGATCTTCTAGATATGAAGAATAGGGAGAACTTATTTTTTGTACAAGAGGTGGAGCTGGTATCAGGGCCGTTTCTATCATTCCAGTATCACTCACTGCTGAACAGAAAACTCTCGATCCAAAGATGACCAGTTCAAGATTAGAATCCAGATTTAACTTTCTTTGAATAGCCTTTTCAAAAATCATACCGTGATCTGTTCAGGACTTAGTGATAAGAAATGTCTTCGTTTCGTACTCTGAGTCATTTAAGACTCTAAAATCCCAGAAAAAACAATGATTGCAGTTGGATGTAGCGGTCACTCGGGTACTAGAGGGTGGTTTTGAGCTATATTTACTTAAACCACGAAAATAATGATTGAGCACACACACAATGAAACTAAAAATATGTTTAGGCATTGCTACTTCTTCTAACTAGTAGTTGAAATTATGTCTCTATTAGAAGCTACTAACTAAGTTTGCTCTCACAGATTTGAATTCTAATAATAGATGACTCTCTATTTGAACATCTTTCATCACGATTTGGGAACTCAATCCGAGTTTTGTAGCTTTGAGGGAAAAATATCGTAGCAGCTTTGCGACGAGGAGACCTTCACATACATGCTTCTTGCAAGAAATGAATCGTAACTGAATTGTATATTGAAATATCTAAGAAGATCAAGCAGGCTTGTTGATTTCCGTTGATAGGGAACTGTCCGCTAATGAAGGTATTGCCAGGATACATCACACCTGCTAACACATGATATTAATTGAAGAGTTTGTAGCCTACCTGAGATTGTAAATTAGTTGACTCATTGCTTGGCAGACAGCAGAATTTGTTGTTATGGAGGAATTAGAGAGATTTCGAGCGTCAAGGATACATAGTTTGCACGGGTCAAGAGCTGAAGTCAGGGATTATCAACTTTAAAAAGCCTTTTTTTGGTATGGGCAAAAAAAATTGGTTGTAGCCATTCGACCCAACTCTCTATAGATGGACACTACCGTGTACAACACTGAATTGAGTTCTCGATGTAGAGCTGAGTAATCACCTATATTAACAAATCACTGATACCAGGTGATAGGCTTTTAAAATTTTCTCTTCTCTCTAAGTGACTATTTGGAAAACTAAGAACGAAAAGAAATACGCAAAGAACTTGAAAATAGGAATTCTTTATCTAATTTGGTTTGATTTTTTTTTTTCTTTAAACTCCTTCCATCAAATGGACTTTCTGTGTCTACAATGAACTTGAATCAAATCAGGCCTGCTTATTTCTCTGAAAAATTGGACAAGAGAATTCTGGGAAACGTAGTATAAAAGGATTCCTCGAGCAAAATGGACAGTTGCAGGAAGGAAAAGGCAAAAATAAATAATCGAATTTTCAGGATATTTTATTCCATAATAGACTCGAAATCGAAAAATCTAAAGTCAACCTCCAAATGACAAATAGAAGGAAATAAATTAAAATTCTCAGAAAATCATTGAAAGGTTTCGTTTATATTATTTTCCACATGCAGATAAATCGCCGCTATTTCATACTGATATCGCTTCTGCTTGTATCAACCACAGCTTTACTGATTCTCTTCCATGACAACACCGATCACGCTACACGCTCTTTTAGGACTGAAAAAGGTGAAGTGAGAATGCTCTCATTAAAAGGAGCCGACTTTCTCAAAGCAATCACCAAAGAATTTGAAGAAAAAATGTCACAACTTATCGATTTCATGGAGGAAAAAGGTAAGGCGGAGAAAGGAAAATGCCTGAAAAATCCCGATGCAACTGATGATGTTAAGCAGCAACTTCAAAGTTTCATTGAAGGAGAATGCGCCCCGATAATATTAATTCCTGGTCTCATTTCAACCAAGCTGATGGTTACAATTGACTGCGACTTGCTACAGGAGCATCACCCTGAGATTATGGAGGCGTGTGGCTGGTCAACTTGCTCTTGGAGCTTGTTGCATAAAAAACCTGCTTCTGAGTATATCCTCTGGATCCCAAGCTTCACATCGGCTTTGTCTATGGTTACCAAAGGGAATTCTTCAACCTGCTTTGGACACTTTGTGAAACCTAGATATAACGCCTCAGCAGAAAATATTCGTGAGAAGTACCAATACCCTACAGGAGTTAAGGTCACTTGGTATGGAAATACCCCAAAAACTCGATCGAAGGCAGACGGTGGCTTGTCCGCCATCAGCGACCTTCTTCCTTTGCATCATATTCAAATCTTGGGAACAAAGAAATTTGGTGTATGGACTAAATATTTGAAGGAATTAGGCTACCAAAGAGGGCTAACTTTATTTGGGATCCCTTACAACTTTCTTCAAACGTATTGGGCAAATGAAGTCTCATATACTTTAGAGAGGACAATTCGATATGCATATGAGCTGACTGGCAAGAAAGTTATTTTAATCGCGCATTCTCTTGGAAATTTGAATACTCTTGCTGCATTGAATCGGATGAGCCAAGAGGATAAGGATCGGATGGTGGCAGTTTACACCGCGATCGCACCGCCCTTCGGAGGAGCCGCACAAGCCCTACGAGATTCACTCGGAGGTGATCCTGCATATCAATATGGATTCGATATCGGTGTGAATTTCTATAATCAAGCAAGCTTCATTGGAGGATCGTCAAGCATACAAGATTTACTTCCAAAAGATCTTTTCTATCGTTTCAGTAACCAAACTTGGTTGCAGGATCTATTAAATCGATCACAGTTAGAAGAGAAATATAACGTATCCACTTCTGAAGGCAGGCAGTATTGGGAACAAGCTGGCCTTAAGGATCTACCCTATTCTTTCTTTCCAAATCCATCAGAGACATGTTTCGAAGAATTCAATTTAAGGGATAGTCATTGCATGATCGGTATTACGAATCTCAAAACTGAACCTATCGCAAGAGTAGCCAAAGAATTTTATTATGCTAATGTCACAAGCATCCAAGAGATGGTACAAAAACACTATAATTTGCAACCTTTGGATGTATTTAACGGCATGTGGAATGATTCGTTGAAAGCAGGGATAGAGAATTTCACCAATCCTGGAGTTCCAATTGTTTATTTTTATGGAAGTCATCTACCAACAGAGAGGAGGTATGAATGGGATGAGCCTCCTGAGAAAAACACGAGTCAAGAGGAGTTCGCACTCCCATCTAAAGCGGTGAAAGGCAATGGAGATGGAACAGTTGAGGTAAGTTTTACGTTGCCTATTGCTTTCAAGTGGGCGTGGGAGAATATCAATCTTGGTAACACAACCAATGCGAAACCAATAAAAATAGTGGAATTTTGCTCGTCTTACAACAAGAGTGGACCTATTTGGGATGACCATGATGCTAATGGCACTCGAATTATGACTACAACAAACTACGCAGGTGTTTCGTGTCATTGTCGAAATGTGCTTCCAACGGATGGGAAAAATTGTTTCCATGCACAAATGGTGAATGACCCACACGTTAGTGACTTGGTGAGAGAAATCGCGACAACAAATGAAACTGTGTCGAACAAGAATGCAACACATGCATTTAAATTGTCGAGGGGAGCTCTTTGTCAGCTAAAAAAGGACCTACCTTCTCTTACCAGACCACAAGAAGAGCAGGACGTCACAGCTTGGTTCCAAAATCCAGACGAATGCTAAAAAAAGTGGGCGCGTTGCTTCTGCATAGTTTGATAATATTGGAATGGGACTTGAAAAAGCGAGTCTCAATGAAAACAATATTTAGATTATTTATTAATTCAATAATTAATGGCCTTTATATCCTGACTTGCACTTAAATTGCATTATATTATTGTTAAGAGCAAAAATGGACTAAACTTTATTATTCTTCACTCTGACACAAAGGTTTCAACATTTCAAATATGATTGTCCTTTGGTATAACTTGTATTATCTAATATTGAAAATATATTCATGAGGACTAACAATACTTGTTTTTCTAGATGCGAAATCTCTCTGTCACTGATTGGGCCAGAAATTTGAGGAGTAAAAGGATTAATTTCAGGCGAACCCGCTCCTATGAAGAAAGCTGCATCTGTAAATGTCTACAAACACAATGTAACAAATAAATCGTACTGCTAGCCATCAAAATAACTTTTTATTGAATTTAAGAGAGATTGTTGAAAAACACATTGTCACCAAACCCAACGAACAGTTTGGAGTCTTTGCTTTGCAGGGAAGTCAGGAAAATATACTGATCCAATTCAGTTTCATTCAAGCCCAATTGCTAGATTTAAACATTTCATTAAAGAATGAACCTAATCGGCACTTCTTTACCTCTTTAATTGCACTATAAGTCGTATTTTCAGCACTAATAGAATTGTTTGCAGCAACAGCCTAGAAAAAAAATGTTAATTATCTATCATACTGAACTCGATCATACCTCAGCTGCTTGGACAAGGTAATATGCCTGAGCTGATGCTGTCGCATTGGTAAGTGTAACATTTTGCGCCGCTTGAGCAGTGAGAACATCGATCTGTTTCAACACCAAAGAAACTGTTTGCGCATATGTTGCGGTTGTAGCTTCTTGAATTGCGACTTGAGTTGCAACGATTGAGTCTTCATAAGAGCTCGGAAGCTCAATATAAGTGATTTCAAGGTTTTCACAGGTGGCGTAAGCTGCCTGTAAAGCCGTATTTAGGCTCGTAAGCATATTTGTTCCGATAGCTGCGCGGTTAGTCTAAAGACAGTTTTAATTGTTAAATTTTCACTCATAATTTCAATTATTACCCAATAATCTTGTGCAGCATAACTACCGGCAATCGCGAGTATGGTTTGCCTAGCAATACGGAGGTAAGTGCTCGCATAGTTGGTTGCTGTTAATTGATAGAGCTTTGGAATATCGGCTTGAATCAGTTTGTATTGGAAAGCAACGCTGAGTCCAAGGCTCAATCCTTCATTCGTTCTGGTGCTTAATGCAGTTGCTAAACAGTTGAATGAGTGAGGAAGACCTGTGAAACTTTTTACCGACAGCATCAGAGTCATTGGAAATTTTAATAGTTTGCTGAGTTCTTGGGAATGTAATGAAACTATTCCAAGGGCCAATGAGATATCGTCCTCCGTCGTAAACTAGCGTTACAAAGTTGATAGGTTAGGGGAGTAATAAAGAGGCTTACTCGTTTCGTTGTCGATAGATTTAGTGAATGTGTTATATTTGAGTCCCCATTCGGTGGGTTCAACAGCGCCCCAGGAGAATGCGAAAACAACGACTCCAACTAAGACAAGGGCTGAACAGCAGATGATACCGGCTTTAGAGCTCTCCATAGCAATGAAACTTTTATTGATTATAAGCTATTGTTAAAACGGTAAATAAAGGTGAAGTTAACTTTTAGGTATTGACGATATAAACGGATAAATGTACTTGCGTTAATTTTTGGAATCTTTGCTAATGACTCCAGAAAAAGACGAAACTCTAAAGTTTAAGCAGACCAATCCAGTGGTAGCAGATGGGAATCATAAGGTGATTCAAAAAAAGCCTTGTTATTGAGAAAAAGAGCATAATTAAAATTTTCATTAAATATGTCGGTTGGTTCCATTCTATTGATCTAAAATTCAAACAAAAGATTGGAGTTTTATTGCTTTTTGTGCGTTTTGAGGCTCGCAGGTTGAGCAATTTATTTTGAATAAATAAAATCTGAGGATATGAGTTGATATTAACCGGTTTATTTTCTTCTTTCTTTATTTAGCAACAGACATTTTTTGAACACAATCTGTAACATTCAAAAGACAAAGGCTTCAATCGTGAGAATGAAAAATCAGTTCGATTAAAGCACCAAAATAAAAGTTATGAATTAAATTACTAAAGATCAGTTTTCAAACGCCCTAAACCTCTCCACAACAAACAATAAAATGACTCTTTATTGACGCTGGAGATCATTACCTAAATGAAGCAGGTTTATAAACTAGCCTAAATCATTCGCATGTGATGGGACTTAAATGGTCAACTCAAATGCATCAGTGCCAGATAACTGTTAGCCGCATAAGTCAATGAGAACATTATTTTGAGCTCATCTTTCATTTAATACATGCTCGCGTTATTTTATAACATCACTTTGAACTCGAAATATTGAGAAAAGGTTCTCTTTATACAAAGTATAATATTACTATTATAAAGTTGTTCCAGTAAGTGAATCGATTATCATGCCAAAAAAGTAAGAAACAGCGCACTCCATCATTTCATAATGCTTCAAAATAATCAGTTTCTTCTTCATGAGTTGAATTTCAATGCTCAGGATGGATTTAAATCTTCCACAAATCACATTTGAAGCGGCTGTGAGCGAATCTTCAATAAATCACTAAATTAAATGAATTAGATTATTTTGTTTTTTCATGAAATCCATGAAACTCAAACTGAAGGATGTAGATGAACACACTACCTTCGAATCGGAAAACCATAAAAAGTAATTCACTCACATGGCTACTTTTCATTCTATCAAAGGAAGCGATCCAAAGCAAAGAATACCCTAAAATTTTTCACATCATTCAATAGCGACATCACAATCCCGAAAGTATTCCTACTTTTTGCATCAGAACCGTTGATCGAAATATCCCCTTCAATTAGAACATCACAAGAGAAGAGCTTGTTCCTTATCTCAAAGGGGAACTCAACGAAATCGAAAATCTCATTCATGAACTCAATTTCAAGAAGAATAAGATTTTGGACTTTATCAACGAGCTTCGCAAAGAAGATACAATAGAACCTGAGTAACTCGAGCATTTTTTTTGTTTTTGACACCATAATTAGAGAGAAAACTGTGCAAATAGATATTGCAGAATTTAATTTCGAGCGACTGTCGTCCAAGAGGATCAAAAAAGGCAATAGATTCTTCTCCGATAATTCGACCAGCATTATTGAACTGACCAAATCAAATTTTTCTCAAGTAGACTTCAGGGTTTTCCCATTAGTTGACGAGACAGGACAACCTCAGTTAGAGTTAGAGGCAAGTCTTAGTCAGCAGACTTCTGAAAGTCAGTCAGCTGCTCAGGTGCTGCCTTCCGAGAATTTAGAGTCTCGAGAAACCATAGATATCGAACCTAAAATGTGCTTGGAGTCGGAAAATACGAATACAAATGTACAAAATGAAATTAAACTGGATGAAAAACAGGACGAGGTTGCCGAAGAGAAGGAGTCATCTGAATCTAAAAGAGCAGAAATTGCTGAGGAAAAAGGTATATAGCGCAAATTATTATGGATCGTGTCTCACCAGCAATGGACGTTATTAAGATGATATCGACGAAGTTATGAGTGATGGTTCGGGGGTCAATAATGAAGAGCTCGAAGGTAATTTAATGTGGGTATGAGATTTTATCAGTGTTTTAGATAAGTTAAAGCAAATAAAGAAAATCGACGTTCTATCGAGAGCTGAGATTGCTGATTTGGCGGCTTATTTCGGGCTAAAAACATGTGATCAAACAATTGATCAAGTACGACTAATTACCAGATTTTTCAATCTATTGATTTATGTGAAATATAGAAAAGTCTGAAAAAAACTCTAGAAGAGATTGAAGCGTACTATAAGCGGAAAATTATACCTCGAGAATATATGTCAGGATTTACTCCAGAATTTTTGACTTATCTTCAGAGCTAAGTTTTGGTTTGAGGTCACAACATCCAGAGGATTATCTATAAATAACTTGTGTAACACATCTTTCTCTATGGCTTTAAAACTTGTAAGATTATATAGTTATTACCTGTGGGAAATGCATTCAAAATTAACTTTTCACAGTTTATACTCTCATAATTACATAACGCAGTTTTCATTTTCAAGAATCAGCTGAGCGATTGTTAACTCATTGAATAGGAGAAGCTCTTATTGATTAGTTGGACCTGAAAGCAATTATTTATTTATTCAAATTAACAGCAATCTTTAGAGAGAAATTATTTGGTTTCCAATATTTATTTCAATTTTCCATTTTGAGAGTAAATCCATGACCTTTAATCAAGGAAAGCTCAGAGCTTGATATACAGTCTGAAAATAAAATAAAAAATGATTAACATTATCAACGCAGGAAATGCAAATGTTTTCAGCGTTTATCCATAAATTTCTTCATCATAACTATAAAAATTCATTATGTCGAGAAGGAATTCTCAGACACATTATGGACTGCAATAGACATTAATCGCCTTGACCCATTTTTCCGCATCATGATCCACAGTCTAAAAAATTTTAGAAGAGCTAGCGCCTCAAAAATACTTTAAAAGTGTATTTTCGACTTGGAATTATCACAAAGAATCTGTTCTTCGATTCGATCTGCGCTTTTGTATTCCCATTCAACGGTATCTCTTTCTACACGCCATCGATTATCAGTTCATGAAACTAGGCTAATCCTTTACCTTGGGTGTATTCTTATTTGGATCATGATACTTGAGTCTGGGCTCATCAGTCAACACCAGTTTTCTCAGCTGATAGAACAAATAGGTCGACTTTTTACTCACGTGTCCTGATAAAATCTCCTTGATTTCCTTAGTTCTGTCTGTTGGCGGGGCTATTTGTGAGAGCATGGTTGTATTATCTGCTTCTGTCATCAGCGTTTTTTCAGTTTCGAGAGTTTTTTCTGTCTGCTCTGTCTGCTGTGAGTTCTTCGCAGCTTTCTTCTCCTGGCCTGGACTTTTCTGGAGTGTTTGGAGAGAGCTCATCCATTTTAGCATCGCTGATTCCTGCTCAAAGATGTTGTCGAAATTGATGCCTTCGAAATATGGGTGACTCTTCAAAGCTGCGTAGTCGTTCGATGAACCTTCAATGGAATTTCAAAGCATGTAACCATTGCAGCAAGTTACCTGGAGGACCAGCACCGAGTCTTAATTCAGGTGTCCGCACTAGCAGCTTCTCAATAATATTCTTCGTAACGGTATTTAGTCCCTAATAAAAAAAAGTCATCTCGAATCAGCTTTCAGATCCATAATTTACTGCTGGCCATTGAATTTTAATTTGTTTAATCTGCTGGAAGACTTGTGTTTCTTGTGTCGCATTGAATGGCAGTTTTCCCGTCGATATCAGAAATATAATACAACCTTTATTGAAATTTGGTTCAGATATATTTGTTTCAATCTCAGTTTCACCTAATGCCCACAAATCTGCCGGTGCAGAGCTTTCACCGTCTTCTATTAACTCCGGAGCGACATACTGAGCTGTCCCAACAAACGTGGAACTTCGCTCGATTTTTCTTTTTTCATAATCTGGCTCCTCTTCTGCGTTCTCCACGTTACTTCTTTTTTTACTAAACATTTCGCTTGGTCTGAGTTCGCTATTGAAATATTTCGCGGTTGCGAAATCAATCGCTTTGAGATGGCCGTGCTCTGTCAACATCAAATTTTCTGGCTATACTAGAATTAAGCAACAGCTTTAATATGTTCTTCACTGACCTTTAAATCTCTATGCGCGATTCCCTTCTCATGTAAATACTCCAAAATCACAACTATCTCAGCCACAAAAAACTTTGCAACTCTTTCGTCAACTTTTCCTCCTAAGGTTGGTACAGATTAGTGTATTCGACAAAGTTAATTAAACACTATTGGCTTTAATAAATTCAAAGAATCCGCCTCCTGCTAAGTAGTCCATTACGAGGTAAAGTTTCCATTTGTCTTGAAAACTATAGTACATTTTGACAACTCCTGGATGGTTTAGCTTCGCTAAAACATCCCTTTCAACAACAGCCTGATATTCTCTTTCTTCCTAAGAATAGCAAGATGGTAAATATTCGAGTACAAACTGCATTTACGATCTTCATAAAGCTTTTATCTGTGATTTTCATAGCGTACATTTTGTCATTCGAGTTCTTTTTCACGAGCACAACTTCTCCATAAGCTCCACGTCCAAGCGGGCTCAAAATCGTGAAATCTTGTAAGCAAGGAGCTTTGCGAGGACTCCGATCAGGACTCTTCTTTTCTTCCTCTTTCTGGATTCCATCTTCTTTAATAATGGTGACAGGCTCTACTTGAGTAATTGGTTCTTCTAGAGATTTCATTTTCATAGGAAAAGTTATCGTAAATTTAATTCGTCTGGAGGCTAGACTGTTACTGCTGTTTTGTGGTTTAGATTCTGTCCCTTTAGCTTGGTTCGAGTTTATCATTTTGACTCAAGCTCCTGGTAGAGGCGGGTTGAAGCAGTTTATCTGTCTTTTAATCCTGAGGATATTTAAGGCAAATAAATTGGTGCTTGTTATGAAGAGTCAATTAGTTAAGATGCGGCTAATAAAATTCTTGGAATTCCTCATATCGCATCAATAAATCAGCCATTCTTAAGACCCAGGAACCCTCCTTCAGTACTAATCCTCTCGGCAAGTTTACAAGACAATTTTTGTAACTTTTTTGAGCCAATCTTATCCACAGTTCGTTTGTGACCATGCTCTTTGAGATAAGGACCTCTCCCTCAAGTAACAATTTCATTTTTTTAAGTGTTGCTCAAGATCTGAGAGGAGGGTACATGGACACATAGACACTTCTAAGTAGAACTGGAACCCTAAAATTGATTTTCTGCAATGTATTTTATATTCGTAAATAGCACTACAATTTATTAATTTAACGATATCTTGCGGACAATAATTTCGCAGGCAGGCTAAAACTCTGAAAATGTAAAGAAACCGCTTCGCCAGGCATATAACTATGTTTTCTGAGTAGGATTCCAAGAAATAACCCCTCCGAAGTTGCAGGAAAACTCCCGGCTCAGCCACCTAAAACACTAGCGGATTTCGGGTAAACGATCGATGGTTATTCAGCATAAGCTTACTATTTCTATGGGTTGATGGACATAGACTGTCGGATTCTGCTTTACAACACAACCTGAAGAAAGAAGCTGTCAATTATGAGAAAGCAGAGAACCTGAAAATTCTCATTGTTACGAAATTTAATGATGACGAATCATCTTCGATATCTCTCAAAGTCATCAAGTACCCTTAGCACACCGATATAGGTGTCTCACACTCCTTCGTATAGAATTTTGCAAGAATTTAAACATCTCGTGTACTTGGAACCAGAAGCTATCCGCGAAATTAAGGGAAATTTGAAGAAAGGGAAGATCGCCGAAAATAATTTGCACGAGTTCAACGTGGCAAAACATGCTAATGATATCGATCTTCTGATCACTGTTGGTGGAGAAGGAACTGTCCTGTGGGGAGCTAGCCATTTTCAAAACAAACCCGTGCCCCCAACCTTTATCATTGACGAAGTAATAGACCTCTTTCTAGAAGTCTTAATAGTAGCTTTTGTAGAAAAATAGAGAAGAAATTTCGGCAAAAACTTATAAAGAGCAACTCAGGGTTATGTTTACCCACATCAAGAGTCGAGCTCCAATCTATGTTCAAAAGAGATATAGAATTGCCTGTGAGGTAAGAGAGATTTCTTCTGGACAATGGCTTCAATAATTGTGGTTGATTGGAATTAGCTTGCCACTGGAGATGAAAAACAGGAATTTTTGGCCTTGAATGAGTTTCTCATTGATAGAGGCCCATCACAATATGTCTGCAAGCTGGATCTGTTTATAGACGAGAGACCTTTGACAACATATTACGGTGACGGAATGATAATTGCCACGCCAAACGGTTCTACTGCATACCAGCTTTCTGCAGGAGGTCCAGTTGTCCATCAGTCGGTAAGTGCTTTCTAATAATTCATTGCTCACAAATTTTGTGAAAATCTAGGTTCCTTCGATCGTAATCACACCCATTTGTCCTCATTCACTTTCAACAAGGCCTTTGGTGCTACCAATAGATTTGACGCTATCTATAAAAGTAAAATATTATGGCTATTTACATGCTCTCCAATGAGATTTTCTATAGATTAACAAATTTTCTCGACATAACGCTTGGTTTTCACATGACGGACTGAACAGGAGAGAGCTCTCCAAGGATGATATCCTAACAATTAGAAGATCTGAATACTATTTTCCGGGTAAATTTGCCTTGTTCTGACTTGAAAAACTAATTTACCCCTTTTTATGCTAGTTATTGTTGAAGAAACCCAACCTTTGATTGAAAATTGGCTCCTAAGACTCAAATCAGTGCTTGGATGGAACACGAATCTCTAGTCTGACTCCGCCAGACTGTTTTAGGTTGAGCTAATTTTGAGAAAGGTACTACTGCAGCCCATCTCCTTTAGTACACACACTTTTTTCATATTGCACCTCTCACCAGCTACATAGTTTTTATGTGAGGTTCTATCTGACCAAAGGTCTATTTTATTAGATCAAATTCTGTAAAAAAAGAACTAAAAATTTGATCAGACCTAAGTTCATTTCTCATTCCTCTCAACGTTCGGATTTTCTTAGATAATTTACATAGAATATAACCACTGAGATTAAATTTCAGAATATTTTCACGTGGGATATCCATAATTTATTCGTCGAAAAATAAGTAAAGCACGGAAAGGAACTCCATTGACACATTTTACAACGACAGGAATGAACATAATAAGGCTTTCGTTAATTTTGTGCCTGGTCTTAGTGGTCTCTGCTGAGAATTTGCATGCTGACAACGGATTGAACAATACCCAGTCGCAAAAATTTGATCATCTGTTCTGGGGACACTACCGACCACATCGACTCTCTATTGTCACTCAACGCTCGCGATCTCCAATCAGCGTTGGACTGCTCTACTCAAGCAGAATTCCATATAATGCCGATCGCACCATATTTGATTATGTCGTTCAAGACTCAGTCGGTCCTTCAAAGAGTTTTATTGCTGGAGAGTATATGGGCAATGATGGCGAGCGATTCAGTCAGCAAATGGTTGTCGACATGATCCTGAATATGAGCTACAACGTGTCATTCTTGAAAACCAACCTACCTGACAGCTCAGATCACTCTTGGGTGTATCTTATCGAACCCTACGCAGTGAATAACACTCAAAAACGACCTCTCATCAACACTTTTGTGCATATTAGCGGAGAAACTCTTGACGGAGAAGGCAGAAACACCTTTGAGATTATCGAGGAATCCGAAACTCATTATTTGCTAAAGGCTTATGACCTTGCAACTAACACATTTAAGGGATATTTTGATATTGAAATCATTATGGAAGAGAAGCCCTTTGTCCCGCCTCCTACGAACGAGACAGAGGAAATTTCATTGGAGCATATCTGTGAATACAAAGAAATTTGGGCAGAATTCCGTCGGTTGCCTGTTACAGATTTTCCTTTGCCAACGAGGCCGTTTATGTGTTTTATGAATGTGGATCCGCTTGAAGTATGGGACCATAAACAGCATATCTACTCTCATTTAGTGAATGATCGGTATTTGAATACTATGCGCTTTGATGAAGTACGCTGCAGACCTGCGCAGAGGAGGTTTAACCTCGGTATCCTGCAGATTAGAAGTACGCAGTTAGATTTCAAAGTGAAGGTGACTCATCACTCAAGAATTGTGCCAAACAAAATTGCAATTAAGGATATCGAACTTGGCGTCGCGTCGATGATGGTTTTGTTTTATCAAAGACTTGAAAAAACCTTTCCATTAAGTAACCCGCCTGCCGAAAACGTCGGACCTATTTTATCTAAGATTCGAAGGTCTGGTATTAGTAATCTGTTAGGTGGTCTCTCCTATACTTATGGACCTATACTAATAAAAAGACCTTTGGATAACTCGACTTCGAAGACAGCGAATACTCTTAATTTCGCGAGCCCAGACAAAAAAGAATTGTTTTCTTCAAGCCCAAGCCGCATAACTTTTCCTCGAGGATTTCTATGGGATGAAGGGTTCCATCTCCTATTAATCTGCCGATGGGATCGAAGACTCTGTATGGAAATCATCCAAAGCTGGCTGAATACAATGTCGCCAGAAGGCTGGATCCCCAGAGAGCAGGCCAGAGGACCTGAGCAGGAAAGCATGTTCAGTGAGAAAAGATTCTTGTACCAAAGCGAGCATGAAGCTAATCCACCAACGCTGCTCTTGGCCCTCGAGTTCTTAATGCAAAGCACTAACAGCTCTCATCCAAAATACCCTGAAATGGTTGAGTTTTTGAATTCAGGAGTTGAGGCAAAAATCGTCAAATGGTTCCAATTTTTCAACCAAACTCAAAGGAATTTCGAAACCGACAACGATCCCCAATTCAAGAAACCATTATTCCGCTGGCATTGCGTAGAGCCTTGTGAGAGAGGTCATATCATGGGCTCCGGACTTGACGATTATCCCAGAGCCGATGAATTTGAAGAACCTATCGCGAACATAGATTTGCAGGTCTGGATGATTGTTATGGTCAAGACCTTGAACGCTATTAAAGCATACAAACAAGAGGCGCCTGACCCAGTCTTCGTTGACCTCGAAAAAGCTTTGATAGACACATTGGAGGAATTCAAAGACCCGAAAGACAAATACTACAAAGATATCGTTCAAGATTTGAAAGATTCTGAACCTGGGAAAATTAAGAAAAAGTTCAACAGTCATTTTGGATACGTAAACCTCTTCCCATTCCTTTTTGGGTTGGTACCTCCAGGCAGCGACAGTTTGAAAATGATATTCGCTCTGACAATTCACCCAAAGGGCTTATGGTCAGAATATGGCGTACGTTCGCTTGCTACAGTTGACAAGTTCTTTATGAGAGGAGAGCAGTATTGGACTGAGCCAATTTGGATGAACATAAACTACCTCATTGTAAGGGCGGTGGTTAGGTACTATCCAGAGGAGCAGGGAGTGGATGAGCTCTACAAGCAGTTAAGATCGAATTTGCTGAGGACGGTTACGTTGAACTTTATGAAGACGTATACGTTTTGGGAAAATTATAGTTCGATCTCAGGCAAGGGACAAAGGTCGCCTGCTTTCTATGGCTGGACGAGCTTGGTTGTTCTATTGATCTCAGAAATGTATTGATAGAGGCTATTTGTGGAGATATTCGTTTAATTTTTAAATAAAGCAAAAAAAATCCGATTTTATCTTCATTTCTCACATTTAAGAAAGAAAAATAAAAAACCTATAATTTTGAAACTTTGACAAATCGTTGCAAGTAATAAAAAAGATCTACCTCTCTTCAGTCTTACAGTAATCTTTGCTGGATCAAGTATGAATGAATTAATATCATCGTACTTGGAAGCAGAGATAAATTCCTCTCGTTCGATATAAAATAAGTGTCTCACTAAAAACTGGAATTAACCCCACTCGAATTAGTCAGCCCTTCATTTCAAGCTTCCCTTAAACGCCTTAATTAGTAAAGAATCTCACTTCTCAGAAGAATTTTGATAAAAATATACTATTTAGCAACGCACAAAACCGATGCCTCATTTAATCATCGTCGAAAAAATATGTTATACAATTTAGATGAGAAAACCTCAACAGAAGTAACAGCAAAAAGAGTAATCTCCTTTTCGTCTTCTTCATTTATAATTTAATAAAAACACAGAATAAAAATCGCATTT
>ENA-UOTX01000866-UOTX01000866.1-compost-metagenome-genome-assembly--contig:-NODE-866-length-28324-cov-13.550218_pt1 | contig 28324 bp, 21 predicted proteins | sample MGYA00238143_ERZ746982 | MGnify/ENA primary metagenome ERZ746982 (study PRJEB28758, sample SAMN06268862) | compost metagenome | isolation source: single cell | place: USA: California, Emeryville, Joint... | reverse complement strand
AATGTCTCAGAACCAGAAAAGTTCAGGTTGGGCAGATATTCTTGGATGATTTCTTTGGAAACTTGACACTCTTTATGGTCCAGATATCCAGTGGGGTCTTGAGCAACTTCTTTTGGCTTGATAGTAACATTGTCCATTTTGACTACTTTGTAGGTGTAGAGGATACCCGACAGAATTGAATAAGCAGTTTGGATCCTGAGATATTTGGTGACGACTTCAGCAGTGTGCTCTTCCTGAATGGTTGAGGTACGTCTACCCATATCATCTTCGAGATCGTAGCTGTTTTTCGGCTCCAGCAAAGGAATATCATGACCTGAAGCAGATTTCCCTTTCTGTGGCGCTACGTTTACGCTATTTCTATTCTTTCTCCAAAAGAAGAGAAGTCTTCTCATTGTGCTTTTAATAGTCTTATCTTTGTATCGGATGAACGTAAGCGCAAGCGGATTTCCCAGTTTTGCGATGTTACCAATAATACTGATGATTTTGATATAAACTGGTTCAGTTTCATGATCTGTGATCGTCGTTGCAAGTACAGCAACAACAATGTTACAGACAGCAAAGATGAACCAAAGAACCGTCGAACAGAGCAGATAGTTGTTATAGTTACTGAGGAAGTGAGAGACACTCTGCTTCGACTGAGGGCATTGTGGCAATCTTTTCTTGATATGGTACGAGGCCGAACCACTAATTATTGCATAGATACCCACTATAGCAGGACCGAAGTATGCAATAGCACCACTAGTAGAAGACCATCTTATTGAGCAGGTTCCAAAGAGTGTCTTTCCAAGTTTTCCAGAGCTGGCTAATACTATCAGCCCCAGAAATGCAACTGATATGGAGACAATATGGAACGTCTTTTTGAACACTCTTGAAGGTTTGATCGCATTTCGCAACGATTGGATAAGGAAAACACAGAGTGATATGTTGTAGAAGTACTCCAAGAATCCTGCTGTCACTGAGAAGACAGCATTGCCCACACAAAAAGTGCAGTTATTTGCAGAATCAACAAATATGGAGCTAACGATCCAGTGAGTGTTAAGAATGAACTCTGCCACTGAAATTCCAAAGATGATATCTCCTGGTGGCTTTCTTAGATTTTTGAAGACGATAAAACCGATAATTAGGAAGAAGGAGCCAATCCATGAGATAAGAGAGAATATCATAAAGGCGGGCGGCCAAGGAATATTGATCCCTGCGGCTTTTGGATCATAGCAATAATCTGAAGAGTTGTCTCGCAGTCCAGTAAACGACAGAGCGTTTTCCAGGGAATCGGGTGTGGAATAGGACATTAGGGCCAATTGATAATTTTGAAACACAAAAATATGACAAATACAGACTTTAATAAAATTTTAAACTCGAGATGAGTTCGTATATTTCAACATCAGAATACAAAGCTAATATTGCTCGTTAAGTATATCGTGTACCGAGTGAAATATCACAAAACGTTCTGGGCGACTTAGATTTGAATTTTCATGTATATGATGAGTTGGATCGAACCTGGTGTCCCCTATGTTATGAAATAAGAGTCCATCAATTACAAAAGTTTGAGGGAGATAGAGAACAAGAGTTTGGAGATTCAAGAGCTGGAAAGCTTGTTGTTGTCATCTATTTTATTGGAATATGAGACGAAATACATCTTTGTGGTAGTTTCGAGTCTCTGGTCATAGTGACATGCCATTTGAGATAATTCTTTGACAAGAGACAAGTATCATTTATATATCATGAACAATCTAAGTAGATAATAAGAGAATTAGTGCATTGTAGAAGGAATTACTGAAATATTAGAAAAAAGGACATTACTATTGAATGAACTAGATCTTATAACCTTCTGAAAATTATGATTTTGCCAATTCAGCAATTGAATCCAAAATCAGGCTGAAGGAAACATAATTTCAGATTCATTCATAGCAAGGAATGTTGTGTTATGCTGAGGACAGGATAGAGTTGGCATTCTAGAACAATGCAAGCCTCGGAGTTTGTTTGAGTGGGCATGCAAAGGTTTTACAAAAACTTTAGTGAAAAAAATTTTTCCAAATCAAATGAGTCCGAGGATACATGAGTCCATTCAACAAAATTTTTCGATTGCAGCGAATCTTTATGATAATAAGTCGCGCTCCATTCTTTTGCAAAGGATGTGCTTGTTACTTGCGTACATCTCTGCAACTTTCTTCATAAGCCTATTTTCGTAATTTTGTGCTTCATTGTAACCGTCAACCCTGACGATTTCATTATTTCCACTGATAATGCGTAATGACACTGGTCGTTTTTGTACTTCTCGAATCGAAATCAATATTTTTGTTGAAATTTTAAATTTATGAATCACTGCGACTCTGCTATATAATCAACCTCGCAATTAAACTTTTAATCAAAAGATACAAATCAAAAGAAAAATATTATGGAAGGAAAGAAAACCTACAAAGCACTTCAAGTTCAACCTGACTTTACTCTCAAGATTGAGGAAGTTGAATTCCCACAACTCACCGATGACCAAGTCCTTGTCAAGATGGCTGCAGCTCCAATCAATCCTTCAGATGTAGGCAGATCAAAAGGAAGATACGGTGTCCTCCTCCATACGGCGTTGGTTTCGAAGGCGCCGGCACTGTCGCGCAAGTCGGTAAAAAGCATGAAGGTCGACTCAAGGTCGGAGATCGAGTCTCCGTGGTCAACGATGGGAAGTATGGCACTTGGGCCGAGTACACCGTTACTACCGGAGATAAGGTATTTCCCATCCACCCAGACAACTCATTTGAAGAAGCTTGCTCACACTTCGTCAATCCTGCAACAGTGTTATTGATGTTAAAGGAAGTCCAGAAGGAAGGTCACAAAGCAGTGGTTCAGTCTGCAGCTGCGTCCTCTCTCGGAAAGATGTTTATCCGTGTCTTCAAAGAGAACGGAATCAAGACTATCAACTTAGTCCGAAGGGATGATGTGAAGGAAGAGTTGCTTAGTCTTGGCGCTGACTATGTCCTCAACACCACCGATCCTGATTTCGAGGCTAAACTAGGAGAAATCGCGAAAAAGGAGCATGCGACTAAGTTTTATGATGCTATCTGTGGTGAATTCACAGTGAAAGTGCTGAGAAAACTCCCATTTGGCAGTGTGGTTAATGTCTATGGTGGATTATCAGGTGACATCAACTTGCCAATCACCCTCACGGATTTATTCGGAGGGAAGACAATCAGCGGCTTCATGCTGCAGGCTCATCACGGCAAATTAACCCTTGAAGAGAAAATAAAATTGGCAGAGCAGATTCAAAGTTCGCTGAAAACTACGCTCAAATCAAATGTGGCTCAAGCATTCTCATTAGAAGAATTCGAAAAGGCCATTGAGCACTCGTTTAGATTTGGATCAACAGGCAAAACTATCTTGAAGTTCTAAATTGCATTGCATTCAAGTAACACCATTTACATGTTCGGTTGCAATAAATAAAAAAATATATAAATATATTCTATTGCCTGCCCATTGATTCATATCCAATCGATCATAATGATTAAAGAAATGCACTTCATCGAAAATCATCTGCCATAGTTGAGTTTTAGGAGATCTGCATAGTTAATTGAATCATCATTTGCGATAGCTAAATATATAAATTTAAAAATGAAAATGAAATTTTTCTCATTCATAAATGATAGAGAAAGCAATGACATATGCAAAAATTCAACTCTTCGAAAAAAGATTTGTAAAACTTGAAAAGACAATTAAAATAGATATATTAGATTGGTTTAAAAAATGCTTAAGCCCATTGCTTGAACGAAGGCGTATCACACGTCGCCTCAATGCGATACTTTTCAGGTAATTGCTTTGGGTTAAGGTCGTTTGATATACTTGCGGGATGTTTCTTTTTACGGCTCGAATGCGAGTTCAGTGACCTGCCAGAGTTCGCATTACTCTTTTCACTGTCTCTCGACAGAGTGGGCTGATCTGAGTGCTTTCTCCTTGGAACAACTCCCCCAGTAATATCAAGACTTTTCAATGAGGACCTTTGCCGCGGCTTTTGCATTTTCTTCAGTCTTTGTTTCTCTTCAATTTTCATTACAAAATCTGAAAAACCAACATAATTCTTCTCAGTTAAAATAGCTGAAACATCTGGTTGCTTCTTGCTTTTCGAATCTTTCGGCAGCATTTCATTCTTCTCATCTTTGCTAACTGTCTTCATTCTCCCACTGAACGGTGTACAAAGTGTAGGACTTTCAAGATTAAAATTAATCAGTTTAAATGACATCGGCTCAAGGTCATCAGGAATAGATTCTTCAGAGCTTCCGGATTTTTGCGTTTTTAGCATCGGAATGTTGTTGCTCGTAGTCGATTTTTGATCCACAATAAGCTCAAGTTTCGTCAGTTCCGAGCCGATTGAATTTTCTTTCAGATAAAATGATTTCATGCTGTGTTGCTAATTATATTCATAGAGATTGTTAATGCTCATGATGAGGAAAAATGCACTTACCTGAGGTGCTTTATGGAGATTGTGTTTCACAAAGATGAAGCTGCGAAGGCTGTCGTTGCTGCTTAATATTGACGTATGTGCCTCGTTTGTTTCGCTCAGATTTTTCGACCTCTCTCTGTCGCTCATGAGCGCATCCAGGTTCTTTTTCAGAATTTTTTTGTGCAGTTTTGAAGAGTTTGAAAAATTAAGCATGCTTGCTTTATCAGAGTGATGCTTAGCGAGTTCAAGGTCTGACTTTGGCGCCTCAGAACTGACTCTTCGAGGTTCAACACTTCTATGGCTGCTAATCACTAGCTTCTCATTTAAGGCGTTTTTTGATCCTCTCTTTGTGCTGAATAAAATCGGTCAATTGTCCTCGTCTAAATCAGATGGTTTTACGATTTGTGAGATTTGAGCTCAAGCTGTTGATCTTGAGGCAAGAGAATCCAAAACCATTCATGGTTTAGAATTTGTGACGATCTTAAACGTTTCTTGGGATTATCTTGTAACAGTCTGAAGCAAAGATCACGTGCTATGTTGCATTGTTAGAAATCTGGATGCGCGAAAAATTTATTCATACATTCATATGATTTTGAACCCCAATGCTTCTTGGCAAATTTCACTGCAGCTTCTTTGTTCTTTTTCAAGATTTTGCCTGTGTCCTCAGCGCCAAAAGGAGCTCTCGCTGTTAACCTATCAAAGAGTAATGAATAAACTTAATCTCTAATTCCGAAAGTTTTACATCGCATAGAGCACAACACCAAGACTGAAATAATCAACACAGTGGTTGTAATCTTGGCCCCTCAAAATCTCAGGAGCGACGTAACCAGGAGTCCCACATTTTTTCAAAGCCCCGATGTTCGAAGCTGGACAGCTCAATCCAAAATCGATAATCTTGACTTCCTGTTTAGCGCGATCGTAGATTATATTTTCTAGTTTTAGATCTCTGTGGATGATATCCTTCTTATGGATGTAATGGAGCCCTTCCACAATTTTTTTCACAATGGCAGCAGCCTCCTTTTCCTCGAAGGGCTTAACCTTAACATGCTCTAACAAATTCATCCCATAAGCTAAATCCATGATGAATATCAGCTGCGACGTTGACTCGAACACTTCATGCAGTTGGACGACATAAGGGCAGTTCATTATCCTATTGATCTTGATTTCGTTCAGCAGCCTCTCCTAATAATATTCCCATATTTTTTTTCATAAATTTTGCTCAATATATTGCTTACCACAGTCTTTTCTGCGTCTGCAAAGTTTTCTTTTACAAAAAATTTCGCAGCGAATTTCTTTTTCGTGGCATGGTGTTCTACTTCATACACCTAGACAAACACTTTAGGGCTGATCTCTGGTTGGTCTCTTACCTTTCCAAAATTGCCTGATCCGATCTTCTCTTTAAGCAGGTATTTGCTCTCGAAGTTAGTCTGCACGCAAAATTTTGCCAGTTTGCTGATTGTGTTGTCACGGAGCTCTTTAGATGCCAAAAAGTATTGTTTTCCCGCTCCGCAGCATTCGATACGTATGCCCGCAGGATATAACACATCATCGTTTTGGATTTCAACGAGCACGCAGATATCGACGTCAAAATCAATCATTTTGCAACCTTTGATCGGCAGATAATCGGTTTGTTTCTATCGAAAATCAAGGATGAGGTAGTGAATGTTTTTACATTTGTGAGGACAATCTTCTTTCCGATAAGATGAAGCTGGAGAGGTTTGTATTTTCCGGTTTTTGAAGATTTGCCAAAGATTAAAAAAGAGCACTCCACCTTTGATGGGTCGATGTCTCCAGGTAGGCTCTTCCAAGGTGAAAGCGCTGACACAGGAGTTTGATCTAGTATGGATTTCATGGCTTGAGCAGAAGAGTATTAGGTTGAGAGTAATAGAATTATGCGATTGGAAAACCCTAATTTTTATTTGGCCTTGAACAATTTAATCTGAATTGCATTCAGCAAAGGAGCTTAGCTATTAATTTCTAAAGTTAATTATGCTTGGTTAAATAAATCTTTGTGCGTTTGCTGAGAAATTGTCTCCCAGAAAACAAAGGCTGTTGCGATGTTAAATTAATTTCTGAGCTAAGTTCCATATGGACGAGCGCGCAGACAGCTTGAAGGACAAATTTGAGGAGTATTTGATATCTAAGAAGAAATTTTCTAATGGTATCGCATCCTGCGTTTTCTCAAGAGGAAGCAGTAGCTTCCTATATATTTTCGTTAGGAAAATGGGGGGGGGGGCTGGCATAGATTAGCTATAGCCAAGTATGAATGAGAGACATGAGTGAATTAGAAGCAAGATGATAGGAAGGCTGTCTCTCAACAACATGTCGGCGAGAAAAGCCCAAAAGTTGAGTGCTAGTGGGATAATCGAAGGAATAGTCTGGCAGGGACAAACGCGCGAGACGAATGGTAGCGCTAATTTATTTTTTATTCAGAACTTTGAATAATTCGAAATATTAAAAAAAGTTTGCGATTTAGTCAATCCAATTAAAATTTCCTTCCTGGAACCAGCGCTAAATCAATTTTTGTAAAAAATCATCAAGTAATTCAAAAAGCGGAATAAGGAATTTTGAAATTTTAAAGAGCTTGCTAAAGATGAAAAAGGTGTTTTGTATTCTTCAAGCAACTAAGATCAGTCTTAAAACTGTTGGGACTTGCTATTGGACTCGAAAAACATGGGACAAGCGATCTCGTTTGTCAGGCGTTTAGTTAATTTTAATTTGTTTGTTTTCCCCTCAATATTCAACGAGTTGAGTAGAGAATGAAATGATAATTCTGATGCAGAAATTAAGGTTTTAAGATGCAGTGATTTGTGATAGAGTTTATTCTTATTTTGGTACTCAATGTCAGGAATGGCGGTGGAATCTCAATCTCTAGTGTCTTATACGATTCTTCTGTCTACTTCATCAAATGTTGATTAAAACTTTCTTCGCTCTTTTCTTCACATCAAGTATTGCTTCCTGAAAGGTCTCGATTTCGTCTACAAAAGCGAGAACTCAGAGAAATCCAATCTTGTTTCTTACTGATATTATCTGTTGAGTATTTGCTAATATTACACGATTATTCACGGGTCATATCGACAGAAACAAGCAATATTTAATAGGTATTTATTTTGCTTAGCTTCATTCACCAGGAGGGAACTCTAATGATTATCCTAAGAAAATTAACATTGAGGTTTCTAATTACAGTTTAACTTATGAGTGATTGACAAAAAAAAAACGTATTATTTAATCATTCTAATTTCTCCCATCGAATGAGAAAAATCTGAATATTTCCTTGCATTACTTCTTAGATAAACGAAATTTATCGTTATACGATACTGGTCCACACACCTCCTACTTTATGGTTTCTTTTTTCTCCTTCTCAATAACAAAATAATTTAAAACTACACTGTTGGAATATGGCACAACTCAAAAAAGTGAGACCGACTCCTACAGATTATGAGGAAGCTCTCCATCCTACTAAAAAGACAGCTATTCTCGGAAAAGGAAGCTATGGCATTGTAAAACTCGTCCGAGAAAAAGCAAACCCAAATGGACCTTTCTACGCTATGAAAATGGTGAGCCTCTTTAATCTACTTTGAGCCTAATAATTCATTTTTTCAGATCAACAAATCTTTAGTTGTTAAAAGCGGTTCTGTTGGTATCCTCAACCGTGAAATTAAAATTCATAAAAAGCTCGAGCATCCTCACATAATCAGGCTGCATCATGCCTTTGAAGACAAACAAAATTTATATCTCATCCTCGATTACGCTGAGAATGGGAATCTTTTTCAATATCTCCGCAAGAAGAAAAAACTGTCAGAAAAAGAAGCGTTTATTTACTTTTTCCAGACCGCTGTGGGCATCGACTACTTGCACAAAAAAGGCATACTTCACCGCGATCTAAAGGTATTCGTTGCTATTTTGTTTCTAGGATATTTACCCTATTTTTTCGAATAGCCTGAAAATTTGTTACTTGATCATAATGGGAATGTTAAAGTTTGTGATTTTGGTTGGAGTGCAGAGACTTCAGATATCAGGTAAAAGATTTCTCCTAGTTGATAGTAACAACAATATAGAACTACTTTCTGTGGAACGGTGGATTACATGGCTCCTGAGATGGTTGACCGCAAGCCTCACGACTATAAGGTTGATATTTGGTCTTTGGGAGTCCTCCTGTATGAGTTGATCCACGGCCATGAGCCTTTCCGAGCGAAATTGCCCACCGAAAAATTCCAGCAAATTCTCAAAAACGACTATATTATCAGTCCAGAAGTTAGCACTCTCGCGAAAGACCTTATTCAGCGATTGCTCCGGGCCGATCCGAAAGAGCGGCTAGATTTCCAAGATATATTCGAACATGGATGGCTCAAGAAATTCGAGAAAGAGCTCAAAGTCACGCTCAAAGAGTATATTTATGTGCCTTCAAATAAATCGAAAACACGGAAAGAGGAAGAGGTCGTTCCTTCTACGTCTAAAAGCAAAATTCTTGATGATCCCAATGACACCGTCAATACAAGCCTGAATGTCAGTGCTGTAGAATTTGAACCGATCTCCCTCAAGGACGATAAAAGAGGTGCGTTGAAATTATATAAGAATGGGCCAAACAGCATTGATTTTGATGGGCCAAACTTAAAGAGTAGTAGATCTTTTGCCGAAGCATCGGCAACGCGATCACCAAGCTCTCATCATAACCGAAATGCCAGTGTGATTGCGATAAGAAAGAATTCATTCGTTAGCAATGAAGCTAAAGAGGTCAGTAAGAGCATACAAAATCTTCCGGACGATATACCTGAATCATTTGATTTCTCGAATAACCGTGCTTCCCAAACACATTCAACGAGTATCTCACTATTATGGTTGCAACATGCGCATAATTCTAATGAGTTAGGTCCCAATCCTGTATTATTCAGAAAATCGAAGAGCGCTATTGAAGGGAACGGCAAAATCTTATCAGAGATCGCACAAAGAGTTAAAGATGTTCCAAATCACCACACTGAACTTAAGCGAAAAATTTTAATGGGTACAAGTCCAAAAAGCGATGGATCTCCTCAGGACTTTCAGCGAAAGCATGCCAGACATCACAGCGACAATATTTTTGCGTTAACCAAACAAACGGTTATTAATAACGGGGCTCAAGGCAGAGAAATTAAAGGGAAAGCTGGCGCTAAGGAGACTATCGCCTCTCCTAACAGCAATAAACTGAATCAACGATCTCTCAATTGTCAAACAGAAAATCAAGCGGCAGGCTCCAATCTCCAGTTTTCGAATTTAGAAAGATGCTTTGAGGAGTTATTAGACAGCAGAGATGAAACGCTTCAAATCCTGACGAAAATTGAAGAGTTTTCTCGAACTTCAATAGGAAATGATCCATCGGATAGGAATAAACTCGCGGATTCTCGAGCATATGAGCTAAAGAACGGGAAGAAGGAGGCTTCGAACCAGCTAGCAGAAAATATGAGTCCTCATTTCGAACCATGCAAGAGAATTGAGGCTTCAAGAAGAAGCATTTCCAGCGTCGACATGGAAAGTCGTCATGAAATCAGTGATATTGATATCAATTTAAGCCGGATAGACGAACCTAACTCAGATGAGGACAGACCAATTAGAAGCCCACTTGCGAAAAGAAAAATTAACAGTAAGCCGGTTTCAGCAGGAAAACTGTCATCTGCAGAAAAGTGCATTAGTTTCCTTTCAAAAATTAAGGATTATCCAGATTCAGCACGTTCAGAAGAAGGAAAATCCAATATCCAAGAAATTCAACCACTAGCCACTAAAAAGAAAACGGAGACAAAAGAGCTAGCTTCTACCAGGTCATTAAAGACGCCCACCTTCGATCAAAAGGCAACTGACAGAGGCTCTCGTTCAAAGAAAACGAAACAAGGCACAGATAAAAAGAGATCCAGCGGAATAGACAGCTGCAAATATCCGGAAGAAACCAGTCCTTATTCAACTTCCAAAATTTCTGCCCAACTCAATGATTTGTCAGGGCGCAGCCTGAATTCTGGAACCTTAGATACAAAAGAAATTTTAAGCGAAAGCAAAATATTAAAGGAAATCGCTCGACAAGCATCTGGAACACACAGAAGCAAGTTATTTAGGCAGTACCAGAAGAAGCTTCAGGATGTTTACACGGACGAATTGAATCGTATTGAGGCTTCTCTCATAGAAAACGAGTCACCTTCAACAGGTTTAAGTTTGACCTCGCATGGTTCATCAGGCATTAAACTCCAAAAAATTAAAAACGACTCCAACTACAGCATTAGCTCATCTAAACTATCAAAGAATGATTTTTCTGATGAATTGATCTTTGGAAGTCCTGCTATGACGAAGTTCTCAGCGAAAACTTCCAAAAATGAGCAGCAGAAGAAGACTAAATCAATAACTAATAAAAACGCTCTGGAGAGTCCAGGCAAACTGCAAAACTGGCTCACAAGCCGCCGCTCAGACAAAGAGTAATCAACGAAATGTTGGATGTTTTTCTTAATCATTATTAATAATAGTTTCGATTTGACTTATGTGCCAAAGCAACACGTTTATCAGTATAAAACATCACATAGGAGTTCCAGGCAACTGGACTCAGTTTCAAGGAGAACAATCGAGAAGCAGAAGCTGGCACAATCGAAAAAAGTAATTTGTCTGCGAAATATTGGGTTTATAATGTGGATTTAGGCTCAGGGGTTTTTCGAGCAAATAATTAATTTGATGACATGTGGAAACAAAAGAGATTGTTAGAAAAAAGATTTTGTAAATTATATATCTAAGAAAATTTGCATGCATCCGCTACTTAAGCAGAGGAGTTCTTGTTCTTCATGATGTATTATTGTTTGATTCATATTTATCTTTGCGGATAATTGCTTCTGAAAAATTGTGAAAATTCTCATTCACATGAATGAATGTACTCTTGCTTTAGTCCCTTGTTTAATAGAGAATATTTCCTTCATAGTAGAGCAATTTGGAGTTTTGAGGATCAAACGCTGAGCTTCATAAGCTCTCCTCCAAGGTGTTAGACCAAGAAGAAAGAGAATTGACCAACAGCAAAGTTCTTGGATATCTTATAAGCCTTTACCAAGAATCATTAATCGAGCAATACTTGACTCTGGGAGGTGATCATGGATCCATTGCCTTTATTAGTACTATCATATCGAAGCAACATCAACCCTAAATTTTGTATCTATTTGGAAAATATGGATGTAAGATCACAATCGCAAGCACTATCGATGTATCGACTTTCCGCTTGGTATCAGCCGACTTACCTACGTAGATTTACTTTCCGGTTCACAACTTCAATCAAGGCTGTTCTACTCTTAAGCCTGCAGGCAATCGTTGGAACTCAGTAAGTATTGTGCAACCATTTATCAAAAACCTTTATACTATGCGTTCAAATATCAAGGGTAGCTTAATTATCCGTAACGTTAATAGGCTAACTAATGAAGTTAACGCATAATCATCATCATTATCGAAGACGCCTTATAATAGTGGTTCTTCTTTGTGAGGTTTCAAAGCAAGAGACCAAATTCTTGTGCATTGAATGGGTATAAGCGATCTCCTCCTCTTATTATCAAAAAAGACACCCAGAAGGACACTCATTCTGAAGTCAGGTCTAAAACTGGGATGTTAATCGAAACAGAAAATCATGAGCAAATACGAATTTTATTTTCGGCAGTATTGTTCTAAGTCTAAAAAAGGTTTTCGGAATACATAAGAGACGTTTGCATCTGATTTGTTAGTGCAAAAATTCTAAAATAATAGAACCAAAAACATTCTCTACTTTCGTTATGGATAGCACTACAAGTTTTCTGGTTCCAAAGGACTCCTTCAAGTCTCTGGAGGACCTACATTTCATCGATTCAGAGAAATCCTTTGAAGACCTCCTTTGCACAAAACAAATGTCCTTAATAGCTAAATCTGATGCTGCAAGTACCTGTGCTGATGACACGATCTCCACCAAATCATCCTCAAGCTTGAGCCCAAAGCAACGCTCATCCAGGAGAAAAAGCGCGAAAAACAGCTTGGGACCCAACTTTACCCTCAAAGAAATCGCAACAAAACGAAAATACATAAAACGTGCTGAACCAAAACAGGACATAGTCGTCCCACCAGCCAAAAAGGTCAAAAAGCCTGCCGAAGAGCCTGCAGTCAAGTCAGAAGTTCCTTCAGATGCAAATACGATGATGCTTGTTTGGGAAGATGGAAAGGCTAAATTAGTTACTCTGCCAGAACCACAGCAACCCGTAGCAAATACCCCAAAAGGTCAAAAATACACAACCTCTCAGTCATTTAAAAAGCATAATCACACTCTTCAATGGACTCCAGCAGAGACTGCCAAGTTTTTCAGAGTAATCGTCAATTCAATGATCATAGTTCTAAAACTTCTTGATAGGCACTTGAGATCTTCGGCACAGACTTCTCTATGGTCTCCATGGTATTCCCTCATCGCAATCGCTTACAAATAAAAGTATGAGTTGTTGCTATTGATCGTTGCTGATGATTGATTCTTTTTTAGAACAAATTCATTAAAGAGGAGAAATTAGATGCTGAAAATGTGAACCGAAGGCTCGCGAAATCCACACAGAACGAGAAAAGCCGACTCAGAATTTTTAAAAATGCAAATTTGTTACAAGAAAACCTCAGCTTGAGTGAAAAAACAGAAGGGCAGACGAGGCCGCGGTCGGAAAGTTTTAGTAGCGTTTATAGTACAAACGAGCTCGATCAGGTATGTTCTTAGCTTTCAAACTTTTAGCTGACTCCTCTTAAATAGGAAATAATAAACGATATTCAAACATTTTTGACGAGCAACAACTGAGTGACTGAAATCCAGCAACGTTTTATTATATTCGTCTTAGTGGTCGCCTATAAGACCTTTCTCAATGCTTTAGCTATCCTTAACGTCAAAGTGGGGATAATAGTTTTCTATATGTTAAATTCAGCAATCTATATCGCCACATGGAGCAATCTTATTCTTAATTTGGTTGCGTTTTTGCTGTGCATACGCGCATTTTTCAGCGTGAATTCATTTGAATCCGAAAGGAGCACTATTTTCCCAGCAAAAATCTCTCTTTTTTCGATATTTCTTCTCCATAGGGAGTAGCAGATCTTCACCGATCTTGTCCTCCAGCCCACACGAGCAGCAAAACATATAGATAAATCTGTATAGTTCATTTGCAAGATTTAGACATAGTTTAGATTTAAAAAGGAAAAAATGAAATATTGCTATCCATCATTGGACTAATTATTCTCAAAATGAAAAGATCTCAATCTTGATCTATCACTTATCTATCAAGTCAATAACACCAGTATCCTTAAAATTCACAGGTCATTATTCCTTAATAAGACTAAAAACTAAGATAGCAAAAAAAAAAATTAAATTGCTATTAATATGCATCATTACTTATATATCAAGTCCGCCGTCCAAAAATACGGTGATATATTCTTACCTAGCTTGAGAAGGATGAGCTTCATTAACTTTCCCTCCGTTTAAATCATTTCACCTTTAAACTCGCGGGTTGGTTGTTTCGTAGTTCCAGCTCCACCGAACATTCGGCTCATATTTTCAATGTTTTTCGCGTTGAGAAGTCTTTCAGTATGGAATCTGTTATGCGCGGCAGTCGAGCGACCTTTCAGTTGTTTTAACTCGACAGAGACATCAAGCATTTCAGATTTCTTTTCTCCATGTTCAAGTGCAGGTTCTTCTCCTTTGAACCATTTCGTGCTTATTCTGCGGCGAGACAGTCTTCTTTGAGGCGTATGTTCATGATGATCTACAGTATCGCTGATATGTTTGTCGAGATCGACGTAAGTGGGAGATCTGTTTGATTTTCTTCCGACTTGAATAGTAATTTCTTCTCTAGGTTCAATTGGGCCTGAAGGTTGAGTTGTTTTATCTATCTCATCCAGCTCGGTGTCAGGCATTGCAGAGTAGTCAACTCCTTCTTTGACCTCTTCGACGTACCTTGCGTGTCTCTTCTTTTGAATTCGGCGACCGAAGTACAGCATGAGCATTCCGCAGAAGCTCCAAGTCATCAGCATTATCATTCCGCCTCGAGATTCAGCGCCTCCTGTCACTGAGTTGATTGCACCGTAAAGGAAAGGTGCTGGGAAATATCCTAATAAGTTGAACACGAGCTGAGCGGTGGAAGACCCAAAAGCTCTTAGTTTTTGAGGAATAGAGCTGATCATCATTCCTAATACGCGGCAAATTAGGGATCATCATCATCAAGTATCTTTACCAGTCATTGAAGGCATGATGGATCCTCCGAAAAATAGCACGAACCACATAAGAGTTGCGACGGGCCAAAACGTATTTAAGAACGGGATAAAAATTCCGGAGACCGAAGCGCATGACCCTAAGATAATACAAATGTCCATGGCGTGTTTACTCGTGTAACCACCATATTTTTCAATGAGAAAACCGCCTATTATCAAAATAATTTGAGTAAGTGTGATGAAACAATTTTTCAAGAAATACCTGCGAGCACTCCTAAAGTCGGCGCTGTGATTGAAGAAATACCGAAGCTCAAAAAGACCATAGCAGGACGCAATTTCAGCACGTTTATCATGTAATCTGATATCCAGTACTGAAGGCCTGTAACTACGAAATACAGTGTGGAGATTGAGAGCATCACGAATATGAAAACCTGAAATGAAAATTCGTTAATCAAAGCAGTGGTTTGCGTTGAAAGTACCTTCTTGGACCATAGGGTTTTTAGATTCGTCCAATAAATCGATCTTGCTTGCTTTATCATCTTGTCGTACTCGTTTTCGTCAATCGAAAGTTTATTTTGCTGCTCTTCTTCGACCTCGTCACCAATCATGTAATCTTTCAGGTCGCCCACGACGAGGAAAGAACCTCGATGGCTGAGAGACAGAATAAACTCTTCATCTTCGCAATTAATAGAGCCTTGGCGAGAGCCGGTTTCTTTGCTGGTTGCCATATATCTTGACTTTGATCTGTAAAACTTCACCACGCAAGGAATCATCAGCAACACCTGTGTGTAAAACGCTGCTTTCCACTAGAAACACAAACAGATCGCTGGTTAAAATTGCTTTTCAGACTAATTTACGTTCAGATAACTGATCAACACCGCAGTTGCGGCGTAGCCGAGGAACACGCCAATCGGGACTGACACTTGCAGCAAGGCGAGCCACATGGTTTTGTTATTTTCGCCATAGAGGTCGACCCACACCGGGAAATAAATGACACAAAACACCTATTATATTATCTATTAAATCCATTGATTCTTATGGAATTACCTGGAAAAATCCCGCTAGAATTCGAGAAGCACCAAGAACGACAATACTTTTACTCATTGGGAACATCAGCAATGCGAAGAGATTAGCAGTAGTCGCGAAGCATATGAGTTTCTTGGTATTCACCTTTTGGAATAGTGGACCAGCGCTGATAGAACCAGCGATCAGCCCTGCAAACACAAGAGAACCGAGGAGCCCAAGCATCATTTCATCGATTTTGAGATCGATTCTCATTTCGAAAGTCGCGGCAGGCAAAATACCATGATCAACGTTTACAAGTACTTGAGTGAACAAAATATAGCGGAACATGCTTTTGATTTCCTTCTCTTTCTTAAGAGAACTTGACAGACCTCCTTCTATGCCATCCATCTTTGGTTTGATCGGTGTTTTAGATTGTATTGGAATGTCCTTTTTTTTTGTCCTGAGGAAATTAATTGATTACCTCGATTAATTAGGGTTTTCTATAACAGACTTGGAAAAAGTGAGTTTTTTTTCACTACCTATTTGAAATTCTTTATCTAAATTGATAACTTAAAATTACCAGCACAACGCCATTTAATTCAATTTCGAAGGGAAAAACAGGGTTTTTGAACTTATTCTTCTCAGTACCTATGCGAACTCATATTGATGAGGGTGCTGACACAGAGGAAATATTATTCTTAACTTTCTAAGTATACTTTTTCAATGTACTTCGATAGCCTTATGGCGATAAGGATTACTTTTGAGTTATTAATAGAGTTAGACCATTGAGCGTGGCTGCAGGGAATTCTGATAAAATCCCATGCTGTTTCAGTGAAAAAACCATGAAATATTTACATTTCATATAGAACCAAAGATCTAAATAAGTAGCTCCTATTTGTTAAAAAGAGGACAAGAGGAGAGTTAGGAGGCCAAGAATTTCGTAGAACCTGATGTATTGATGAGTTAAGACTGGTCGATCTCAAATCTTCATCATCTCTCATTTGTTGATAAATTACTAACTAACTCTCACTGAAAAAAACTTTATGAGAATAGAATTGTCATTAAAATATTTCTCACCGAAATAAATCATAACTGTGATGAAGCATAATCTGAAAATAATTTCATGCTATTGCCTGTTGCTATTTCATAAGAAGAGACCACATGCTGCTAACTTTCATTATAAGCCTATTGCTGACATTCTCCGCATCAGGAGAATTCACCCAGCTTATTTTGGATTTTTTTTTTAGATATCAATATTATTTTTTTTTATGTGTTTTCTTCACGACCTTTTTGGATTGTTACGGACTGTTTATCTTTGAGCAACATCCCTAAATTCCTCATTAGAGCCTGGTATTCTTCATTGTAATATTTGCTAGATATGAAATGGATCCGTTAATAGTTTGTTTTAGAGATGACAAAGACTAATAATAATTTTCAAGATATATAATGAGCTTATTTATTAATGCAAAATTGATATCGAATTTTATAGAAAGAGCTTAGAAGATATATGTTCTTTCACCACAGCCACCCGATACTCTCGGAAAGGAGGTGATACTAACCAAAAAGGAGCGAAAAATTATTTTCTCAGTTTCAGCCATCTAACCTCTTCCACTTCATCGTTCCCAAAACTTCGCAAGCTCTCAAAAATTGGAAGTCTTTTCTTGTTCGAAGTGCTTTCACATTCAAAGAATTCAGGAAAGAGAAGAAATTTGGAATAGTAATATTCAGCATTGATTTCAGCGAGAGTCCGCTGCTCATGCGCAAACATGCACCGGACTCCGTACGGACACATCCCTGTTGTGAAGAAGGTGTGACATTTCCTGCGGCGAAATTGAGACTTTTGGTTTTTGTGCTTTTCAATTAACTCGTGCTTGCCATGAGCAAATTTACATTTTTTGCCATAGTTGCAGGTTCCGAGTTCAATCCAATTCTTGCAGAGCTCTGTTTTATATTTGTTGTCGTCAGTGACGGTTTTCTTTTTTACTATCAGAGCAGAATTGAGGATCGGAGAGAAATCGTGTTTAAGGCGGCTGTTTGGACTTAGCGAATAGTAGTCATGCTGTTCAGTGAAGGAATCTTGCTGGAGGCACTGAGATGAAGTGTTAGACTGGTTGTCATCGCTGGAAGGACCGGTTGAATCTGCGGAGTTAAGTGTGGCGTTTCCATACGGCTTCACCATCTCATGGAGGTTAAACAGAAACTTGGAGCTCTTCAGAGTGTCGAATTGGGATTTTGTTTCTACGCCGTAATGAATAAGATGAGAAGCCATGTCGTTGATTCAGCGTGGATGAATCTGCAGATATTCTGTTCTGCGAGATATATTGTTAATAAATGAGTTTAGGTTAATCGATAAGCTCACTCAATAGTGAAAAAGATCAACTACGGGAATCAAATTGCGCAAAATAATGAACTAAAATAATTGGAAATTTGGCTACACAGTTAATGCAATTTTTTCATACCGATGCCATCCTCTCCAGCTTTCTGCCATGAGTTTCTTTACTGATTGCATGCTCAGCTATTATTGGTCAGAGGAAAGTTTGCTAAAAAGCGTTACATGTTGAAATTATCTATAAGGAGACCTCAATATGGATTTTAGATGATATCTAGAGTTTCATTTTATTGGCCCTTCCTGTTCTGAAAAACCTTCCAATGAATGATCCAAGCTACACTAAATGGATTAGAGAGATAATTAACTTTTGAATATTAGCTCAAAAAATAGCTTGTGTTTCTATCTATTAAAATGGATTGGTGTTTGAAGCCGTTGAATCAATGAGGCAGGTTAATGCATAGCACCTATCTGCATACTGTAACTTGTTTGTTATTCGTTTCTTGAATTGTAATTGGTATTTTAATAGTTTTGGCTGATTTGATGATTTTTATTCGTTTCTTACAGGTTTCAGAGGAATGGGGTACTTACTGAAATTCTGCTTCCTTTCGCTCTCTCTTGCGCTAACTATTTGTAAGTATTATGCTTTGTTCATTGGCTCTTATCTCATTTAGTATTATTAAACGTAGCTCCAGTACCCTGTGCTCATCTCCCTCAACAAAGCAAAGATCGAATGTTTCTGAGTAAGAAACAGGTATCCTATGGTCTTCTTATGTCAATAATAATTTGTGTGTAGTTAAGCCCAAACCAAAATGAGCAGAGGAAACTTGATGGTAAAATCTCTTTGATGAAAACTCAAACTATGGAAACATCCACAGTTGGCACAAGTTCGTTAGTGAAGGTTTCAATTGCTTTATGAATATAATTTGATTCGATGACAAGTTTCTGAATTAGAACAAAAACTTGTATGTTGATTTGGCAAAGACAGGCATTGAAAATACCGAGAAGATGAGAGTCTATGTGAAAGATGCAAGTGAGACTAGAATTTATTATTTTCGTTCTTACAGTGCAAAAAATAAGGTGAATATATATCGCTTCCCAAGACAGCCGGTCGCGATACCAAAGCAATCTAGATTTTCTTAATGGCAGGCTTAACTGTGGCAGCATGCTGTGTTGGATTGCAATTTATTTTAAATCAGGTATTGACATTGCACATATCCTAATCTTCACTTTTTTATAGGCGAAAGACGCGAGAATAATTATCACCAACCACGAAAATAAATTAAAAAGAGAAATTACTGCTCAACAAAACGCGGCTTCTCAACCAGCTCATACGGAAACTAGAAACGTGGGTGCTTGATTGATTATACGTGTCTTTTTTGTTAACAATAATCTAAATATCTCAACTTACACCTCTCTGTTTTTGTTACCTTTTTGGGTTTCATCCTTTATGAATGCCCTTTTGAATACGAAACGTATAAATATCTAGTCCAGATTGGATTGACTTTTTCTCTAAGGTCTATAGCATCCTCCGTTGCTAGAGGACAATATTTCATTGATAAGAATAAAAAGCAACAATGAGATTAAGGTCGGAGTTTTGTAAAATTTCAAATTGTAAAATGAAGTTTGACTCTCAAACGAAAATGAACTGTCAGCAGCATCTTTCGCTCGCTTTTGAAAGCATACCGAAAAACCATGAAAAATAAACGTGTCAGTTAAGTAAAACAAAGCACAAGTTGAATATAAATCTGTTTATTGAAGAAAATATTCTAACCATCTTGAATAAGATTGATTCTAAACAAAGTTTGGCCAATTTTTACGGTTATTCCATCCGTGATCTCATAAAATCCCTCTACATATAGCCACGTTCCATTCGTACTATTTTTCCCATTAAACCCATCAACAACAACCCATCCTTTATCCTCATCGTATTCAATCGTGAGTTGATATCTCGACAAACTGCTCCCCTCGAACCTGATCTCACAATCACTCATTCTTCCTACCTTTATCGTCTTATCATCCTTCGTAAAAGTATAAATCTCGTCTGTTTTTGGCCCATCCAAAAATTTCAACGAAAGCTTCGATCCTTGCTTTGTTTTCACAGCGGACACATCGCTGACCGTCACAGCCATGTGTGAGTCACCGAAAGATATAATATAACCTGACTTGAGCTCTATTTCCTTATCAATCCTTAAGAAAGTCCCTGAACCTTCACCTAAATCCTTGAGCAGATACTTTCTGAGACTAGGATCGTACTTAATCATGCAATGCTGATCGCCAACTGTCGCATCGTTCAATAAAATATCGTTGAAGAGCTGCTGTTCATTGAGCCCAGGCGAAATTATGTATTTCTGAGCGCCAATGAAGGTGATACCGTCCTTTTTCCCACGGCCCCCTTCAACTAAACCAGCTGCAATGATTTTGAATTCTGTTCCAATTGGAATGACATTGCCTTCTATTGGAGTGAGCCGAAGCCGAGGAATTTGCTTGTCTTCTTCAGGGCGCAACTTTGCAATTTTCTCAACTTGGGTTTCGTGGGTGGGTGCAGGTCCGGTGTTTTGTTCTGTACGTTTACTTTGTGTGGTTAAGGTTTGATCGTCGTTCCGAGTGGCGTCAGATTGACAGCAACCAAACAAAAGGCTTTTTATTTTCAGCATGACTGTCAAGACGGGTTTATTTTTCTTTTTTCAACGAATTTAAAGTATATGGAATAGTTTTATATTGGCAACAAATCACACTGTGGAGAAATTATAAAACACTTGGACGCAATAAAATGCCCAAATGGACATCAATCACTAATAGGAGCCAGCCCAAATTTTCGACTCTAAAGATCTTGGATAGCCCGTGGAGCTACTTCAAACGGCAATTTACAAGAATTTTCTAATTCATGAGTTGCAAAAAAATTAATGAGGGAATTGGATTTGAAATTTACTTGAACAATGCAGTTTTCTGAGATTTCTCTGACAGATTACCTCTGACTCGCAAGACTTGGTGTTTTTCTAAACTTTTCAATGGTTCCAACTATCCTGTTACATACTTTATAAACAGCAATCTTTAAAAAAATTAACAATGCACAGTGAGAATTCGCTAATGAATTTTCATATGGAATTAGTAAGTTAGTTTTTCATTGATGAAGAGTTTTACTAGTTCTACCCTCCAAAAAAAAATGCTCTCAGAGCGACCACAGATGCTGCTGATTTTTGTTCTTAATTTTTGAAAATCAAACATCTATCTATTGATATATATATCTCGACATAAATATCACTCTATCAATGAGAGCATAAATACCTCCCATTTTCGCAAATGGACCAAAACTTCTCAACACATCCAGAAACGCAACGGCTTCAGAAATTATCACAAGCGATTCTCATTCTACTTCTTCCTTTAGCTTAATTTCACTTATCTCACCAGATTTTCTGCTATAAAAACATTGATTTTGCATAAACTTTGTATTGAAGAAGGGTACACTGAAAAAGCCCGTTTAATTACCTCTTGTAAATTTCACAATCAGGCCAAGCAAAATATTTCGTTATATTTTTATTTCTGATAGAGAAGTCCATTCTATTGAAATTTTATTTTGCACTTGTATTGAGATCGCATGAGAGGAAATATGCAAGCAAAAATAATGTCTCTACCAGAAATGAAGGTACACATTTTTGCAAAATTTTTACCACGATCAGACCTGCTTCTATCTCTCTTTCTTCTGGCAATTTCAAGAAAATTAACATTATTTGGATAGGGCGAGCAAAGTTGCGAATGGAAGAAAGTTTCAGTTAAGGATGAGAGCGATTACTCCAGCGAATCTTCTGATGACACCTTCACCGAGAAAGTGCCAGTGGGTGTGTACCAATACATGACCCCAGCAAACCCTCTTGAGCTTCACAAGGGTATTCAGCCCTTGGAGGTGAAAACTGCGATACCAGTCAAATTTGAGTATAAAACCATTGATTTCAGCAAGTTGCTTACAAAACCTTGTATCTTTGTGCAGAAAGCTCCCGGATTTCAATCGAGAGATATATTTTCCCACGCAAAAAGCACACAATCCTCAAGAATGCAGCGATGTTGAACCACAAGTTATCAAAAATAAAAAGGAAACTGTACAATCAGAACTTGAAGCTGAGGCGAAAGCTGGGAAGTCGCTATTTACAATTTATCCCGAAGGAGATCCGAGATTAGTTTACCGGAAATTTAAATCTAACACAACGACAGGAGATAATAAGCTCTACTCTGGTTACCTTGTCGACCTGCAGAAATTATCAAAAATGAAAGATTCAGCACTCATACAGTATCATCCTCAGTCAGAACTCGCTCATGTAAATGAGTCTTATGTGAAAGAGGGTGGGACTCATCTCATATTTAATTCCTCATTTGAATCCGGGAATCTGTTTGCTGCATTTAAAGTAAACTTGGTTAGATGGGGCAGTTTTACAAAACTGAATAGGTTTCAGAATATGAGTATGATCTGATTCTGCAAAATGACATCAACTCAAAGGGAAATACGCAGTGGTTTTTCTTTAGCACAGCCAATACGAAGCGTGGATCTACGGTTAAATTCAATATAATGAATCTGGTAAAGATAATTGGCTTTTCCTCCCTTACAAGTCATGATAGGTGAAACCGGATTCTCTTTTCAATATGGGAATGAAGCCTGTTGTGTATTCTCAAAAAGAGAGCCAACTCACTGGAGAGAGCTGGAGACGCGAAGGAACCAACATATCTTACTTCAAAAACAATATTCCTAAGGTATTTGAGTAGCATCAGCTTTCTTATTTGCTCATCTAAATTCGAAGGAATGCCAAAATAGCGGAAAAGTTTACTATACACTGACTTTCAGCTACCAATTCAAACATGACCAAGACACCGTTTATTTCGCGCATTGTTACCCGTATACCTTTTCAGACTTGAACAACTATCTCAACAAATTGATGTCAAACCCTTCAACGAGCCAGTAGAAAGCCATTATCTTGTCTGGCTCTAACTCTATGCGTGACTATAGGCATGTGACAAGAAAAACTCTCTGCAAGACACTGGCTAGAAATACTTGTGAATTTTTGACAATTACATCGGGAAAAAATTTCCAGGTTCCTAAAATTTTTTTCTCAATCCCACTAACTCGCTGAATCATTGCCAAATAGAATATAAGCAGCAGGCTGGGAGTTGTAATCACAGCACGGCAGCACCCTGGAGAATCGCTTTCGTCGTATATGATGCAGGGCGTGATTGATTTTTTATGTAGTGACGAAGAGGAGGCCATTTTTCTTCGAGATAACTGCGTGTTTAAAGTTATTCCTATGATGAACCCTGATGGAGTTATCCATGGAAACTATCGAACTGGACTCGCCGGAGTGGATCTCAATAGAAGGTGGAAAAAGACTGCAAAGAATCTATATCCCACGGTGCATGCTGCGAAAAATCTCATTAAAAATTTCGCTGTCACTCGCCCGTTGGAGGCCGTTTGTGACCTTCATGGACACAGCAGAAAGTAACAACTCATAAATTTCGCTTCGGGATAATTACTTAAAATCTTTTTAAAGGAAAAGCTCATTTTTCTACGGTTGCACAGACCAAAAGGACCCCACGAAATCACGATTACTGCCTTATATACTCTCTAAAATAACAGATATGTTCTCTTTTCCAGACTGCCGGTTCAGCATCCACAAATCCAAGGAAAGTACAGCTCGTGTGGCTCTTTGGAGAGAGTATAAGATTCCGAACATATTTACACTCGAAGCATCTTTTTACGGTTACGATGTGAAGGAAGGAAAGACCGTTCCTTACACGATTACAGATTTTATGAACATTGGTCGAAGTCTCTGCAAGTCGATCTACGTGTACATGACGCATATTAAAGGGTTACATATGATTTCCGAACTGCCGTTCCAATCAGGGGCCATCCAACAGAATGATGGTAAATTTGCCGAGGATAAAGAGACTCCAGAAGAGCAAAACAAAAAGGTTGTTCTTAATACGCAAAATCTCATTGCGGAGTTAAAGAATGACGCAGCGTTGTTGAAGTACGGCGACCTATCAGATGATTCAGGTTCAGACAGTGACCCATCGGATGATGAGCTTCCAAACGAGCATCTCATTAAAATTTTGCCTAAATCGATGAGAGCGAAAGTCATGAAAAAAATCGTTGAAGAGGAAAAAGCCAAGCCTACGAAAAAACTTGAAATAGTACCAACAAAATCGGCTCCGAATCAAATAAAAGCAGCGAGAGTTCAAATTAAATCTTCTGAAGAGATCGTCGAGCTCAGTAAGAAGACCCCCAGAGTTCAAGTTTCTACTCAAGTGAGAGCGACGTTTAAGTTGAGAAGCAAAACTGAGATTAAAACCCGGCCAAACCAAGATCGTGAAACTCAGACTGAAGAGTTTATTTTTGATGTGCTTCTTAAAATCGAGAAAGATCCGAACCAAAAATTCAACGCATCCTTAGTTACGACCTTCAGTTTCGAAGGAGAGCAGTTTCTGGTGGTGTCTCCAAGTAAAACTCATCAGCTATTATTTCTAAATAACGATTTTTCTTATTTTTCATAGGGCCAATATCTGTGTTCGAAGCACCTGTAGAAAATAAATTTACCTTTAATTTTTTACGAAAAGTACAGAGGAAAAGCATCCCAGAAAATACAGACGTTCCTAATAGGTTGAAAGAAGCTTCATATACGGTCAAGTTATCGAAGAATCAGAGCGAAAGATTCTTTGCTGAATCAAAAACCGCTTCAGTGGGAAGCGACTCTGCTCAAGTTTCTCAATTAGAAACGTTCAAGGGTCAAAATAGAAATCTCAATTCGGAGAGGAATTCCGAAGTGGCTTTGAGAAGATTGCCTGTGGGTTACGAGCAAAACCAAAAAGCGTTGAAGGATAAAGAGTCAGTCAATAGCACTCAAAGAAGCACACCTGTTAAGCAGAAAATGACGTTAGAGCTTCGAAGCGCTGAAATTACAAGCAATATCTGGACTCCTGTGCCTCGGAATCAGAAGCCATCCGACCCTAGTAATAATAATGAAACAAATTTAGTATTGAAACAATTTTCTTAGGAATGTCAAGTAGGAGCATTGAAATTGATCAGACGTTTAAGTCCCCTACTCAGCAGATTTTTCAAGCACTCACAACTCCTCTAGGACATGCTTCTCAACCTCAGATCTCTACCGACACAAGAGTGAAATTTTTCGCAAACAATAAGGGAACAATAGAAGGAATAAAGCCTGAGAATAGACCTTATACTGCATCGTTGCTACCTTCAATTTCAGATGACATCATAAACTCTAATTACCAAATAGTCACAAGAGACGCGAGCAATACCCAAAGAATGTAAAAGAAAATGTGATTGAAATTATTAAATTTTGTTGTTAAGGCCATCCGTAAAAGCACCCACGACGATGAAATTGAAAATGATCAATGAGGAGTTCCCTGATCAACTGAGCAGCAAAGCGCTTCAAAAAGGCTTCCGACAGCCGAAGATCTTGTCGCAACCTACTAGTGTCCGATCAGGAAACACGTCAAAAATTGAGCTTCCAAACAGTTCAAGATCTCAATATGTCAAGCAGATAAGTTTACCACTGACAGGATATACAAGGCAAGCCGAAAAATTTATTGAGGCATTATTGCATAGGAGCAGTAACAATGGAAACTTTCCAGACACGTCTCAAGGCAGAAAGTAGTCAAAGAGTACCAAAAAAAAAAATTTTAAATTGAATTAATGAGTTAACTGTCGTTTATTAAGCTGTGTCTCATTTCCAGCTCTCATTCTACTAGTAATTTTTTCTGATTAATAACTCTTAGCTATTCATTATATTGAAATTCCCTTTAACAGTTTTTTTCTATCATAGTTCGTTTGAGTCTTTGAAACAAATTGAATTCCTACTTGCCTGCGCTTTTAATCGTTATTAGAAAGGAAGTATTTCCTGTCTATTGGGACAAATCACTGCCTGTGATAGCCCTGGGATATGTTAGCAAACGGGCTGTCATCAATTTAATCCTACCGACCATATCCCCGCCTTCATGAGGCTCAAAGGGCTCTCAACGCAACATAGTGAATGATTTTTGATTAAGGGCCAACTTATTTTGTAGTTTCAACTTCTCTTCATGTAATACGTACTCATAAATGAAAAATGAAAAATGATTAAAGATCAAGCATCACTAGTCTCGCTACTTTTCTCTTATTTCTTATGCAACTTGGACAATCTCTCATCCTTATCAAGATCTTCAGCGAGTTTCTGGTATTTCGCCAGCGATAACATTTCAAATCTATGCGCTCTTTGATCTAAAATCTCAATAACAAAGTGCAATTTGCTGATGCTGTCATCCAGTTTCTTCTCCTCATTCGGATCAGTGATCGGTTTCTTCGTCTTAGCCTCTTCTTCCGCCAACTTGGCCTTCATTGCCTCCAAACGACGATGAATAATATCGGCTCTTGCCAAAATTCTCTCCTTGCATTTATCCAACGCCTCTTTCTTAATCTTCGACGCGTCTTCAATACTAAGGTCCCATTGCTTGCTCAGCAGGTTCTTCTCTTTCAAAATCGGGTAGAGATAGTCTTTTTGTGCCATGTCCTCTTCTTGCTCGTCTTCTTTGCTCTTGTAGCCTAACTTATACTTCTCTTTGGCCTTGTCATGAAGGGTCTTCTCGAGAATTTCCTTATTGGCTTCATCGATATTGTTCGTTGCTCTGAATCCATTGATTTTAACCTCATAGCTCTTCTTCTCTTGAAGCTCGATTTCATTGTTTCTTTCTTGCATCTGGACTTGCTTCACAGCCTCGTTCTCCATGCTCTGGATTCTTGCGTGCTTCTCCTGGGTCACTGGATCAATAACTTTCTTCTCACCAGCACTATCGCCTTTTGAATAGCCTTGAATTGTGTCTCTTTCATACTCAGCGTATACAGGCGCAAGATCTCCTTCTTCCATATGATAATATAACTGTACGAGCTGAGGTTGCTTGTTCATGTTCACTACCATCTTTTGAACCTGCTCTCTTGCAGGAAGATGCGGATTCTTCTCGTATTTCTGCGTCAGCTTCGTGATAGGGAATGTCTCGCTCATCTGAGTATCATTAATCTGTTTATCTTTATTCGTAATCGGTCTCCTTTCGAACTTCACGCTTCGTTGGATGATCCTATCGTCTCTGTTCTGGTATCTTTCAATCGTTTTGGAGCCAATCTTCTCGATTCTTTCAATCAGCCCATCGTGATGTCTATGCGGATAGAACACTATTCTCCTCTCAACTCTATCGACTTCAGTCACCATCTTCCAGTGTGGTGGCTTTCCTGGGTCATAATACTCAGTAGTTTCATACTCAAATGGGTGTCTTATCTTCAACTTCATTCGATCTTTGCGATGAGCGTAGAAGTACCGAATTTCTTTCGCCTTGAGCCGTTTGTAGTCCTCGTAGATAGTAACACGTTTTAGCAGACCGTCAACTTGGGAGTATGGTGCAAAAGTCTCAACTTTCACTTTATTGAAGAGCTTGAACGTTTCTCCCTGTGGAGTACCCCTGAAATATTGCTCATAGTCCAAATAGAGCTTCGGAGGCCAGGCTGGAGGCATATCAAGCACTTGCTGGATTTCCTTCAAGTCCGCATCGGGATCATTGGACTCTTTCTCTTGGGTCGCACCGTGCTCTCCGTCGCCTTCTTCATCAGCAGCATGGTCCTCATGATTAGCAAACACGAGGGTATCTAACATCACGAATTCCCAGTTAGAGGAGCTATTGATCTCATCGTAGTTAAGATCTTTTGCTGGAGTATTAGGATTCAAATTGACCCAGTAGTTATGGTTATTGAACATGCTATCAACGGTGAGGTACAAGGGCGAATTAACTGGGTAGATTCTACCAGTTGAAGGCTCGAGATAGATGTTCTGTTGAACTCCTCTTTTCCCTGCCTTCAGCAGCACCCAACAGTGTTTTCGGCGTCCTTCATACGGGTCATGGCCGACCGGCTCTGGAGTCTCGTCGTCAATTGTATTCAAACGGATCTGGCGTTGCATTTCCTCGTGCTGCTTCTGCTGATACTCGCGAGTTTCGTACTCAGAGATGGTTTTATTGATCTCTTTCTTGAAAAACTCGTTCTCGTAAACTCCATCACCAGAGGTATCCTTCTCCTTAAGGAACTCCATTCCTTTATCTAGGAGCAAGTACTCCATGCGTGACTCGTCCTTTGTGGTGATAATTCGATGTGCTGTTCCAAAAACAACATAGGCGTCATGTCCTGTTCCAATAAGGATAGATGCGAGAAGAATGGACAGGTCAAAACAGTCTCCCTTCTGCCATTTCAGGACGTTAGTGGGAGATGGAATGACCGTTGGATATTGGTCTGGAGGAGATAATTCTTCATATAATATGAAATCAGAGAGGAACTGAGCTGCTTTCTGGTAATCGTACAACTC
>ENA-UOTX01000865-UOTX01000865.1-compost-metagenome-genome-assembly--contig:-NODE-865-length-28378-cov-11.875658_pt1 | contig 28378 bp, 20 predicted proteins | sample MGYA00238143_ERZ746982 | MGnify/ENA primary metagenome ERZ746982 (study PRJEB28758, sample SAMN06268862) | compost metagenome | isolation source: single cell | place: USA: California, Emeryville, Joint... | reverse complement strand
TTCTGGTTGCTGCCGTACTTTCTGCGGCGTTCTTCAAGCTCAGCGCTGGGCAGCCCGGCATGGAAATCGACACCGAATGTTTCGATAATGAGAGCTTTGGCATTGATACTTTCAAGGTACTCGACTTCTTCGGCAAACTTACGTTCCAAGGTTTTGTCAACCGCGTCCATTAGCTTTTTTTTGGCTTCTAGGTACGCAGGATCGACGTGAGCCTGCGTCATTTCTACTTCATGCTTCATTTTTGTCATAAACGATTTTGCAACTTTTTACTTGATGTTTTGAAAATAATATTTAATCATGAGTAGAGGCTTACTTAAAAAGCTCTAAAAAATAAAATAGCTTAAAAAACCCGCAGTCACAACATACTTGTAATAAGGATTATTAAACTAATACCATAGGCATTTCTCAAAGGAGGTATGAAATTTGTCCTCCTTTAGAGGATGGGATTGGAACCGTTAACTTAGACTAAATGAACAATGGAGGCTACGATAAGGCTAAGGGAACACTTCAAAAAAAATGGTGATGTGAGAATGGTGGAGAGTGAAGATTAAACTGTTTCCTTTTTTGAAGAGTAGGTATCTTACAGTATAAGGGAATGTTTCCTATAAATGGCGTCATGGGCAGTTTTAATATATATCATCAATTAATTAGATGCTTCTTTATTAAGATTTTATTAATAATTAAGAAGGGCTTTTCTTTAATGAGTCTGATGGACGGACGGAACGCGTAGCAACTTAGTTGAAGTCAAATGTAATGCATTCTATCTCTCCCCAGTAGAGAGATAGCTGTCTGTGCGTTGTCTCAGATAGAAAAATAATGATGTTTGCCGGCATGTCGGTCTTAATGATTTTTTCCAGAAACTTTATCTTCCTCTCATCTAAAAAGTTCTTAATCTCTGAACAGTTGCTTTAGTATAATATAAATCACATTCCTAGCTAATACATTTTGGTTAGCGGAGAAGTTAAATAGAACTGGGAATAAAGAATAAGCAGAAAAAGCAAAGAAACGAATGCACGGTTTGTTTCGAAGTACTTTTGTCTGTCAAAATGAAAGAATCCTCTCACCATCAAAGAGCAGAAAAGGAAATTTAGCAATATCAGTGAGTTCTTCCTGTGAATACAAATTGCGATCTCTCTAAATTGTGAGAATACAGTTACTTCTTGAAGAAAATGTTGCTTGACCATTTGATTTCTTGGACATCAACTAATTTTCAATTAGGATTTTAACCATTCTTTGTGCAATTCCCAGTGCTGGCTATTGCTCGCTTCAAACTCCTAAGAACTATGCTTTTTTTCATTTTACATAGGAAACACATTAATAAGTTTTATTTTTTCCTCACATCACTAATGCTTGATCCAAACCTCATCCCTCCTCGGAGCGATCAAATCGACAGGTTGATGAACATGAGCATCGTCGAGTCACGAGCATCAAAGGAAATTCTTAATGTATCAATTCTCCCCATTTTCCAAGAATTTCAATCTCTGAAATCTTATCAAAGCACATCACAACAACACTAGCCAATACGCAGAAGAAATTTAGCGAAGTGATTCAAAAAGCACCCACCGTCTCTGAATATTTTCAAAATCTTTGGTGTTCTCAAGAGATTCAAGACAAAGAACGCGAAGTAGTCCATTTTACAATTGAACAAGCATTATCATCAAATGTAGGTCGTCCTCAAAGCTCTCGCAGAGAAAGAAACTGCTGTCAATAATGAAATCCTTAAGAAGAAGGTCATTGTGAGAGAGGTATATTCACTTATTCAATTTCTTTTTGTTAAATATTCCATAAACTCCTACTTGTCTCTCGCAAAAACAGCTGATCTAATGATTTTATTGGTCTCCGAATATAAAGGACCCTTTAGATATCGAAGAGACGATCATACCAGACTCCAAGATTGGAAGATTCACCAGAGAGCGATTTGATAAAAAATCTCGGGAGTTGGCAAAAGCTGCGGAACGTGAGAATAAAAGGTACCTGTCGTTAGATGTGTACAGCCGCAAACATGGAGACATTATGAAATACGTCTCAAAGCCTCCCGAAACAACCGTGAATCATCGAGGAAAAAAGCATATACCAGTGTTACATTACGCTTCTGCAGGGAATCTTATGGTATCGGCCAGCGTAGACATGGAAGCGATTCGAGTCCAACAAGCAGAGGAGTTTGTGAAAAGGCTGCATCAGGAGAAAGCTAAATTTGAAAAAAAAAATCAGGCGATTGAAGAAGAAATCAAGCGTAGAGAAGGTATCGAATTTGAGCAGCTTCTTGTGCTTGAGAGGAAAGCTGAGCTCGAGCGCCTGAATGAAAAGAAGCGGAAACTTGAGGAGAGCTTAAAGGCGATAAAGGAGCGAAATGAAGAGCGTTTGAAAGCAAAAGAGGAATGGGAGAAGTTCGCAAAGGACCATAAGGGCGAAAAGCCTCTTTATAGGCAGCTAGAAGAGCGCTATTATCAGAAGCATGTCATCCCGGTTATCGAGGAGAAAAAGCAGAAACTTAAGGAAATAAGAGATCTGCATAGACCTATCAGAAGAGACGATCTTCTGGACCATGAAAAAAAACTTCAAAAGCAAATGGAGGAGGTACAGGCCAAAAAACCTGTACCACAGCCAATTCAAACGCAGTCGCTTCCGCTGAACGCTTTGATGGTCGAACTGTTTAAGCAAGAGAAAAAAGCAAAGATTGAGCAAATCGACGAGAAGAAGAAACTTCGCGAAAAACTCGAAGAATTCAAGCTGCGGATCAAGAAGCAGAAGGTCGCCGTGGATCCTGCTAAGGAAGAGGAAATGAAATCACTGATTGAGAAACTAAACGAGCAAGCTAAAAGTAAAAGATCCACTAAAGGCGATGACCCAGAAAGACTTCCTGACGAGAATGAGCTTCTTATGCAGAGGACCAAGAAGCTGCAAAATTTGGTCATTGCGAAGAGTATGAGAAAATATGAGACGATGGAGAAAGAAATAGAAGCGAAAAGAGCTATGGCTAGTTCTCCTCTACCCCACTACCCAGATTATTTACGAGAGATGAAAAAGAAATTGAGACTTCAGTCGCACTTGGACGACTGGAAGCAAATTGTAGCCGAAAAAGACCTTGGTATAAAAGAAAAAACGGATGCGATCATGGTCCATGTCGGAAGACTTGAAGAGAAAGCCAAAATGAAGGAGCAGATGATGAGAGTGAGGCAGAATAAGACTGAAGAATCTCAGAAATACAGCCGAGAGGAGGAAGAAATTGATAGTTGCTATATTAGCGCGATAAAAGCCAAGCTTTCGATACTGAATGATGATTCTGTTCCAATCGATCTACGGAAGAAGAAGATAAGAAACCGTAGTGTTTCCACGCTGAAAGGGGAGAAAAGCATACCGATTAGAGGTTTCAGCGAGAGGAAGAGTATTCTGGAAAGCAAGAGTATTCATGAAAACGTGACGCCGATCAAGCTTTCTAATGGGTATCTTTCTGGAGAGAAGGAAAGTCCAGTTCTTAAAGCTAAACGTGATAATAGTCTTATCTTGGTGACAGAGCCTCGAAATTTGATGAGCGATATGTTGGACTCGAAGGATCATCCAACAAATCTTGGCGAAAAAGAAGCTGATAAGCTTGATAATGGGCAGCGTTTGACTGTTCCTAAGAGTTTTAAATTGGATGAGGAAAGCCACAAAGATTTTGGAGAGAATAACAAAGTCATTCAATTAGATCAGAGAGAAGAAACTCATTTAATTACAGAGGATCAGCAGAAGGGAGATCAAATTCAAGAGGATGACGATATTGTCTATTAATTCAAAGGGTTGAGCTAAATGCTCTTCTCTGCTCATATTTCTTTTCCTTTTTTTTTTTGAAATAAAGAGAAATTTTCGTAAAATAAGTAACTTTGAGTCTGACTGGCTTGGCTGGGAAGGTTGGTATTGAGATAAGAAATGAATTTTTACGGGAACCGTTTTGGTTGAATGAATCTAATACAATTCTTTAGAGAACGCTAAATTGATTTAAGATAAGCTGAGCGCCTCTTTTGGGTTCCTCTCTTTAATCTTAATTTCATTAGTGAAATTGCTTATTGATGAAAAATATGCTTCATGACACAAAATTCTGAATAAAATTCACAGCATGCAGATCGATGGCACGCTAATCGTGGAATCCGACATTTCAAATCCAAATAAATGCTGAAGAACTGCAAAAATTGAAGAAAAGCTGATTTAAACGTCAAGTTACTAAGCAAGACAAAGCACCTCAGTCAAAGCATGCATAGCAGTTTCAATTTTATGAAGTTCACGTCGACTATTAGAGAATGGAACCAGATTCGTGCGGAAGAGAGGAAGAATTTATTCATTAAATTTTAACAATCTTTTATTAAGCATAAATCGCATTGCGATCATAGAAAAATTTTATAAGTTCACGACGCGCTTCTTAATGCGGTTGATCTAAATTCTAAGAGATTTAAATTCCGTGTGAATAAAAGTTTAAAATCGCAGATCTACAGAGATAAAATAAAGATTCCTTATCCGAAAACAAAAGCATTACCCTCTCATCGCAATATTCAATGAGGAGAAGGACTACAGCATTTGAAGCGAAAACATGTGAAGACTTTATGCAGGTAAAACAATCACTTTGACGTTAATAACTCAGTCGACTCATAAGCTCGCGATCAAACATCAAACCCAACACGCAGAAGACACACCATTCGATGAAGCAGATGAAGATGAGTTTGCTGATACACTGTTCATTTGCCAAGACATTGATGACGAAGTCTTTTCTGTAATAAGCTCACTTGAGTGACCTGAAATCTGACAATTTTACAAGAATGATAGCATCGATGAGCTCGGAGCATGTTCGACCCCAATTATGAAGAGTCTTTCTCTGAGACATCTCTCTGCAAGTACTGCCGATTCCGATGATATGGTCGAAGTGAAGCCTGCAATTACCCTCGAAAAAATGAAATTAAATGCGATGCTCATTGGAGCTTGCAATGTGGGAAAACATGCTTTGGTCAACAGTTTATTTCCAGAAGATGATGCATTTGATTCGAGTCCTCTCAAGTAAGGCGAATAAACTTAATAAACATACTGACTCGATCGAAAAAATTAGGAATCACTTGGATTTGATTATTCGAAAATTTGACTCAGGAAAAGGTGAAATCAGTTGCGAATTTTGGATCAGAGAGCTAATAGACGATTCTTATGGGACTCTCATGGAACGTAACACAATTCACTATCGTTTGGTGTTATATCGGCTGATTTTATTAAAGTGTATTACAAGAAGTGTTCGATGTTCATATTTGTTTATGACCTGACGGCAAAAGAGTCGTTTGAGAAGGTTGAAAGGGAAATCATCAGAGTAAGCGAATATACGGCTGGGAAAAAAAGTTTGAGACTGCTGATTGCTACTGGATTGCAGAAAGCTGATATGAGAGTAATATAATGCAGAAGTGTAGCCGTCTAAAACTGTTTTAATGCAGAAAGTAAGCTTCGAGGAAGGTTCAAAGTTGAAGGATAAATATAACATGGAGAGTTTTACTGAAACAGATGCATTGGATCAGGAACAAGCGCAAGAGGTAAATAATGAAATGTGATTCGACAAGTAAGAGGGTTTTGCCTTTAGATTTTGAAGAAACTGGAATTATCGGTGATTGGCAAAATGGGAGAACTAGACACAGAAAGCAAGGCTTGATCTGGGTCTGTGGAATCTTTTTTTCTATTCAATTTAAAAGTTTAAATGAGCGAAGATAAACGATAGTTGTCTGTGCCAAATTAATGTAATATATATGAAATTTGTCAGCATATTTAGGTGCTGAGGTAGAAATGCTTGAATTATTGTAAAGTTTCCCACTCGAACTCAAGCTTATTTTATATGAACTTATACTAGTATTAAAAATTGAATTATCTATTGCCTTGAAAATTTATCTTCACTCGAGATAAACCCAATGCAGTCTGAGCTTTTTCGCTTTAATATTAGACATCCGGTTTACTTTGTATAAAGTCCGAGATTAAGCCACTAATTTATATATAAGCCTCAAGCTTAATGTTATCTCTCAAACTACTTACTTCCTCTTAAAGGTAATTCATTATAAATAGAGATATGAATTTTCGGCTGATTTGAATCGAAAATTTGTGTTCTTAGAGCCATTCCATGAAATAATATAACACAAAAATTTTGTTACGTAAGCCGTCTAATTTCTTACTCAGACTAAAACATGAATTCCCTGTCCATTTGTGATGAGAGCCCTCCTAATAAAAATTGAGGTTCCAAAAAAATGGAAAAGTAATGTTATTTACTCTGATTTTCGCTCATATAAAAAGGTCTTTCGCTTGTATTTGGAGCCGTACCGAGAAAGCCTGATCCTTGCACTTTTTCAAAAGGCATCGATTGCTTCCCAGGCTTCATTTCCAATTTGAAATGCTTATCCACTATTGAGTAAACATAGAAAACTCCACACTAAAATTGAATCAATTAACCAGAAGCTCTACTTGAGTCATTATCTATTTTACCTTTGTCAAGAAAAGGAAATAACTCATAATCAGACAGAACATTCTCGTAGATAGCTCTCCAGCCGCAGACTCTTCTGCCCATCCCTTCATAATTTTACATTACGCCAGGGCTTTATATAAGATCATACTGATGAATAGATGCTCAGCCAGACAATATCATAAAGTATCGACAATCCTACTGCCAGCGTCAGTCCCGTGAACCCTTCTGTTTCTTGAATATGTTTATTCCATGAAAACATAAAAGTCAATCCAATGATTATCTATAAGGAGGGTCATTCAAAGATTGGTTAGGATAACTTTCAAGCACAAAGGCTTACATCAAGAAAAGTGTTCCTTGTAAAGCAAGCAAGGAAAGCGAACGTCAGCATGATTATCGTAACAGAATAACCATGTCTCTGCCATTTTGAAAAGGAATTCTCGATTGGAATCGGAGCGATCCGTTTGGGTTCTTTCTTTTGAATCTCATACAATCCTTTCAGCGTTCTGAATGGCTCATAGAGCGCTTTCAAGTCCGTTTGGTAGTCACCTAATTCGATATTTGCTTGCTGTATGTGCTCGTCCCATCTGTTTAGCACCTCAGTCAAATATTTAACTGATGAGTGGATCCATTGTAAGGAGAGATCTATTTTCCCGTTTGTAGGATTTCCACTCGATTCTTGAAGGCCAACGATCCCGGCATGAACAGCTTGATCGTGTAATTGGTTGACAGGAAGATTAGTTTCTCCTAGTTCTGTGATTTTGCCTCCGTGGACCGAGGTTAATACCAGCTTAATGACCTCTTCTCCAGTCGTTATTGCTCTGGAAGCAATCAATTGATAAGCCAACTAACATTAGATGACAATACTTACATATTTAGCGTTTGATTCACTTTTGCATTTCTTTGATATTTGAATTGCGATCCCTCATAGACGTCATCTCCGCAAACGATTTTCACCATGATCTCAGTGCCGGGTTGGATTTTCAGTTCAGAGAGCTCAACAATTGTCACTGAGCATACGCTTCCTTCTTTGATCATATACTCATTGAGCTTTTCTTTTCGTTGTGCTTCGTTTAATTTCAATTCTACGTCCTTGCGTTGTCTCTGGCAATCTGCGATTACGAGCTCACATTGATGTATCTTTTCTTTGAGCACTGCTTCTCCTCTCAGATACACTTCAATGAACTCATTGCGACTGATAACACCGTCACCATTCTTGTCCATCTCATCAAAGAGTTGCCGAGCTACACTGCGATCGAATTCGTGTCCGCCATTCTGTGAGGCGAGTGAAATGAGCCAATGTGTCATGAAAAGATTACCATTTCATCTAAGGAAGCGCATAGTTCGTGGAAAGTTAACTTTGAATCCTTATTAATGTCAATTCTGTCGAATTCATAGTTGAGTAGTTTGGTCTTTTCTTCTCTCGAAAGCTCAGAAAATTGCTTCTTGCTCATTTAATCCAAGTGATATATATCTATTGCGTTAGAGCCTCTATAAAAACTATTTTTTAATCCGAGTTTTATATGGTAATGAGCTTAATACAATGGATTTGTTAGAAAACCATAAAGTTGAATAGATGAAATCCGATTAAAGTTTTACAAGGTTCATCAGCACAAGATTTCTCTCGCTTCAACATATCAACCTTGATTTATCCAATAAAATGATAATGATTACTCTTCATAATGCACAATGTGGAATTAAGCGTTGATTAAACTGCGTTGTATATATATAGCGACTTTTGAATACAATTAACTCCAGTTCTAATGAGAAAAAGTGCTTAGTGATTGATTTTTCTCAGCATTTATTGGAAAACTATTGTAAACTGTACAAAAGCACCCCTGGCGCCCTTTTCACAGCTTTACAATCTCAGATCGCTGATCCTAATGGTTTTGGATATATCGATACTATTTTAGTCGGAGATTTGAATTCCAATCTATAGTCGGATTAAAATAAATTTCTTATACAAGTAACGGAGTCATCGCACAAGAATAGTTGCAAAAATGGCAAGCTCTCGTAAACTTTGTCGCTCTGTTCTCGACTAACCCATCTACTTCAAAGAGAACGGTGTAGGAAACGACCCTAGATCAGATTTAGGAAACCAGATTCTTAACACGAAAGATATTAATGTCGACGATATCCCAGAATATATGTAAGCTCCTTTTTTCAAAATCAGCATCATTACAATTCAAAACTCACAGCAAGATCCTCGAGGAACATCAAATGAACTGCCAAAAAAGTGGAAAATATATCGGTACGATCTCAAAATTGAGAAAAATTTGAAATTTATTTTCAAAAAAAGATGCTCAAAGAGCCAAGAATAAGATCGAAGAGTTGAAAACCCAGCTCGAAAATTCAAAGAAAATTGACTATCGAGCCAAACACCAACAAGAAGTATGTTCATTTGCTTGTCTGATTTCGAAGTGAATTCTCCATTAGAAAATGCAATTGGAAGAAGCACATGTAACCGAGTTCAATCAGTTTAATGAGTTCTGGGACAAGAGAATGCTCGAGTTCAATGAGCAGGCTCAACTCATTGAAGAACAGATGATTCAACGTCAACAAGAAGAATTAGCTAAATTTTTAGAAGATCTTGATAACGCCCTTCCCGTGAAACCTAAAGATACTGCAGAGCTCCTCAATTTGAGAAAAATCGAACAGTTGCTTGCTCAACAAGAAGAGTAAAATCCTGTCGAGATCTTGTTGTGATATTTGTCATTATTTAGTTACATTGAAGCTCATAAAATCCAGCAAAAATGCATCAAAATGGAAAGAGAGGAGGCTGAAAAATGGAGAATCATTAGAGACAATAAAATTAAGAACCAAAGAATCCAGCTTGAGCAAAAGCAGCAAACGGAACTCGCAGCGCTGAGAAAGAGAATCGTGACTGGCCAGGAGGAGCAAAGAAAAGCTAGAGCCGCTGAGTTAGAAAGGTATGCAAAGCTAGCTGATGACCAAACTCACTAAAATTAAACAAAGATTGCTGCAAAAGTATCAAAACTCAAAGAAAGAGCTCGAGTTACAGCACCAGCTTGAGATACAAAGAGTCTCAAGACCAACAAAAACAGGTTTTCTTGCTTCAAATTTTTTCAGTGGTTCTAATTTGCTATGCGTAAAGTTGGAGGAAGCTTGTACATGAGTCAGTCTAGAGTTAATGCTTCAAGACAAAGTTCGAGAAGATAAGCGTGATCGCAGTTTATTACCAAGGAGAGATGGAATATTCACCAACTTTCACTAATTTGGAACCTTTTTTACATATGATAACAAAAAAAGAAATAAACTATCAAAGGTTACCTCTGTGCACATGAGATATTTGCTTTATAACGGTTAAGATATAGATATCAATAACAATATTGATGGAATACAAGTTTCACAAAATCCAGGGATAATCTACATATTTTATTAACGGAAACAGCTTTTTCACAAAGATCTTTCTTCTTAGTTATTTGGTTCCGGGAGATTGTTTAACAAAAAGTCCAAGGCTTTAAAAATTTTAATCTTATTCATAATTACCACTCTGCTTGTCTTGACTATATAATGTTATGAGCTTAGATAGGTGTATTGATTGCAGCTAGATGGAAAACTTCTTAAAAGACTAAATACTGCTTAGAGTTCCAATTAGACGTTACCTAAAATAAACTAAATAGCCATGGATCGAGGAAATAACACTCAAATCAATTATAGTAAGTATCTTTGGTTCTCAGGAAACAAAGTTAGTCAGGATAGCCCCTTGCTATAGGTCGCACTCTGCTAAAGCGAAAAGCTCTTTGATCATCGCTATGCTATCACCGATGATCATTTCAAACCCAGCAATATGATCATAGCTCAAAAAAGCGTGGGGAAGGTGACGATAAACGTACATCTTCACATCTTTTTTCAAGCGGACCAATTTCTCAAGGAATCTCCAGCAGTCATCTCCCAGAGGATCTTTCTCTCCAATCATCAGCCTGGTCCGTGGAAGCTTTGCAAGTACCTATTATATATATTATTAATTCAGGAACCAATTCTTGAAGAATTAAGATGTATACATCGTCGGGAGCATTTAAAGGACTTAGATAGAAATTGTTGGCATCATAACCGGATGGGATATATGCACCAAGACATAGTTTAAGGAAGCTATAGGAAAGCATGGAATCTTCCATTGCATTCATAAGACTTGGAGTGTATTGGTTGGGATTCAGATATAATGCTAAGAATTATCTTCATTAGTAAAATGGAAACGAAGCTATCGTATACCTGGATACACCGGTACAAGACCATCTGGGACTTTGATTCCACTCTTAATAGCTTTTAAAGCCAAGGCTAATTTCAAAACAAGATTAGAATTCACTGAGAGATTATGTCTCGTATACCCAGAATCAAATTTCCTCCCGCAGAGTCTCCAGCAAAAACAATTTTTTTAGGATTTACACCTAGTAAATTAATCCAGTTAGAAAACTCATGAACCTGAAGACTTCTTACCAAGTAGGTCCTTAGCGAAGACAAGAAGCCAATTGTAAAATTGCCAACAGTCATCTAAAGCTGCTGGGAAAGGGTTTTCAGGAGCAAGTCTATAGTCAATAGAGAATATCGGTCGTTTTGTGGCTAATGCCCATCTGCGCGTATAGTTCTGATGCGATTCGGGGGACATAGACACAAACCCTCCACCATGAATATGAAGAATGACCTCACTCAACTCTTTTTCCATCTCAGGGTCAGGCTTCCCCTTTATAAGCCCAATACCATCATCAACCAATTTCTGAAAATCTTCTTTGATCCCACTAAAATGCTCCATTATCGATTTCTCAATGGACTTCTTTATGCCAGGAGTCTGAGACTTGTGCTCTTCACTACTGGTTGGTGTCGTTTCGTGTTTCTCTGAATCTCCATGCTTTTCCCCAAAGCGGAAGTTTCTATGATATATGAAATGGATTTCGATTTTGCTCTTGGATTTCTTCGTCAGCTCTTTGAGTTCTGCAGTGATGTCTCTCTTCGCATTCTTTAACATATACGCCGACAAATCAGGGTCCACCTCGATCCCTTTCTCCCCCATGGCTTCAAAATAAAGTTGCTCTTTCGTTAGCTGTGGGAACAATCTCGGAATGCTAAATTTCTCGTATGTGCCCACGGAAGGCAGCACAATTTTCATTGCTCTATGCACCAATTCAGTGTCAGGTAACCCCCAAAACTATCAATACTGTAAGTTCCCGGTTATTGCAGTTGAATTACCAGCAGCATGTCTTCGGGTGTGGCGTGTGCGATGTTCTTCTTCGCCATTCTCTCAGCTTTCTCTCTAAAGAGCCAGAAATACACTGGTCCGCTCAGATGGATGATATCTTTTAAAACGCCGTCTTCTTCTTTTCCTTTACGCAGAGTTGACATCGCCACGTTAATCACTCGGTAAGTGAGTTCGTATTCCTTTTTTATGACAGATTCTGGGGCAGTATCCTACAAATATTGCTTCGTATCGACTGTGATAGTGAATATGAAACTTACTCGATATCCGTAGTAGTTCTTGAGGGCACTCCAACGAGAATGAGTCCTGGGGTAAGCCAGCAGATCGTCATGCTTAAAATGAATAACTGCAGGTATGTAAATGATCACGGCCTCCATCTTGGATCTCTTCAAGGAGTGTTTCGTTAGTTAGAGAGTTTAGAAAGAAGCATTACGATTATTTGAAGATCAAGCTCAGCGTCTTCCAAGGTGATCGAAGGTTTTACGTTATTTAGTTGTATCAATGTCATATGGAGTTGAATGAATAGGTTTTTGACAATATACTTCAACGTATCCTCGAATACCACAGGACTTACTTTTGGTTTTAATACTGTGATGTCATAAAATTCACGAACAGAAGCAAAAGTTTCAAAGTTGACAATTTCTTCCAAAGACCGAGTATTTCCATCAACCACTACCTCAGTAAGAATTTTGAAATGCAGAGAAAATTTGTCGAGGATCAGCTGCATTTTCTGAAGCTGTTCCTGGAGTCCCTGGTGGCTGCCGTGTAGTTCTAAGGCGAGGTCGCTCAAAAACTTGAATTCATAGACACTCTGCAAGGCTAAAGTTAAATGTAATTCTCAATGAAGCATCGCAAAGAATGTGAGTTTACTTAGAGCAAGGAGTTCCTTTGTGACTGGGTTTTCGAGGACTCCTTCCATCAATTCTGTGTCAGTATAACGATTTTCGTCTTCTGATGTGATTGAGGTCCTAGAGACCAGGTCCAGAAAGAAGCTATTTGAACGGGACAAGCGAAGCTCCTTGTTAATTTCATTTTCTACGTGAGAATTGCTCTCTTTCCCTTCCATTGCAAACATAAAGTAGATGATTTTATTTTAGTTAGATATAGTTGTTCAAAATGTTAATCGCCTGATAATCAAAGCCACAGCTCAGGTTAATCGCCTGAATATACTGCTCTGTTGAATTCAGAAAAAAAAATGATGAAACTTCTTGTAAACTCCTGAATTTAGATTAATATGTCTGAAGCAATGGAAGATTTTACCTTGTAGAGAGGTCCTGATATTCTTGTACTCTCCATCGTAGCATTTATTGATGGAAATAGGAATAGTACGGCCAATTGAATCTCAATCTTTGTTGCAAAGTTTGAATTTTACCCCTGGCTGTTCATCAGGATATCCTTTTCATATCTCAACAGATTTTTCCTTTTTTTTATTTCGAGACGCAGAATCGTTCGTTGGATTAAAATCTGTTGCGTAAAACACTTTAGTTAAATTATAAATAAAAGCCCTTTCATTGTCATTGTTGTGGCATAAATCAGCAGACATCACTTCCTTGAGATTATCGCCAGCTAGCTACCCATGATGAAACTTAAAGCTCTCTTTTTTGGGTGTTGCCATTCAGACTGCAGCCGGGTCGACGAGCAAGGGTTAGTCAAAGATGAATTCAAACGGCCAAGCCAAGAGAACGCAGCGAATGGAGGCACCAATAAAACCGACGCAAATCTCAACAAAGCATCAAACAATCCTTCTGATGATAATAGAAAACTGCCCTGGCTGACTCTCAAAGCCATTGAAGGAAACATTATTCCACTTGATACCGAGATTGAGATCAATCCACTTGGAGTCACTACAGGCGGACGCCAAAAGCAAGACGGAATAACTTATATCGGATGTCAGAAATACATTATCTCAGGAAAAAACGCCGAGCAACAGCTTTTCAACGATATTTTACTAAACGATGCAAGTGTGGGTGATCAACACTGCCAGATTAAATACGACCCGACGTTAAAAACCTATTTTCTGAAGGATATGGGGGAAGGATCAGGGACCTTTGTGAAAATTGATCAAGAGATACCACTGAAATCTGGTTATATTATCTCCTTTGGGGACTCACATATGGTTTCGACAATCAAAGAGTCGAAATCAGGCGCGGATATAATGCTGAAATTTTTAGATGGGCAAAAGACGGATGAAGTCTACAATTTCAAAGCGGATGATAAGATAATTAAGCTTGGGCGAATGACCGATTGCGAAATTAAATTTGACGGAAATAATTTGTCGAGGTATCAGCTAACGATCGAATATAAACAAGATAAAGGATGGGTTATCATTGATGGGTATAATGGGAAACCTAGCACAAACGGAACTTGGCTGTATGTTGAGGGGTTCTATGAAATTACTGATAATATGACTGTCAAAATCGGGCAAACGCTTTTTAAAATTAATATAACGACAAAGAATTGAAGCGGCAAGCGTTCAGCTGAAGCGTCGTCCTTGTGTGTTGACTTGATTAACAAATTGTTGAAAAGTCGCGATTCAAATACATTGATTATTAAAAGGTAGAATATATACAGGCGAGTGGGTTGATGTAGATATTGTTAGACAAAACGTAGATATAATATTACAAGAATCGTTCATGACTCCTAATTCTTATGCAAATTGAGTGTTATTCTCAATTAGTGTATGGCGATTGTTTCCGATGCTTGTTTAGCCTCTGCCTGTAATCTTTGCTGTCTTCTTTTCTCTAAAGTTGTAAGGTACTTCTTCGATTCCTTTGCCTATTCATATTAGTTAACATCAACTGCTATTGCTTATCAATTACGTTATTGAGGATGAATTGGAGACCAACACAGCAGAAAATGACCGTAAGGCAAGCGAATACAAAAAGATAGAGCGCTCGGGTGTTAGAGTTGACGGTTTCTTGAATTGCGATTATTTCGACTGAACCCATTCAAATTGTTAATTTTCAATGAGGATCTTTAACAATACCTTGAGATCTTGGGTGTTCATTGCCGGTTGATGTTGAGTTTGTTTGTTGCGTGTCCGCTGGGCCACCTGCTTCACTCTAGAAAACAATTAAGATACGTCCAATGGGAAATAGATGTACCATTCTGCTCATTTTGAGAGATCTATGGGTCGATGTAGCACTACAATATCCATGGAAACCTGTCAATAAGAGTGAGTCAGGTGGTAGGGAAAAGTAAGGTCTCACTAAGGATGGCAATGAGGAAAAATAGAGCACTTAGAGAGGAAAATTTCATTGTTGGCGTGAATTTTTGGAAGTATAGTGAATTAAATTCATAATTTTGCAGCAGTAATTAAATCCTTTGTCCGTTCAGTTAATCGAAGTAGTCGTTAAGAAAGTCATATTTTTTCTCAAATTTCATGACAGAAAAAAAAAAACTCAGTAAGATGAGTTAATTTGCACTTATTTTACCGAAGAAACTGGCTGAATGGACTTATTTTATTCAGTTCTACGAAAAAACAGAGAGAAAATTGTAAAGGACTTGCTGAAACAAGTATTAAATATGACAAATAGAAATGAAAGCTGTTTTCTGGTGCCTTAGAATCCATCAGGCTCTCCTCGAAATTACTGAAAATATAGCTGATACCGGTCAGTGTTCCCTTTTCCGAGTGAAAGAATAGTATCATTCATTTGCTGAGGGCAAGAACCCTAATCGAATAAGAATCAATGTTTTACAAAAAGGACAAGTTTTGGTTTTTTTTTTGGAGGTGGTTTCGGATCAGAGTATTTTTGTTTTAAACGAATATGTGAAAAGGAAAAAAACACAATCACCCTATTGGTGTATCTGTAGGACGCCCCTTGTTGTAGATTCAATCACAGATCGTATCTTTTGAGAGACGATGCTGCATTAATAAAAATTTTTAGTTATTAGAGCAATGATGTCGACTAGTGAATAGGTGTGATGATTTCTCGAAGTTTATCTGAGATGAATTTTGTGAGAGGACCCAAAAGAATTGTTCCATTCCAGAATTTATAGGTGATAATTATTCGAATAATAGTTAAATGAAATGCATAGTAGACCATAAAAATAAGAGATTTCACCGAATTCAGAAATAAGCCTTATTCAGTAAGGTTTATGAGAGATGATCTTCTTGCTGAAGCAAATTTTTAAAGATTTTTTAGATGATTTGCAAGAAAGTCAGTCCATATCGATTCTCTTAAATTCCTTATAAAATGGTTTGTATATGATCATTAGAAATGCAGACAACTTCTTTTTCGTACACTGTATTCAGGCTTATAAGCCCATGTATCAAACGTATCCATTTATTACTGTCACCTCAAAATTCATTGTTTTAATTGGGATAGCCATTCGTCATATAAGAGAGAGATGGAATTCAGATGCCTTGTCTTGACCTACAAAAAATCGATCGTGTGTAACTGAAAATAAATTTAGATTGAAGACACTTACTAAAAGATAAATACTATCTCGGTATGAATTATTTAATTTGTTACATTGAAATCAAAAAAGTGCGTAAAACTAAGAGAAGGCCAGCTTCTATGGATATCAACAACTGTTCTTCTCTTGAAATATGTATCTTCCAACTCTCTAATAATTTCAAACTAAGATACAATAATCCCGTCGCTACACAACTTTTATTCATGAAAGCTACATTTCAATACAACATGCATAAACTCTTATTTCTTTTTTTCCCAATAGAAGCGATCATCATGAATGACAGGGCAAAATGTTTCCGCTCTCAGCCAGGGGTTCTCTCACGACTATCAGTTCTGAAATTATCTTGTGTTCCTCTGAAAAACCAGAGTGATCGCTCTGAGACTAAATTAAAAAAATTAAAATTTTATATACACTAATCACGTGAAGAAAAACTCTTCGCAAAAAATATAAATAGATAAAACCGTGACTTTTCCTCATGCAACTCCGACGCGAACGATTGCCCCAAATGGGTGCAACAAACTTCGACAAGAAGTACTTCCTCATTATTGACTGATTTACAACACACACACTAGAATCACAGAATCAAAAACAAGCAGATTCAGCGAAAAGTCAACATCACCAAAGCTGGAGCTCCTCAGTCCAAGCCAATCAAAGCAATATTTCAAAGCCGTTGAAAACACTGCACGGTCAACTAAAGAAGCCAAGGACGAAGTTCTCCTTAGGACCCAGAGATTTTACAAAAATTCCGGGAAAAAGCTCAGAGTACCTGCAATGCTAAGTCAAGTCAAAGCAAAAAAACCAGATCAACTTAAAAAAGAACTAGAAACGCCTTTTTTTGGAGACTCGCCAGTAATATTTGATAGATTTCAGTCTCCTGAGGTTCAAAATTCCAAGAAAAAAATGGAGAGAGGTAAATTTTTCCAGTGTTAATTTTACCTTAAAAAATTTGTGGTCGCTCACCCAGATCATCTTATTGAGGAAAAACACACCATAAACGCACAAGCGATCCACGAAACCCAGTTGATCGGAATGGATCAATACACTCTCGAAACCTTAAAGGATAAAGTTGATTTGCAAAAAGTTCGCGAGGTGAAAAGAGCGATCCGGCGGCGTTATGCGAACCAAAAAATGCTCCAAAAAGTCTTTAAGCGCTGGGATGCTGATAACGCTGGTTTCGTTAGTGTGAAAAACGTGTATAACATGGTGAATCAACTCGGAATGAAGATAAATTTCGACGAGGCGAGAGTCCTCGTTGCCAGCGCGGATAAGCGTGGAGCTCAAAATCTCTCTCTTGATGAATTTCTTGACTTGATCTACAACAAAGATGACGTTATGAACGTCAACCTCGCCAAAATGCCAGGTAAAATTCGCTGAGGAAGACTTTCTTAATTTCTTTCAAATTTGGAAAGTTACTCTTTCAAAAGACTTACTTATGCAAAAAGAAGATATCGAGAAGGGCGATTTGTTAAATTATCTCGCTGATGATGCTCGAAAAGCTCGCGAAGCAAAACATGAGAATCAAATAAAAATGATATTGAAGAATCGGCTTCCAGACTTGAACAACCATTTCTATATGCAAGACGAGAATCACAGCGGGAAACTAATCTGGGAGAAATTTGAGTATTGCGTGAAAAAGCTTGGAATAAATGAGAATATTATCCTTGATAAAGATATCAAGAGGCTGTTTGATAAGCACAAGATCGACGGACATAACGTCGATTACAGAGACGTGCTCAAAGACCTGAGAAATTATAAATTTGAGTATGATGACGTGTATCAGCACCATGAAGAGAGCCTTGCGAAGAACAAGCCGAAGAAAGGCCCATTTGATGATGTTATTCTGCCTGAGAAGGATCCCCAGCTGAATATTGTGGATATCAGACAACTTCCGACGAATTCGGTGGAGAAGTGCTACCAAAGGAGCAAAAAGATCTCGAAACATTTGAAGCGACTGTTCCCGACGAGGAAAGATTTCGAAGAAATCAGCTCGCAGGTGTTAGGCCTTGACAAGGAAAAAGTTCCTGGGAAGGAGTTCACGAAGACCGAGATCAAGGAGTTTTTTGATAGCATCTTCAATAAAACCGACTTGAACATCCCCAAAAAAGAGTTCGAAGGTTTCTTTTCGTCTTTTCTTTACAATCAGCAAGGGATGACAGATTTCAACGAAATTGCCTTTACAATTTACGAGTAAACTTCTTTATTTATGAGCTGGACTGATTTCGTGGGTTAATTTAGCCAAGATGAGAAGAAATTTTACGAAAGGGTTCAGAACAGACATAAAGGCCCTAAACCACCTAAAGGTCTCGGTGAAGACTACACCGAAAGAACTCCAGGATCAAAAAACACTGAGTATCTTACGACTGAACGGTCAGAATATCAATTCGAGACTCCTCAGAAAAGAGCGACAACGGAAATGTACGAGGATAGTCCTCAATTAAGCCACATCAAACGGAAGCTCTTTCCCAGAATAAAGAACGGTTATAACACTGGTTTTACAACTAGCTCGTACCAATCACCTGAGCTAACGCCCATTCTTAAACGGATTGAAGACAAAGTCTTTGTTGGAACTCAAAAAGCTTATACTGTCTACAAGAGTTTCGATGTAGATAAAGATGGTAATTTTGTTATCTTGAAATGATTTTTTCATTACTGATTTACTTAACAAAGGGTTTGTTAGTCACAAAGACCTTGCAGACAGGCTTACTGAATTAAATGTTATCAGAAAGGACGAGATACCCGTGTTTCTCAACTACATAGATCCAGATAACCGTGGCTTTGTTTCGTTTCAAGACTTCCATAAAAAGTTACGAGGAGGTGTTACTCAGCAAGACGAAATGGGCAGGAGTACCGTGACTTCTTACATGGTTCCTTCGCGAGAGATACAATTGCATCAGAGCAGTAACCTCGAATATGTAAAACGAAAAACCGAGCAATTACGAAGCTCTTTCCAACCACCATCGGCGTCGGATGGTAAGCAACAAGCTATTCACATAAAACTCGATCTAACATTTGTAAAATAGAGCTTCAAAGGGCGACAAGGCATGGAGCAAATCCGGCTTGGAAAAACACGTTTTTGCTGGTTCAACCTGATAGCAACAGCCCCATGTTCATGAATGAAACAGAGCGGTTATCAAAAGATCCTATGGCGAGGACGATTTTCCAGAAGGAAGACAAAATGAAAAAAATTATGTTGGGAAAGAACAGGGAAGATGAAATCCGAATGCACAGAGAAAGTATTCAAAGGAAAATTGAAACAGAAGAAATTCAGCGTGACTTCAACACCGAAAGTAAGCGAAAAGCGAAACAGCTGAGGGCTTATCTCTACGAACAGGTAATAAATTCTATTCGATTGGTTCGTGCTAACTAACTCCTTTGCTTTCCCCCTAGAATGCACATCTGAAGAACAGCTTATTCTAACACTAGCTAACAAATTTTGGTCTATTTATCTGTATAAATGCATAAAGAGCGTCAATCAAGTTAATTTTTATTGTACGGATTGCGGTCTTTAGGATAGATATGATATCGCTCGTAAAATCTGCTCTAAGCCATAAAAGCTATCTTCAACGGACCTTCCTGAAACAACTGAGAGTTAGCCAATCTATTGAATTGAAAAACCTGCTTGTGCATGAATTCTGCTCAGCAAAACCAGAGAAAAGCAAATTTGGAGCTTCTGAAGAAGCAGTTGACAACACCTCAGCGGATTTGCTGAATTACAGTGAGCTTCTTGTGCGGTTTCCAGACTTGGTCGATTGCTCAACATCTCTCAACTCGAATTGTCGGACAAGAGTGGTTAACGAAGGCGCTGCTCAAGTCATCACTGAGTTACATACAACATATGACTCTGAAAATGCACCAAACGTTGCGCTGAAGCAGTTTCCATACAAGAAAAACGCGGTGATTCGTTTTTTTGTTTTCTGTGCGACTGACTAATGATAATTAGATTTTTATGAGGGACATGAATACATTGATTTATTCTGTTTACGCCGAAGAACTGCGCAGTAATATAGCATTTTTTATACCCTTCTCAAAATTCATTTTCGGTGTAGAGCAGGATCAGAAGTTCAAAGGACTTCGAATTTTGGATACGTATCCTGGAAGTGGAATGTCTGTATTCCGACTATTAGCAGAGATGAAGCCTGAAGACATTCATAAAATCACTGTAGCGGACGAATATGGTGCTTTTTCAGCTCTCTCAAAGGAAAATTTGACAATAAACCGCATTTCAACAAAAACCCCGAGATTAGAAGGTATTACGCTTATGATATCAACTTTCTTCATAAGTTCCAAAACACACAGTCTTAAGAAAGAGCGCCAATGCAATAATGTTTGAAAGAAGCGATTTCCATCTAGATGCGACTGAAAAAGGCCCTCGATTCAATGTGATTGATCTCAATAATTACGGAAGTCCAATGGAATATTTGGATTTCGCTTTCATGTCAATCGAAGAGAATGGTAACTCTTTGGCTGCCTTAATACGAGTTATTGATTTTTTGCGATTGTATGTTCCATTTCAAAGGCTTACTTGGAGTCACATTCTCAGATTTCAAGTCAGTTACCGGAATGGATCAGTCAAAGTTGTTCTACAAATACGGAGTTTTGAACTCTCCTTCAGATAATTATTTAGAGGTAATTCAAATTTCTTCTATACGGTTGAAGAGGAAAATAAAAGGTTGGATTTAGAGTTGCATTGAATTGTCTGAACAAAGCAGCTTCGAAATATAACAAAGAAATCACACCAATTATCTACTTTTTCTCGGACTATTATCTCAGGATTTATATCCAAGTCACCACCGCTAAAAAGGAAGAGCTATCTCCAAACAGCGCGATCGTATAATCCCCATTTTAGGCATCAATTGACCGATTGTTAGGTCCTTAAATGCAGCAAGTGTCCAAATTTCCATGTGAAACCTCTTCTTGCGAATAAACATAAGCATGGGTTGGTCATCGACCCTCATGACGCGAACTGCAATGTTTGTGAGTCGCCTTATACTATCAGTAAGCAATTCCGGTTGCTCAATTCAAGCTTATAATTTTCATTGCTGATAGGCGGACCTATTTGGAACTCACAACTATCTGATCCGAATTTCGTTAGGAACATTGCTGAAGCATTCAAAGCATTACCGAGCTCATTGAAAGGGAAGTTGGATGAGAAAAAAATCGATACAATAATCAAAAATCTTCTCAAGGTAAGACCAATTGCAGGTTTATTTCCCTACTACTCATCAATTACTAAGGAAAGAGAAATTGCCAACCAGCCTCTATCATATGATTTTCTAGAGATAAGCAAATATATCAAATGCCCAAGGCTTCCACCCAAATACCTCCTGAAGTAAAATATTGTTTAATATATCACATGATAATAACACTGTACGCAGGAGAGCATATACAAATGCAGGGTACAAATTATATAAATCGCCTCATTCGAAGGATAATTGGTTTACTGACGCGCCTTCTACCTTTGTTTTTGATGTGTTAAAAGCTTGGGTAACTTTGCTTTCGACTCTATGAAATATATCATTGCTTGAAATAGAAATCAAAGCTGGTTCCTTCTACCACTCAGCTCGAAGACATTGAAAAGGACACACCTCTTTACAAGTATTTGTCGAAAAAAATGAAGTAATTATTATACTTTACGAAAAAAAATACTTACATTTGCCATAGATTCAGGCCGTCCTTCGCTGCCATTAAAGGAGTCAACTATGCAGAAGATTCTGACGACAATTGATTCGATAGACATATTAATTTTTATTGCAGATAGTACATTGGATACTATTTATTTTGTGTCTAGAGGTAAAAAAAAAGAGAGAGTCTGTGATAAATAATTCACTACAAATTTATGTATGATATAAACCTTAAAAATCAAGCTCTGAATTTTACAACGACCCAAGCTTCAACAAGAAACTTGCAAAAAAAATTAAAATCAACCCTGCGATGTTAAGTAACATGAAGTCATCGCCTTCTCTTTACACTGTCAATCTCATGGTGAGGTACATACTCATCATGAGGATACTCCTTTGAAATATACTTATCGTAATGTCGATAATCGTTAGACATATGCTGGTCATGTCGATAATGGCTCGAATCCTGTTTCTTGTATCTATAGTCGTTTGAAGCATGTCTTTCGCGTCTACTGCGGTCGTCATGCCGAATTGGTTTGAAATAGAAGCTCAATTTCTCATTTTGAAGTTTCAGTTTTTTTGCCTTTTCTCTGAAATAGCTTGCCTTTGCGTCATTAGCCCTATTTCTGTCATTCATTTCCATCACAATTGTCTGCAACAAAGAATTCTGCTTTTCCAGACTGCGTTGCAGAAACAAATCAGCCAGCTTCTCTTCTTTTTCGTCGTCTTTCACAGCGAACGACTCAGAGTTTTTGCGAAACATTGGGAAATTCTTAGAGCCTGGCATATAATTTGCTCTTTGATAATGATAACTTGGTGTGAAATAATAAGGCATTGAGTTTTGCTGATACATAAGACCATTATTATTCTGAGGAGGCATGTAAGTCGGTGTGCTGTATTGCTGGGCTGAGGGAATACCGCTGGGAGAGCGGATTTGGTTTAAATTCATTCTGGGATTGTGGATTTGCGGCAAATTTAATGAGTATTGAGGCAGAGAATAATTTCGAGTGTGGAGTGGATTTAACTGAGGTTTTGTGTTTGAATTATTGAGAGTGATGATGTGCGTACTATGTTCTTTCTTAGCACTCTCTTTTTTCACAGGACTCTCTTCGTTAATAGCGCTCTCTTCTTTGATAGCATTAATAGTTGATACGTTTAGATACGGTTTGCTCGTGTTGATGTTATTCCCAGGGAGATGATGAAGTCCAGAAGGGGAGATTTTATGTTTTGACTCTCTACGAGCAGAGACAACATGGTTGTCGACAGATTGAAGAGTGTGGATAGGTGCGGCATTTTTTTTATGTTGGATATCTGATTCTTGATGAGGAATTTGAGTGTGCTCTTGAGGTGGGGTTAGGTACGGTCCGGAATTAGAGTTTTTCTCCATTTTCTGCATGAATTGATGTAGAGACATCGGTGTTTCCCTTGAAGAGCCGGATATTATTGCCTGAATAAAAAAGTTATAAGAACTGCTGGTTATCCTTGTAGTTCAAAAAATGATTGAATCGACGAACCTAAAGATGTAATATTTTCGAGGATCAAAAAAGGATAGCAGGGCATCTCAATTCGGAGTTACTTTATAGCTTCGGCAAGACGAGCAGCATGAATGAAGACTACTTTCTCGACCTGAAAAATTTTGAAAATGATGTATCCTGATGTTATGTAACTCTTTTAGAAGAAACATTTAAAAAGGGAGCTTCTGACAGTGGAGTACATCAATGCAAATAATTGAGGAAACCAGGTATATGTTCAAAGGACAAGATCGCTATTCAAACTCCTTCTTGAGAAGATAGTATTATATACACAAAAAGACCTATAAAAATTTTCGAAAAACTCGACACGAGGAACGAGTTCTGAAATTGATGTACATATTCTCTAAGAATTTTCCCCCTATTTCGAAGAACAACCGAGAATAATTCTATTCATTATTTCTAAGACTTTTTCAAATTTTCGACATCAATCGTTTATTGCTCGCAATCCTTTCTGAACAATAAATTTTAAATTAATGAATCCTTCACTTTCGTAGCTTCTCACAAATGAAATAGCCATCAAAAATAGCTTTGCCAACAATCAAAAGTCTCCCTATCATCGAGTGACGAGGTAGAGTTTTATATTATATATAAAACAATTTTTCATTTTTTATTTTTTATTTGGGAAAAAATTTGATTGTTTTATCTACCACATGTCTGAGAGGAGAAAAAAAAAAACAAAAAAAAGAACTGTGAGCGGAGCCTATAGCATAAATTTGCTCATTATTTCTCAGTTAAAAACACTAAATACGCTCTTGAAAATGCAGTGTTATCTATTTTTGTCGAATGTTCTGTTATTTGTTATTTTCTGAATATCAGTAAATGCAGTGAAGCCTTAAATACCTTTATAAAAGCTGAGATAGTACTTTCTCCTCTAAGCTCTCAAAGTATTTTAGCCTACTAACGTTGCTTAACTTCATTTCTCATTCATAAGTTCTTTTTAAAGAATGTCAATAGTGTTCAAAAGATCATTGTATTTTGATTCAAAATCTACAGTAAAATAGCTCCCTTGAATTCAAAGACAAGTAATGCTGTCATTACTTGAAGACAGCTTTGATATTTCTAAGTGATCTTTCTGGAAGTAAATGAATTTTCTTAGATTAGCCATAACGGTAAAATGGATCTCTCAAATATTCTACTCTCTAGATCAGATAACGGATCAGTGATTTTTTCTCGAACTTGACCTGGAAATTCAATCTGAAATATAACTTTATTCTCTCAAAATACACATAGATATCAACATCATTCCAAATAGATATACGAAGTATGCGGCGACATATCAATCTTCTCTCCTTTGTCTTCATGGTTTTTCTATTCGTTGGAACGGTAGCCTCTGGAAATAAATTTCTAAATTCTCACATACTAATCAGGTTCAATCTGAATGTGTCGCTCGAATACTCCAGCCAAGCGCAAAATCCTACGAATGTACAGTTATTCCAGCAGCGGATCAATATAGTCCTACTGACTTGGGCCTTATCGGTAAGGAATTTTTTGCGATGCAACTTATTTTGTAGGTAATGTAAATAGCTACTCCGTCGGAATGTGGTTCAAGCCAGGAACGTATCCAGCCAAGAATGTCTATTATCGAGTTTTTCGAACTTCTCCTCAGTTAAGGTAAGAGACTCACCTTTTCTCAGCTTTAATGACTTTATCAAAATAAAGTAATCATACCAACCAAAGAACCGGTCTTTTCAGCGTCCCACTTGGGTATCCGTCGTTGATTATGAACTATTGGACAACAAACGAGTTTCAAGCGTCTACTTTGACCGTAACTTTTCATTCAAAGATGATTGTCGTCCTAAGTCTCTTGGTTATTTTGATATTTAGTATCCGTTGTATGCAAACGCCTGGTATTTTACCTACGGTGGTGTCGATTACGACGCAGGAGTGGTTTCTTTTAATCTATATGACCCATCTACAGCGACTGGAACTAGCGCGACGCTTCCTGAAGCAATAGATCAAGAGCTCTATCTCACGAGCTATATGATGGACGAGCCTCTTACAATGGATTGGCTTCAGATTGGAAGCGATGGAAACTACAGAGGCGCCTGCTCTCAAATAAAAGAAGTGATCTTCATTGCTGGTAATTATTTTGAATTCCCTGAATCATTCTCATGCTATCAACTCAACCTCTTAGGGTGGTACTCGTTCTTGGACTACAAGACCTACCTTCGATGGGGGTTGATGCGTAAGTCGACAATACGATTCAATAGTTGATATCTATTCAATTTAGCTCAATACCTTTCCTATTGGCAGTTCAGCGAAGGATATGGTCAAAAAGCCATTGATACTAAAGGACCACGCAATCTAACATTGGGCACATCGTATCTGCCTGATACTCACGACCCGGTGTGGGAAACAGTATTAACATGAAATGGATAGCCTGTACTTATTAATTTTAACGTTTACTTAGTCTCTGCTGGACGGTATCAATCTCAACGCGACAGGGCAGTATTTGACGACAGCAACTCACAATCTCTCACTGATAGACTCTGAAACTTATTTCACTCCAACATTCGACTTCATAATTAGGTATCAAATATAGTACCATGTCTAAATCTAAACATCTTTTTTGTCCTCAGACCTTGGTCTGTGGGTCCAAACACAACGATTTTCCAGCAAGGAAACGTTTCAATACAAATCGATGAGTCATTGTCAGTTTCGTTATTTATTAACGGCAATCAAGCGAAATTCACTGGTGGTGGACCAATCAAGCGTATGATAAACAGCATTTGAAACTTGGTATGATAACTAACATTATTTAGTCAATGATTGGAACAAAATTGTGGTTTGGTGCAGTAACCGCTATCGTAAGACGATCTACTGCGAGAGTCAGCTGAACGGCCAATATAATGGCTTTTACATATATCCAAAGACGGTCACCTACAAAGATAACGTCACGGCTCCATTGACCATTGGAGCTTTGAAAAATGGGTTTTTGGGAGACGCACGACATTTTAAAATCTCAGTGGGAAGAGCAGGAGTCTTCTTGCCGCGTAAGCATTCTTGTCTGCTTCTTTAGCTAATAATATACATTTTCTCGTCTAGCCTGCGCAGATCCGGCTTTCCCTTGCTTCGCGAATAACTCGCTAGGTTGCTATTACTTCAGTTCGTATAAAGCGACTGAGACAATCTGTCCAGAAGGCACTTATTTCGATAATTCGTCAAGTCATTGTACCATGTGTAACATCGTTTGCAAGCAGTGCAAATTGACCATTGGAGAAAACACTACGAGCTGCACGAACTGCACTACCGGTGAACCTGACCCCATTGACGGTTCCTGCCCGGTGCCAGCCATCCTACCAACGACACCTCCTCCTTGTCCGCTTAATTGTACTAACTGTGACGAAAACGGTGTCTGCAAGGAATGCAACTCTACTTACCACTTAACGCCGGACGGACACTGTGCCCCATGTCCTGACGGATGTGACAATTGTACGAATACGACCTGCAAGGAGTGTAGTCCTGGTTATACCATGGTGAACGGTAGCTGCTTACCCTGCAGCGACAACTGCACTAATTGTACTGCGAATGGGACCTGCACGGGTTGTGACCCTGGATATCATTTGCAGAGCGATGGTTCTTGCTCTCCTTGTGATCCTAATTGCAGCTCTTGCGATGAAACGAATAATTGCACAGGCTGCATGGAAGGACACACTCTAGTCGATGGAGTCTGCAAGCCTTGTCCCGAAAACTGCAGCAATTGTACTGCAGATGGACACTGCACGGAATGCGAACCAGGAAGCTCCCTTGATCCCTCTGGAAAATGTACACCTTGCCCAGAAGGCTGCGACGCTTGCAACACTACAACAGGGAACTGTTCTGAATGTAGTCCTGGATATTATCTCAACATAACTACCCAGAAATGTGAGCCTTGTATGCCCAATTGCAGTAATTGCACCGCTGGATATTGTATTGAATGTGACCCTGGATATCATGTGGACATTATGACAGGAAATTGTACGCCTTGTAAAGACGAAAACTGCGCTCATTGTACCAAAGATGGAGATTGCATACTTTGTGACCAAGGCTATTATGTGAAGGATGGCAACTGCACGCCTTGTCCTGAAAATTGCACTTCATGCAACGCAACCGGCTTTTGTAAAGAATGTGATCCAGGTTTAAAAGTGGCGAATAACGGAACCTGTATTGAATGCCCTCCCAATTGTACTGCATGTGACGGTGACGGTAATTGCACGAACTGCACAGGGAATCTTACTATCGCATTCAACGGAACATGTATCAGCTGTCCGCCAAACTGCACAGCTTGCGATGGGAATGGCCATTGCATCAACTGTACTGAAGGTACCTACGTAGGCCCGGATGGTACATGCCTGCCTTGTCCTGAAAACTGCACTGCTTGTGATGGCAATGGTAATTGTACGAACTGCACAGGAAATCTTACCATAGCGTTTAACGGGACTTGCATAAGCTGTCCGCCAAACTGCACAACTTGTGACGGAAACGGAAATTGTACTAATTGTACGGAAGGCACCTACGTCGGCCCAGATGGCATATGTCTGCCTTGCCCTGAAAATTGCACTTCCTGTGATGGAAATGGTAGTTGCACTAACTGTACCGAAGGTAATTACGCTAGTAGTAACGGAAGTTGTGTTCCTTGTCCTGAAAACTGCAACTCTTGTGACAATAATGGAAGTTGCACGAACTGTACCGACGATCTTTTCCCGGCCAACAATGGTACCTGTATAAAATGCCCTCCAAACTGCACAACATGCGATGGAGACGGAAATTGTACTAACTGTACGGAAGGCACCTATATGGGAGCAGAGGGATATTGCGTCCCTTGCCCTGAAAATTGCACTTCCTGCGATGGAAATGGCAACTGTACAAATTGTACTGGCGATCTTTTCCCAGCGAATAATGGTACTTGCATAAAATGTCCTCCGAATTGCACAGATTGCGACGGAAACGGAAATTGTACTAATTGCACTGAAGGCACCTACATTGGTGTGGACGGATACTGCGTCCCTTGCCCCGAAAACTGCAGTTCCTGCGATGGAAACGGCAACTGTACAAACTGTACCGGCGATCTTTTCCCAGCCAACAACGGAACCTGTATAAAATGCCCTCCAAACTGCACAGACTGCGACGGAGACGGAAATTGCACGAATTGTACTCAAGGCACTTA
>ENA-UOTX01000864-UOTX01000864.1-compost-metagenome-genome-assembly--contig:-NODE-864-length-28400-cov-9.381104_pt1 | contig 28400 bp, 17 predicted proteins | sample MGYA00238143_ERZ746982 | MGnify/ENA primary metagenome ERZ746982 (study PRJEB28758, sample SAMN06268862) | compost metagenome | isolation source: single cell | place: USA: California, Emeryville, Joint... | reverse complement strand
AAAAGGAGTTCGATCCAAAAAAATATAAATCATGTTTTGGAAGCTCATGTAAAGATTAAAATAGAAACTAATAATTTGTTCATGATAAAAAATCGACATGCTATAATTGATAATTTAATTTCTCAAAGCTGCTAGCCACTCATCGACAATCCTTCCGATGCAGAATTTAGAAGCATACCAAAAACTCGAGCTCGACAAGCAGCTTGGTAAGATCCAAATCACCAACGCATTTCAGAACTACCTCAAGAAAACTCTCTCAATTTGTTTATCTCAACAGACCATCTTGCAAAATGCAGGTATAAATCCCGCTCATTTCTTTGGAGTGTTGCCCAACGGCCGTCCTAACCTCCTCCAGCCTGATTATTTCGATCCTGCAACAATTTTTGGACCTTCCACAACACTCCTCAACTCTATGATTCCTCAAATGGATGGTAGAGCGCCAACGCAACAACCAAATAATCCAATCCCACAAATCAATAGCCAGTCAACAGGAGCCACTACTTTACCACAGTTTAATAGCATCACTTCCAATCCAACAAACCAACAAAATGCTCCGTCCTTTTTTTCGAACAGGATATCTGAGCTCGGGAAATTTAATAGCATTGATAAAGACGGACTGCTTAGTGAGTTCTTGGACAAGCGAAATTCGTCTGAAGGAAGCACGAGGTTTCCTCATCTGCTGCGTGAAGAAGATGCGAATGATACAGGGAAAAAATGCTCTATGAATGAAAACTTAACCAACATGAATTCTTTGGATCCAAACGTAAAGCAAAAAACAAAGGTTGTTTGTGGTCATTCAGAAAAGCCTCATCATGCCAAGGTAGCGACCTCCTTTAGAAAAATAGAGCTTAATTCTCAATAGGGATTGTGTAAAAATTGCTATGAGACGTATGGAAAGACGCGGAAACCTTGGAAGTGCGATCATCAGGCTCATTTCGCGAAGGGGTACTGCAAAAGATGCTATCTAAGGATAAGATTGCTTCAGCAGCAAGTAAACAATGGTTTATCGATTACGATATCGCTAATCCTACGTGCTAATAAGGCCTCAGCGAAAGACTCGAAAGCTAATTCCGATAACGCTGCGAGGAGTGAAGAAGAGAAAAAGGAGCCCAAACTTGGAAAAAGTGGACAAAACGTATCTGAATGCTCAAATCTCAAAACTGAAACGATGTAGAGATCGATCAGTAGAGACGAATATGATGGGCAATAAATAAACACATACTACGTTTCGATCAGTTAGCATGCTCCAGATTTATCAAATTTGTGGAGAGTTAAATGATTTTATATTTTTTATAGTATATTATGATTACCATTCGTGGGGGGCATTGAGTTTTTAAATGCACCATGAGCACGCATTATAACTTACATATGATTTCTAATTCATTCAAATCCTAACTGTCCTCGAATCTGTATGGTTGGAAGCCATTTAAGTTGCATTTTTAAATGATTTTGGAAATTTTCGCAAGTATCCTCAGATTTAATTGTTCATTCTAGAATGGTAGATGGGCAAAAATATTCCTTCATAAAGGAATGAGAGAGATATTTTTGTATGACTCTCTTATTAATCTCGAAAGCAGCATCAAACCCGCAGAGTGATCGACCAAGCTTTGTGCTGCTTCTTGTAATATTTCATAGAAGAAAAACTAAAATATCGTTTCTGATATCGATAATTCGAATTCGAAATCATATTATTCAGATTGAAATAATTAGTCAGTAGGCAGAGCGACTTATCGAATCAAAATAATAAATACAAAGAATTGCTTTTCGATCATGGGCTTTTCAAATGCTTTCTCTAAGTTTGCTCCAAAATCAGATGAGAGCAACTATTACACCCCTTATTTCATGTTGAACCTCTTTTCATGGACAAATATTGTGAACAGGATGAATCTGAGCTTCTTTAACGAAGCTCCTGTCAGAAACCAGCTGACTCTTGGAGATTATGAGAGAGTTTTGCAACATATCGATCGTTGCACCAAGAGGACTCGCCAGCTGATGGAGATGCTGCTCTATATATGGTTAGTTATCGTATTCTTCCCTTCCTATACGATCCATCCGTTAGAAGATTCTGGCTTTTTCCTTGCTAAATGTTTTGCGCTCGTACTGAGGCTGTATCTGATTACAGCACCAGCTTATTTCTTCTATTATGTGTATGGAAGGCAACAAAGCTTTATAGGGAAGATTCAGTCAGCGCTTGACGAAATGAACGAACGCGAATTCTATCATCGAGGCTGCCGTTGGAGTATTGATTCATCAGGGAGGTTCATTCATGTTCAACTGAATTTCTCGCATATAAGAGGAGGGCTAAGTGGTAGAACGCAAAGCACAGCGATTGAAATTCCAAAAATAATTAATCTCGAAGCAGACTATCGACCCACAGCAAAAGAAGAAGATATGCTAGATATCATCCGAGGAAGAAAATCGAGAGTTCTTCAACAACCTTTGATTTAATTTCCATAATTACTCCTTAATATTCCTAATAATGATACATATTTCCAGCGGCTGCTTTTGTATATATTCGTTATGCCTCTATCCTCGTTGTTAGATCCAAAGACTGTATTGCCCTCGTTATATAGTCAGGCTACAAATCTTGCTGGAATCTGTTGTCTCAATAAGTATGAAAATGCTTCAGGAGTAATAAAATCATTGAACAAAGCCAATTATATGCCTTGAGAAAGTGTATGTGTTTCTTACTATTTGAAATTCTAATTATAAGTCTAAAGACTAATCATTTTGCAAGCATAGGTGATAAGTTTGGATTTCTATAACAATCTTCCTCAACAAACAGTCCGCGTACATTCTATAAACAAATTTCTTACCATAACTAATTAATAACAGTACATTACTCATTGAGACCAACCTACTGACTAACTAGTATACTTCCTTCAATTAATTTTCATAGGTAACTTTTTCTTGCATTACATCCATTTCTACGGATTTTTCTTGATGTAATCCGATTGTTGTTTCTTCGTCTCCATCACAATCATCTTCGTAGTCTTCATTCTAACCGATTTAAAATGTAAGTGATTAAATACATGAGTAAGAATTTGTAATTGCTACCTCTTCTCCTTCATTAAGCAAATATTCTGCTTCAGGACCTTTAAATTTGTTCGGAAATATCAAACTGAGAACCCATTTAACGGCACCGAATATTCCCATGACCATTGAGCATCCAAGGCAGCAAGTCCAATAATATACGACCCCGAGAACTGCAACGGTACTTGGAATATCGATAAAGCTGTCAAGAATGAAAAAACTCGCAGCCGTCTGCAAATGTTCATTGCACCTCTCAAAATGACCCTGCTCCAGCGCAAGAGACCTGAATTTCCCATACATAAACCCACCGATCAGGACTCCTATTATCAAGAAATATGAAATAATGAATAAAAAGCCCTTGAGTTTCCACCATTTATTTCTCGCATCAGCATCAACAGACAGGCAGATCCAGGATGAAGGAATCAACAGCATCATTCGATAATACATATCCCTCCAATATTCATACACAGAAACACATTCATCAGATCTTTCTTCTTTCATAACCAATGTTCTCCGACGTATGGCTACGGAGATGACTGCAGCAATTAGCAGAAAGATATTCAGGCACGTTTTTCTCAAGGGAAACCGCTCTAGCTGCTGATAAAGAGAAGAACCAGTGATTATCATCGTTGTTAGGTGATGTAAGCCAATCACTACCATCAGTATCTTGATATCCCATTCCCATGTATACTTATCCGCGTTAAAATTCAACGAAAGAAGAGAACATAATAAATGAAAGCTGAAAATAGTGAATAGAATTCCAACGAAAGGCTGAACCAGATCATAGGATATTTTTTCCAGGAAATGCTGAAAGTTTTCTTTGTAGAAGTATAATGAGATGTGTAAAAATAGTAGGACACAGAAAATAATGTTTATTTGAACCAAGTTGTAGTAGTCGGGGTGTATGTTCTTATTCCTGATTGAATTTACAAGCGGCCATGCAAGGAATGCAGCGAATAGAACTGCAATTTTCATCCTGTGATTAGGAAAGAGATTGCTGATACGTCGATCTTTTTCGCTCCAAAATTTATAATGTGATTAAATTCGAAAAAGCTGGTGATATTTCATAATCACTTTCTGGTCAGATGCGAGAGGTTGTTTTTGGAAAGAGTAGCATAATTGCTGAGAGAGGGAGAGAGGGGAAAAATACATGGATCGCAACACAAAAAACATTAAAAAATAATGTAGAGATCCTTATAAAAGGTTTTCAGAGAGACAGTTACCAAGGAAAGAATGCCAAACTTAATTCAAATTTTCGGAACCCAATGCCATAACACTTAGAAACCTTCGATTGATTGGACCAGAGGCATATCATCAACTAATTTGAAAAAGAGTAGTATCCGTTTCAATGATTTTATTTTATGCACAAGTCTTTGAGAGAGAGAAGAAAAAGCAAGGTTACCTCGCGAATGATAGTCATAAAGAACGGTTGATTTGAAATTAAAAAAAACTTTAAAATTTATACTCAAATCGTTCTCTCTAATCTACAAAAACACTACCTTGACATGCAAAGCGATTCTAAACATTCTCTCCTTTAACATTTATTGCAAACTCGTTGTCCTTCGGTGTACCTTCACCCGTTGCCAATAAATCTAACAAGAGCAAATTAGAACAAATCATTTTGAAAATTGATACGGTCTTCATGTTCGAAAACAATGGATTTCGATTTTATGGCGAATTCTGTCTCGGTAGCCCCGTGTGATTCGACGTTATTTTCTTGTTTCGGTGCCAGCGGTTTATCCAACCCGTAGTTTTTCATCCTATCTATTTGCTTTGCTATTACTACAAGCAATGTCCCAAGTGCCCCGAACGCTCCCGCGAACAGCAACGCCCAGAAATACCCTTTATGTGTTGTGGTATGATCATGAATTATCGAAAACCCATTCGACACAATCAGACTCTGTACTGCTGATTGCACTGAGGCCGTCGTTCCAAATATCGTCCCAATAACACTCGGACTGAGCACGTTGGGAACCATCGTCTTAAATGATAAATTCTTAATCGCTGAGCCCATTTGAATTAAATACAGTGGGATACTCGGCAAGTAAGGCTGATATGATGGAGAAATTAGCGCTGACCAAATCGCGCCTACACTGAGTATCACAGCGTTGATTAAATAAAAAGTTGACTGATGACCATACTTTGTAATGGTTATTATCGCAATGAAACTAAAAGCGCCTTCTAATATGATTGTTACGTTTCTCAGCGACGCTATCATGCTTGGCGTATACGTGAATTTGTCAGTGAGGAAGTAGCTCTCGTTCTGCGAGACAACGTTCTCACAGGAATCGATAAATACTGAGGCCAAGCAAATCAAATACACAACGCTCGGGATTTTAAGCTTTTGTTTCCATTCATTCATATCCATGCCTCCTTTCCTGTGTTGCTTATCGAAGTAATGCCCATATTCATTGTCCATCTTCGCAATAGCCAACACTACTAGAAAAGCAAAGAATAGAAAGACCCACTGAAGGAGATTCGTCGCAAGCAAGGAGTTTCCACTTTTCGTGTACACCGCAGAGGCGAGATAACCTCCAAGAATCATGCCTAATCCGAGACTGAGTCCTTCCACAACAACAGCCAAGCTGAAATATTTACCTTCGTACCATCGAAGGAGAAGTTTGAAGAAAGCAACAGCTATAGTAGTCATAATAGGCCCGTCTATAGGCGCTGCGATGTATAATAATGTTAGCGAATGAAAGTAGTTGTTGTTTAAGAGCTGGATGAAATAAGAGATGAATTTTGCGAATACAACTCCGGTTAGAGGCTTTGCGACTCCAAAGTTATCCATTAGAGCTCCGAGAGGCCCAGTCAGCGCTATAGCGGTGATGGTTTGGATATTGTTGGCAAAGGAGAGGTTTGTGAGCGTAAATTTGGTGTGGTCTTGGACTACTTTGAGGAAAACCAATGTGGCTTGGTCCGGCGCTTTATTGAGGAGGTTGAAAATAATGATGAGGACAATAAAGGTCCATCGAATGCAGCTGAGCTTCCTTGGAGGTGGAGAGTCCGAGTCGTGAAGAGGTTTTGTTTCTTCTTGACGGTGGTTTATTTCCATTTGGATTCTCGAAAAGACAGTGATTCAGCTGAAAAGAATAATTTTACGTTTAAAGATTTATTGAATATCGTCAAATTACCCCCGAAACTACCGAGACCTTTAACAAGGCGATCATAGATTCGTATTGGAAAATTTGGGAAAACCTAAACAGAAATGAAAGAGAATATTTAAAGGTCTGAATTATAAATATCGAATGATTGTGATGTACTCTTGACTTTTATAATAGGTATGTACACAAAGCTTCAAGGAATTATGGTTTGCAGCAAATTAGCATGAAAAGAAAGCGAAGGCTATTTCACGATTGAGAAAAGTCCCACAAGAAGCAAAAAAAAAAATAAAAAAAAATGAAAACTTATTTTCCAGATAATTTTCAAGAAAATTAACAAATTTCAACCCTTTTTTACATGAATAACTTTCAATATGAACTTCTTCATCATTTTATAAAGCTACTATCCCACCAAAGGTCAATATTTTCTTTGCGTTGGGATAAAATTATGCAATTTTTCATCAAAATTATAAAACACACTTTCATAAGATATAAGATTATCAATCATTGAACATGAAACAATTTGTATTACCGGCGTTCGATACCTATTACCTGAATTAACCCATCTCCAGAGCTTGTTGAGCCCAATAGTGCCTGACTCTTGTTTAACGTGCTAGCACTATTCTCATCAATTGATTTTTGCAGAGCAGGTCGTAGATTCTTCCATTTTATATATAATAGATCGTAAACCTCAACAGGTTTATTGCGACTGCCCAAGCGTTTCCCAAGCTCCCAAGTAACGTTCTTTTTGCTGAACCTGGCCTGGCTTTCCTTTAAAACCTTACTGATTTTCGGTGTAAAATACCCATAAGACCCCTGAAACTCTTGTGTTCGGCAAAGTTTCATAAAGAAAGCTATAACGATGATGACAGAGATATAGATAGATAGGACTCCAATGTATCCAAGCCACGAGTTTAGGTCTCCATGATTAATCACCAACTGAATTAAGAGAAAGAACGCGCCAAGGATCAGAAAAGTCCCCCAGCTGACCATCGAGATCTTCACCCATTTGTGATAGACTGAGATATGATCTAACGGCTCGTAATGTGCCAATGTCTGATTCAAAGTTTCGATAAAATTTCGAATCTCATGTTGTGACACTAATTCCAGGAGTGATTCCATGAAATCTGTGGGCACAACGTATCTATTAGTACCCTGATCGAATGGAATCGGCTCTACCTCTTCGTCAGGAAGCTGTCCTTGAAAAAAAAGTGGAAAAATCTGTGGCCCGGCTTGTTGTGAACTCATTTAATTAGATTGTACCTAAAATATTTATTGGTAGCTCAAAGATATAATATAGCGCCAAACGTATCTAATCTGGGTAGATTCTTTGCTATCACTTGGAATTTTTTTATCTTCAAAAGTTTTCTAAAGGTATTTTATCCGAATCCTCACAGAAAGTTAGACACTCTTAGCTTGGCAGTTTCTAAAAAGCAGTATCATCAGTCGTTTCGATTTGAGTACGCTTCATTCAAAAACACTCGATTAACAGGTCTTACGTCAAGAAGTATATCTATTCAGTCAATTTTAAGCGTTGATGGCACTAGAATCAACAATCAAACCATATGTTATTGAGCTTTGCGATACATAAATATAGATACTCTTTTTTTTCTCATTAGTCAATTAGTTTCTCATCTGTAAAGGAACGATTCATTGAAAAACCTTTCTTTTCTCCAATAGAATTGACATCAAACTCATCAATTACTTTCAAATTAGCAAATGACAAGATTTCTCATCGAAATAAAATTCCAGGGGGAGTAAATTATTGATATTCACAAATCAATATCAAGATCAACTCTATATAATAAAGGCTGAAAGTATAATATATCAATCCGATTTTTTTATCTGCTCTTCAAAGTAAAAGTGATCACGGTCGTATTATCTACGAGGATATCCACATCCTCTAACACGATATCTCCATGTTCTCCCAACTGCGCTGTATAATCTGTCGTTTTCCCATCTGTTTCTACCGTCACCTGCACAGTACTCTTCGCCGAAGCGATTCCTTTCAGATTTTGCGAATGCGTAGCCTCCACACCCCAAACTTTAATTCCATCAATCGTAATCGATGCTCCAGGAGGTGCATCAAACGCCACTTGAATGATATCATTGTTTCCTTCCACATTGGCTTGAATAATACAACTTTTGAGCACGCAGTTCTCCCATATATACTCATCCGTAACGTTTTTCGTGCCCATGATGCTTCCCTGGGCTGTGTAAAGTGACTTACTATTCGCACTTCTATTCAGCGCAATCGTCATCGTGAATTGATTGGTGAGCTGATCTGAACTATTGACCACTTGAGCGCTTGAGAACTCTGCGAAAACGATCTTTCCGCCTCGAATAAACACTGGGGTAGTGTCATTGAGTTTGGATTCGAGCTTTCGGACTGATCCTTTATTTTTCGCGTCAGTCATTAGCGCTCCTGTTTTATAATCGTACCACGATCCTGTAGGGAAATAGGCTTGGTAAGCGTCAACTTCAGCAGCTTCGAAACTTGGACAGATCATCAAAGCATCACCTATGAGGAACTGTCTTTCGGTAAAGCCTTTTTTGGCGTCGAATAGATCGTTATCAAAAGGAAATTCGAAGAAAAGAGGCCTGAACACGGTCCCTGTGCCGTTCTTCAGAAGGAACTGGGTGTGGTAATGACGCAGATGAGCGTATCTGTATCGCAACGCTACTAGTGCCGTTATTAACACAGTTGAATTTTCTCCATAAGCGTAAGGCTCGATATATCTTCCTTCAATATGATGGTGGTTTCTAGCGAACGGATACCAAGCTCCAACTTGGTGCCATCGAGCGCAGAGAAGCTCCGAGGCGTCTCCAGCGAATCCGCAGATATCAGACCCCGTGAACGGAATACCAAATAGATTAAACGCCATGATCGTTGGAATAGAATACTTCAAAAACTCTTCCTTCGCTACATTATCCCCAGTCCAATGATTCGCGAATTGGCCGCTACCATAAGCCGTGCTTCTTGAGATAATAAAAGGTAGCGGGGTCTTGGTCTTCAGATAGTCATAAGTCGCTTTACTTTCAAGGTACCCTCCGAAGACATGGACATCAAGTTCTTTGTAGCCACCATGATGCAAGGCGCCAAGATCAAGCGTTTTCTCCTCTAATGGTGGGCCACCGGGGTTATAAGGCAGTTCAGGGAATTTAGGCTTATCCTTGTCGCAGTTCCCTTGGCAAAAGTTTGAAAACTCGTTCATATCGAGCCAGATCCCAGAGAACTGGATTTTCTGATACAACATTTCCATCATTTCGCTCCAGTACTTATCGGCGTTCGGATGCCAGAAATCCACGTAGTAGACAGCTCCTGGCCACACTGAGCCAACGAAATAGTCTTTTCCATCAGGGTATTTTATTCCTACATCAAGCTCTTTCAATCTCTTGTTCGTTATTTCGGAATCGTTCATTATCGCAACTCCAGCGTCTATGATAGGAATCCAGCGTTTATCATATTTGTTTAGCAGACTTTTGAACTTGTCTACGGGATAGCGTTGTTCGTCGATGGAGAAATCGAGGTATTGATACATGTAGTCAATATCAGTCCATATTACGTCCAGAGGAATCTTATACTTGTCATAATTTTCAAGTACGTCCTGGAGGAGATTCAGGTTATTGTAGCCCCAACGACATTGGTGCCAGCCGAGGCCCCAAAAAGGCGGGATGTTCCATTTTCTGATGTAAGTGTGGTATTGGGATATCAATTCTTCGGGACTACTCCCGCCGATTATCACATGAATATCCAAAATACCTCCTCCAGCAATCTTGAAAGTCACGGTTTTATTAGTACTATTGATAATAGCGTCAATTGCGTTAGAAATTCTTAAAAAAACTAATGAAAACTGTCCTGATTCCTCGCGGATTAGATACACTGGATGATAGCCATACGTTTGCATTCCTTGAGTTCCATTGTCAAATATAAACGGAGTATCTTTGTTCCAAAGCGTGTATACACCGTCCGACAGCTGCAAAGGTCCTGTTCTTTCACCTAAGCCATAGAGGTAACCGTTCGGCAGATGCGTAGTGAATTCAATGTAGTATTTCGAGTAAACAAACCTGTTTTTCAGGTTCCAAATGATTTCTTTCGTCTTTTTGCGCCGGACTCCCATTGTAAAGGAATCACCCACATCCTTAGGGTAATCGAGCTGTCCTCTAGAAGAATCCCAAGAAATCGGGCTTTCTGGCTCGAGAACCGGAAATGGGTACTCATTCGGGACTTCAAATCTCTCGTTTTCATTGTCAGTTAGCTTGATCTGGATGTGATTTTCAGCAAGCAGCCTCGAAGTGAAGTTCATGTTTTTGACAGGAGGGTTATCATCGCCACCAAAGTTGGTTTTCGCGGCTGAGAGATCGGCTGTTCCATTCACGTAATAGTCGTTCGCTTTTAGTTGTGTTAATATATAAGTGCCTGTCTCAAGGATTTCTTGAGACGGTCTCTGGACTTTAGATCGAAAAAAAAGCACGAGGAACACCAATAATATGAGGAGCATGCCGACACCGATCAGAAATTTGGCGAGAGGAAACTTTCGGGACTCTGCTGAAGTAAAAGGCCTGCCCTCGGAGACGTTTTCTGGCTCAGACGAAATAACATCGACTCTGTTGACTTCATCGTCGAATCTCATTACGTTTTTTTCCATGATTGGAATTTTTTGTACTTATCTTTTGACAAGTTAATTGATTTAAAATCAGATATTTTGGAACAGATCTTAAATATGAAAAGTTCGAAATAGAAACGTTTCTTTTCAGCAATCGAAGGATTCGTTGGGAGGATATGAATTGATCGAATACCTGAAAAATTCGGAAAACGTATTGTGAGTATTGAATTTAGAAGAAATCTCATCGATTGGGCCTTAGCGCCTTTATTTTCCTTAAATTTGCATCTAATCGAAGCTTCGATGAGAAGTATCGGGCGAGCCTGATCCTGATACATGAAAAAATTTTAAGTCCGTTGATATCGAGCCAAGACACTGAATTATAACATAATTTTGGCGAAATATCCGGCCTTCCTCTTTCATATAAAAGCTATCTTAGCCTCATTAATTTCGATCCCGTAAACTACTACAATGCTCAATTATATGAACTTGAATTGAAATACTGGTCCTCTAAATTATGAAATTGTGAAATCTATACACATTTCAGGTTGGTCTCTGTGTTTTCATAGTCTGAGGGTCTATATACTCTCTTAGAAGAAAGATGTCTTGGGGTGTTCGATGAGAAAATAATTAAAAACGCGGTTCCGATTGACAAAGAAAAATAGCAGAGAAAATTTGAAGAAACTCTTGTCATCTTTGACACACGAATTGATTAATGCTATCTACTGAACTCGTGTGAAAATAGCCATCAAGGTTGTTTCAAATTTTCTTATATACTGCTAAGACTTGAAAGGTCTTAGTCACATTAATCTTAGATACTAACTTCAAAAAAACATAGCCAGTATCCACCATTATGTGAGGGTTTTGCATCTATTTATCCACAATTTGAAGAAATAGAACTAATAATGCAGAATATACACACATTTTGTGACTCCAAAGCCATCGTATTCCGTAGCCGCAGCAGTCGTGTAAGCCCCGAAGTTATCGAAATAGCACCACTCGCCGACAACAAGCTCAGGCAACTCGATTTCAGCCGAAATCATGTCGACGTCGTCCATAGCAGGACCGTACACTCGAGATTTATACAACTTTCCTCTTTTAGTATTGTTAAAAGGCTTCAACTTTGGCTTCACTCCGTCGAATGGAATGCAATTGAATGATCCAAAGATACCTTCGTCGATGAAATAATAGAATCTTTCTTCTCCGTCAACCACTTCTTTTCTCTTTCCGATGATATTCACAACAAGAGTATGCGACTGGCTCGCAAAGAAGCGTCCAGGCTCAGAGATGAGTTCTAAATCCTTGATATCAGAGAAATATGTATCGATGCATTCGTTGATAACTTTCGCAATTTCTTCGATCGTCGCGCCGCTCTCCTCTTTGGAACCAGGGAATCCACCACCAATATCTAAGACATTCATTTGGATTCCGTGCTTAGCAGCGATATCGAAAACGCCTCTTGCGTCTTTGATGGCCTTTTCGAAGGTCGAAGGGTCCTTGCACTGGCTTCCAGCGTGGAAGCTGACACCAACAACGTTAAGGTTGAGGAATTTCGCCTTTACAATCAGATTTTCGGCCCCTTTGACTTCGCAGCCGAATTTGGCGCTAAGCTTGTTGACGGAGTTGCTGTCGTCGGTTTTGATTCTGAGCACAAGCTTTGCGTACGGATGATAGAGCTTGACCTTGTATAGTTCGAATTCGTCGTCGAAGGTCATGATGTCAACGTCTCTGCTTCTCGCGAATTTAATGAAGTTTGGGTCTTTCACAGGATTTGCGTAGATGATGCGGTTAGAGCTGATTTTCTCGTCGTTGACTTGAACGATCTCCTCCTTACTGGCGCAATCGAAGTTGCAGCCGAGAATGCCAAGCATTTTAATGACATGAGGGTTCGGGCAGCACTTGACGGCGTAGTAAGGCTTCACCCGTGGGAAAAGAGTAGTCCAAAGGACGTATTGGTCTTTGATCTTACCGAGGTCGATGATGAAGAATGATTCTTCTGATTGGTTGCTTTCAATGCAATGGTTGATGATGTCGAGTTGAGAGTATTCTTCCTTTGAGAACAGTTGAATCCCTTCTTCCTTGATGAACTTCGGGAGCTCACTTACTTCAGAGAGCTCGCGTGGGAGTTTGTCCTTTGATTGGGCGAAGTTCATCTTTTCGGCTTGCGAGTTTTTTTTCTTTGAAAAATAAAATCAAATTCCTAATTTGGATAGGCACAGGAGCTTAAATATAATCTAATTGGCCAACTAGCGCAACGGTATTAAATTGGATCAGAACATTTCCAGTACTCCTAATTTCCCGTTGCACTGTTGCTTTCCTTCTTAATCCAATCATATCGAGTTTCGAAAGATCAGATTGTTGATAAACAAACGGTATGTGAGGCTTTTTTCGTTGAGAATCTCGTAATAGAGATATCCCTCTGAATGCCACGCAAGGCAAGTTATTGAGAAATTAATGGGGTTCGTCACAGCAATCACTTGCTCTGAAGAAGGATGAAGCATTATAGAAGACGGGAGTTTTCTCACTTTTGTGATGAGTAAGACTTATTTAGAGGCGAAACGTGATTGAATTAAATTTGTTAGGCGTTTCGATAGAATTTAGACGAGGATGGATTATTTTTATTTGCTTGCATGTTGAACCTGGATGAGTGTTCTGCAGCTCCGATGTGAGTTTGGTGATAGTAACTCGTGAATTAGTTACTGTTTTCATGAACAACTGTCGGCAGCAAGTTTGTGTCTCAGTCTAAAATTGGGTTTTTTGCTGGCTGAATCGATAAAACTCCAAAAGAAGGTTTCTCATTGAGAAAACAAAGGGTATAAAGACGACTTCATCACTGAGATGTTATAAAGTTTGGTTTCGGGTTTTCTTGTTGTAAAAACAAGCCAATTATGAGCATGGTTTAACAACTGTGCTCTCAATGAATGCATATGAACAAAGAAAAGTTCTAGAAACAGTTGAAGCGATGAGAATCTACTGCTTATTGAATTGAATAAGACAAAATCAGCATACATTTAACTCGTCCAAAAGAAGAATCGCTCTACACAGCTGCACCTACTTCTGGAGAAACCTTAAAATTTTTTAGTAATTAATAATTCTACTAAGCACCAAAAACCCTTATTTGGATTGTTATCTAAAATACTTAAAATATTTTTACATTAAAGTAGCTTGAACCTGATTATGCCTCTTTGCAGAAAAGAATCGAGTCAATGGCTTTGTTAAATTAGCAACTCCAGGATGTAATTCTTCATGGTTGTGAGTGGAATTCAAAGGGGCTTTATCGAGTTTGATTGGGAAAAAAAAAGGAGGATTATATCATATCATACATACTTGCTTGCCCAGAGTTACTAATACTTTGTTATCCAATATGATATAATACTCAGATGGTATTTGCCACACTGTTGCAGAGCCGAGAGTATTCTTAATGTGCAACGTTTTTGATTTTGAGAGGGACATAGAATTTTTCAAACTAATCAAATCATTAATTACGAGTTCTATAGTATATTGCGAAGAGATCGAGTTTGAAAAAAAAAAATTGTAAATGCCAACATAATTTCAAGAGAAATGAATATTTCAGATTGTTGAGAAGAGACTACTAAAATAAACCATGAATCTGTTCGTAGGCTGTAACGACCATTGACATGATGAGAAAGAGATCAATCCTTCAACCTTTCCTAAAGTCTCCTTGATTAACATGTTTTTCGATATTCATATTTTTCCTGAAGATAGCACTCTCGAAGGTTTACACAGTATGTCCTGGTCAATTTTTTTTTTTTCAAAAAGTTAAGTTCCCTCCAAGTCGCTTTTTTATATAATAAATTTGAATATCTTACTGGAAGTTTTAATCAGGTCATTATAATCAACTTATTGCTTCAAGGCAACTTATTGCTCTTTTCAAGTTGGTGATGAAAGATGTATTCTTTTGCACCCTATGAAAAGAACGCCTCCAAACAGAACGAACAACGAAATCATTTTGGTTTAAAACGAAAATAAAGCCTTTTTCTTCGTATAGTCAGTAGATAGTTTCGTATAATTAGCTTTTCACATTATCTTGGAAACGATGCTATCTACACGCAGCAAGTCTGCAAGATCTGGATAATAATGTGTTTCGATGCTTTAAAAGTAGTACAAATTGGCTGTTTTCTATGACGATAACCACAATTTTCTATTTCACATCGATTATAGTTTTCCTATTAGAACCCTTCATCTTATTTACATCTGACCTGTTAGAAATGTTGATTTATTCATACATTAGCAATAGCATTAAGCCTATTACAATAATATAAGGCATACTTAGTTCAAAAGTTTAATTCATATAATCGTCTTGGCGTCCTTCACAATTTTTAGTTTTCTGCTCTTTTTCATGTCAGTAATTAATGTAATAGTCTCTTAATTTTATGATGAGAGAAAAAAACGTTGAAATTTTAATTACTGTCGTTTTTGTTTCAATTTCTGCATTGTTAATTGAGGCTTTAAAAGTTTTTTCTCATGTATAGTTCTTCTCACCTTCAATTGATGATACCTTTTTATCAAAATTTAACTTTTCCATTGCTTTCTGCTCTTCTTAGCTTCAAATTGCCGAGGTCCGTTTTGTTTTCTTAGTTAGCGATTCTCATATGCTCTTTGCAATAGTCAGCGCGACTGAAAAGATATCTTACTCTGATTGTATCGGTCTCGTAAGCCTCTCTGAAGGCATTTTTTGTTGAAAAAAGTTTCATGCTCCTTATCTAGAGCGTAAAGGACGTTTTTAGCTATTATTTAGGAAGCGGCGATAATAATTCAGACATACTTTTCTAACTAGTATGGCGAAGTAATATACTTTTTCTCAAAAAGAGGCAGGTAATACCCTTTTCTGTCAAGAAACACCTGCATATTTTGAATTTGGGAGCGTTCTTCCCAATAACTATAAGAGGATTGCTGAGTCTGCGGCTGCTTATTCGCTTTAGGCTCTAGATTTACTAATTGAAAATTTTGTGGGGGGCTTAATTGACCATTGTAGTTTTAGTATCAAAGTCCTGGTCCGTGTAAGGTCCAGGTGTTTGGCTTTTGATTTAATGTGTGGACGGAAACTTTTATGTGGATCCTACATAAATTGCTCCATTAATTTTCAGAAACAAAGTCCACATTCAATCTATTGGACCATTCCTGTATTGTAGCAAACTCAGGTACGCAATTTTTATCTCGTAAATTAGCCGATTTTTCTTTTGTATCAAGTTCCATACATAGGAAAAATCAATCAGACAATACAGAAATTGATTGTTCTGGAGGACGCTTCCAAGTATAGACAGATCAAGGCTGCAAAGAAAGCGAATTTTAGAGCGTCTCTAATTACCGAAACTCACATGATAAATCGCGAATAGTATCATAGAAATGGACAGGAATTTGCGTAAGAAAATGAGAATACCTTTGAGTTGATGAAGATTGAGCAAATTAAACACTCAAATCGGATATGAATACTTTTTCTTTTCAATTTTAGATGGATGAAATTGCGTTTTTTTGAAAAAAGATCAGAAGGATATTTTTTTTTTCTCTAAGGAATCTTTTTATATTTGTGTTGATACTTCACAAATGTGCTTTATAACAAGTGAATCTCTATAAACTGACGCAAGGAATAAAAAGTCCCAGACACCGAATTTTACTCTTAAGGATTCACTAAAACCGAGGTTTAAGCCGTTTAAAGTTAAATGAAGTCCTCAAGCAAACTTCACGATACTCCATTCTTACTGTTTTCAGCTCCAAACCCATTATTAGACTCAAATCCCCCTCAAAGCATCGGTATTCAATGAAATCATCAGGTATTCAATGAAATCATCAGGTATTCTCTACTTTTCTATCAAAGCAAGCAACTTCAACTCTTATTTACGTACCATTTTCTTTAAAATACAGCTTATATCTGCTGAATACAAGATTTACTGCCTAGCATCTCACTAACCCTCAGCTTTCTTTCATAAAAGCAATCAAAACTTTTCATTGTTTTAGGAATCAGCCATAGATTGCTTGGAAATGAAAAATATTTAACTCCGTAATTATCAAAACACATTCTATAGAATTATAGCACCAATAGGTTCTTTTAGCTTCTCTGTGAGGCCTATTACTATGAAAACCCACTTTGAGATCAAATCCAAATCTTTCTACAGAAATCGAATAATTTGTTGTTAACATATCTCTGCACGCTAGCAGAATTTAAAGTTGCTAAGGATCAAGATATTATTCATTTAGCCAACCAAAATATTTTTTAACTAAAGTAGGAGTATTAATACAGCCTTAATTAAGATATTCTTAAAGGAGAATAAAATCGACACCAAGTTATCCCTAGCACATCCTTTCTATGCAACCTTTAGCTCCTAATTTCCTCCAAGCTCAGCTCAAGGTAGAAGAGGTTTCCCTATCTGAAGGCTTTGAAGGGCCAAAAATCATAATCCCGAAGCCAATAGTACCGACCTCTGATCAACAAAACTCAAAACAACCTTCAACCAAGTCTGTTCAACATGACCTCTATCCAACACAACCTGAATTACAGAAGAAAATGACGGAATTGCTCCAAAATCAATCAGTTCTGCTCCCTCTCTTCTTTCCGAGCACACAGCTCATCAATGTCTTTTTTAATTCAAATCCAGTTTCGAACACTCACGCAGAATCCCTCAGAGTCTGCCTGAACCCGAATTTTTACCCAGAAACGATGAATATTTCCTTTCAGAATATGAAAGATCAAAGCAATGTGAAAACTTCATTGGCTGATAAAGGAGACCAACCAGTATCAGGGCTATGCCCTTCAGGTTTGAATATCGGACAGACAAAGAAAATGTACCTATTCCAACAGTTTCAATATTTTTATTCTGAAGTAGATCTAAAAACAAGTCTATTATAAGCTGTGGACATCCAGACAAAGACCACTATGCTAAGGTATCCTCTTATCTGTCAAAATAGCTTATTTGGTTGGGATTAGGGACTTTGTAAGTCTTGCTACCATAAAGTCGGGAGAAATAAGAAGCCATGGAACTGTTCTCATGAGCGGTTATATGCGAAAGGCCTGTGCCAAAAGTGTTATGTCAGCAAATACCGCGCTGACCATAAGAAACTCGCTCAAGATGGTCTAGAAAATGAGAACAACGGCTCTGAAGAAATAGAAACTAGTCCATGAGGTTTAGGGATTTGCGGCGAAGAAAAACTGAAACAGTGTTGATATGATTGTAGATACGCTGTTTCGTTTGCAAACTCAGACACGAATAAAAGATACCATGTTTTTATAAACGCTTTTAGATTTGAAAATATTCTATGCAGATAGGTATTGCCTGATGAGTCTATAATTATTGAGTTGTATAGTAAATTTCTAAAAGAAATAAATAAATGAATGAAGATGGACGCAATTTGAGCTGGTGCCTTGGTGTTAGTGATGATAGCACGTTCGTTGCTTGAGTTACCTAAATTATTTCAATTTTAGTCGTTCTAATAAGGTTTTAATCATAGATACCATAGCATTAAACAATAGGTGTTCTATTTTTTGAATAATTGAAACTATTGTATTTCCCGAAAGATAATATAGTGGGAGAAAAACAAAAGTAAAAGAAATTTGGCTTTGTTTCAATGCTAATCAATACTATATATCTCTTTTTGCGTTGTGGGAAGAGCATTAATCATGCTGATAAAGCCGAAAAACAAAAAATATATATATAATTTAGTACTATAATAATAGATAATCCCTCAGACACAAAGAAATATTCTAAGCATTAAAGTATTCAATAAAAGAATAAAAAAAACTCCCGGTGTCCCGCATCCAGAAGCGCAATTAGAGATCAACTTCTTATTGGAGGAAAAAATTATACATATAAAAAACTAAAAAAACATGGAATCCAATTTAGTCGTATTTAAGACCGATAGAATTGAATGACTTCAGTTTAGTATTATCCGTGGATTGCTTTGTAAACTGCCGCTTTAGAGCTTGAGTGATTGTAAAATTATCTTCTTCACATGCACTCTTATTATCTAACGTGCTTAAGATATCTCTGCCAATTAGTTCAGTTTTTGAAACTTTATAGCTGCTTTTTTTGCTCAATTGGCTCTCAGTTACATGGCTCATCTTGGTTTTCAACTTGCGCATCGGAGCCGAATAACAGCCATTTTTATTCAAGCTAGCCGTGCGAGGTTCCTCTGGAATATCAAGAACGCTCTTAAATTGCTTATTTATGGCCAACAGATCGAAATCCCTGCTCTGAAATTTCTCCGACTGAAAATAATCAAATAAGTGCTCCACTACCGGTCGCACTTCATTTAGCTGATTGATATTTATCAGAAATTGCAAATTTTAGTTTGCATTACCGTTGCCATGTGTTTTAAAAATCCTTGTACGTCATGAAGCTCCCTATCTCTCGTATCTCCATTAAAAGTTTTTATAAGAATTCCATTATCCGGCTGATTTTTTATGTACTTCGATGAATCCTAAAGCGATTATTCCGAAAGCTTATTATCTTATCAAATCAATGTTTACATCGATGATTATTGAATGACTTGCTGATAGACCAAGCTTTTCAATACATTTCATGGTTGTTGTGTCTTTGTCAGTAATGAAACTCTCTTGTGAAAAAAATTCTGAAATATAAGGCGAGATTCCCATGGCTTGACAAATGGCTTTAACATGCTAATGCATGAAGACATAGACAAGTGATGAATAAATAGAGTTACCGTTCCCTCGACATGAGTGTAAATATAAATATGATAGTACGCTTGCAATTCTGAAAGAAATTCTTCTAGTCCAGGCCTTTTCATCGCAAATACTGTCGAACTTCCAGTTTCTGCCTTTGTCTGAGTTAAAGTCTGAGCTCGATGATTTTAAATCGAGTTACCTCGATAGGATGATAATGTTTGTTTAGTTGCTCTGTTGAGATATCAATTAATGTACTCTCTAGATTCAAAACTAAGGCTTTTTTCTAAGCAGGAGAAAAATCAGCATTTACGACACGCAAAATTGATGTTACATTATTGTTAGCTGGGTTCTTCTGATGAACTCTGCCTGATGTTTGATTGCTGTAGGTATCATTGATCTCACCATTCAGTTTTTCGAGAGATGAAAGCCCATCCAGGTTTAAATTGAGAGTTATCTTCGAGCTGACGCTTTTTCGATATTCTTCCATGAGTGTTTGCTGAGCAGCAAGCTTTTTCTTATTGCTGGTATGCATTCTTTCTCTGTAGATAAACTTAATGAATGAGATTTCGTCTGCGAACAATGTAAAATCTCTCAATTAAATCTTGAGAACAAGCTATCAAATTTTCAGAATCTCGTATAGATTTTGGCATTGTGTCAGCCACTCTTCAGAGGTAAGAAGAAATCAGTTGCTAATAAAGACATATGCCACAAAATTGGAGCAATCTCTTCATTGCAATGGATTTTTTCACATAAGATGTATTCGTTCTGATATCATATGATACATAATTTGTTGGTCCTTTGTTTATGTATCTCACAACTCTGAATACAAACATGTTAATTTAATATTGACAACTATTAACCGACGAACAGTCATTTGGATACAATAAATCAATAAAAGTATACCTAAACATTTATTTTTTTGAGTGTGGATGTATAGATTGAGTTTCTAAGTTTCCATCTGATGTGAAATTATCGCTAAGCTGCTATAAAAACCGCCACTCGTATCACAATTCCAAGCGCAATAACACTAGCAGAGAATATCAATCAGCCCACTTTTCTATTGTACATGCGGCCTGCAGAGTCGCGCAGACTGCCCCGCCATAGCCACGTATCTCATTGTTCCTGGTTGACGCAAAGATGGAAACTCATGTTTCAAATTCTTAGGGAAAAATTACAACATTAACGAAGATGCTTTTTGCTGATTTTAGTAGATTCCAGCTAACAAACTGACAGTTTTCCCAGTCGCGTATCTGACAATAAACCTTCCTCTGCCGTATTCGTAGTCACCTTTTTATGGAAGTACGTCTTTTTAACTATTTTCAGCGTTTCCGGTGCCGGCATTTTCGTAATCGAGCTGATTTTTTTCTGTTTATTGAGCAAAAAGCTGAAAAAACTAGCAAATTGAGGTTTTACATCACTTCTCATACTCTGGCCTTCTTGCTTGCTGAGTTCCTCAATCCTTTTATAGCATTGCTCTAGTATCTTCATCTCTTGAGGTATTCCAATAATGCTCTTCGAAAACTTGCTGACGGTTGATTTGGCGAACAATTTCTCGCCAAACTTACAAAGGTAATCCCATATCTTCGGCGAGTTTATCTGGTAGCCGATTGTGATACTAACAAGCATACCCCACATATATGGCGTTTTTACGGGCATTTGGTCGACGCATTGGATAAGTTGATTGAGATGATTCTCATATTTCCTTTTCATATCAGAATTCATGTTCTGCTCGAATAACTGAATCCTCTCATCAATCGGTTTCGAAGTGCCAAATTTACGATTGAATTCAGTGACGACATCACTCGTCCAGCTCACGCAGATCAGCTGAACCTGATGAGAGTCCTCAAAACGAAAGATGGAATTCTGAAACTCTGAAGCCCAGAGATTCAGCGTCTGTCTATCCATGAGCTGAATCGACTGGATCGTCTGAATGATTTCACGTCTCACGTTATCGACGCAATCCAGCGGCATCTCGATGATTTTTCGGATTTTCTCTGTCGCCTCAGTAACATAGCGATTTATTTGATGAAGCCTTTCTTTCCAAATCTCGAATTCTTTTCTCAACACTCCAGTTATCTGCTCCCAATTCTCCGGAAGAGGCTTCTTTGTTAAGAAATTGCCTGAGCCTGCAAAGAAGTCTTTGAGGGCTTTGTAGTAGACCCTAGCATTTCCGGTTTTTTGGTTTCTTAGAAGAAGTTTTGGTGCGTATTCTTGTAACGTGTCGAGTATCACTTTCCTTTGGTTGTGGATGCTTAAATCTCCTTGGACTGACAGTTGACCGACTTTATATTTGTTCGGAACAGACGATTCAATATTTTGAAGCAAAGATTCCGATTCAAAGTCTTGACTTGGGTTCGGAGCTCTGATCCTGCTCCTTAAACCTGTCTGGTCCGTTATTTTGTATTTCTGGTTTATATATTCTGATTTTACGTCATCACTTTCGCTTTTTGTCTTGATTCTGCTTGAAATAGGAGCAAAGCCACTTTTAGGTGATTCGAACTCGTTTTTGATTTTCACTTCTTTTTTGACCTCAGCCTCATTTTTTATTTCGAAATCCAAATTTCTGTCGCATGGATCCTCGCGTTTTACAGGGATAAAACTCGATGCTTGTCTTTGAGAAGCTAGCGGGTTTTGTGCATACGCTCTGCCAAAATGATCACTTTGCTGTTGTGGGAGCATTGCTGAAAATACGTGGCCAAAACCATCAAAACCTGCTGGACCTTCTTTGTATACTCCGGTAAACTGCGGCTGAGAGCATAGCATAAGGAGTTTCAAAAACTCGCTGCTTTGTTGTAGATGGGTTTGTATAGCATATTGAGGTGAGAGGAATTTTCCTGGCTCCAGGACATTGCCGGTTAATTGGAGACTAGGAAAAGGAGGCAAACTTTCTAGGTGTGTTTTCGGATCATCTGTAGACTTTTTAACTTTCTTCTGAGTGAGATCTCCGATATCAGAGATGCAACTGCGGTCGTGGTCATCAGGCTCTGTCTTGATGCAAGTAGCGCATTTGTAATCCTTGCAGACCAAGCAATAGCAGATCACATCGAGAGTGGGATGGTGTGAGCATTTTCTGATGCTGATTTCTTGCAGCATAATTTGAACCTTGTACTTTGTCTTTAATTCCTTATAATATAATTTTAATGAGGCAAGCCGGGTGAAGAAAAAACACAGAACTTTAAAATAGTTTTATGCGAAGATTAATACGAGTTAGGAACTCTATTATAATCATTTTCACATCGCTACAGCCTCGAAAAAATCAATGAAATGAAATATTATCGCAGAAATTTGCGAGAGTTGCCTTGTGAACCCATCTCTAGTCATGTATATTCTTGGAAGAGACTTAGTTCATTGTCAAAGGAATGAAGCATACTTCAATATATATATACTATTATAGTTTTCTTTACCTCTCAATGAAAGAGCAAGCAGCTCTGGAGGTATTCCAGACACCTTGGACCCATGGGTAGGGTAGGATATCACAAGTACAACAGCATAATGAGACCGTTTTAAAGCATTTTTCGAGAAAAGAACCTATTTTGCAAATATATCTGAGGAAGAAGAGAAGACCTAACTAGTAAAGGCTTATCTGCAAGGTAATTTTTGAAACTAGTTGGCAGTCAACGCAAGTCAAAGCATTTTGTCATAGGCAAAGTGTGAGATTTCTGCAATTTTCATACTGCTACTCTGAAATCGTCTATTTTCTATTATTATAACTCCTCAGTGCTTAGAGAATGTCTGATGTTTTGAATATTGATATCGGAGGGAGGTTGTGAGGGAGTGCCAATCAAAACGCCTGAAAAATTGGGGGAGTTTCGTTTTCGTGGTATTAATTGATAAAAGAAAGTAACCCTGTGAAGAGAAGGCCTTGGAATAAAGTTTTGAATGACTTCCAGGACTAAGAGCAAGAATACATCGCGCAGTTGAGTTTCGATCAGATATTCCAATGAATTATGGAGAATTGCATTCTTGATTGTTATATTTCCATTGATTGATTTATTGATTTTCATTTTTTCATTTATTTCTTGAAGCAATGAATGTGTTCGAATTAGCTCCTTGCAATTTGGGTGCTCTCGGAGACACCATTAGTCTTGGATTTATCCTCAAATAATTTGTAGTTGAGTTAGAAATTAATCATTTTACTATCGGTTCTGAATAAAGGTCAGAAAGATTTATGTACACTACGATGTTGTGGAAATTGAATGGATACTTATATTTGAAATGGAAGTGGAGTAGTTGACATATGTTCCAGAGCAATACGAGAAATTTCCAGGTTTAACAGATTTTCTGGTTTTTAGCTCTTCGGATACAATCGAAAATTCTAATGAGTATTTTTACTTGAGCAATTTTGACTATTATAATATTTTGTTTCTCTTAAGAAAGAATTTAAATATTTTCTGTGATTCAATTCGTTTCGTCTAGCAATAACGAATGACCGTTCAGGCAACTCGAAAAAGCTTTTTGTAAGCAGTGAAATTTTATGACTAATTTCTTTATTTTTCCTCTGAAATGGTGAAAAATGAGGGAATTCAACTCTTAGATTGTTGAAGTATTGAATTTTGATTTATTCCCTTCTCGTTGATATAGCCTAACAAAATCAAAAAAGCTTACAAAATTCTTATTTTCAGAAACAAGTAGATTAATTGAGTCATGTATGGAATCTAATGTATTAGATGTTTTCTAAAAAGAATTTAATGATGGCCTTAGAGTATTCAGCATAAATAAGTAGGTTTGCAACAGAATTTGTTAGCAGTTGTAATATCAGAAAATATATACTTTTTAAATCATTTCGTATTATTCACTCTTCTCCTTGAAATATAATGAAACATCCCTTGTTGAATGTGGGAAAATTGACTTACTTTATAAGAAATTTCATTTTCCCATCTTAATTTGATGCAACTACTTCGTTTTCTTCAGGATTATCTTTCCTCTCCTCTTCCCTCGATAAATTTTCGTTTTGAATCAGACCCGTCTGTTTCTATTTTCTTGTTCGATAGAACCGCTGTTCTTCTCTTCAATTTTCGTTGAGGATTTATCCTCTTTATTTCCTTTTTTCGATTTTTTCTAATATTAGAAATAGCACTGATAAGCCAATCCAAAACACTCATGAAATTTTGAATCTTTTTCTTCTTCTTTTTCGTTTTCAGTTTAACACTAGTTGTTTGTTCAAAGTGAGGCATGTCAGGCTGTGGTACCCAGTCTTCCATCTTAAAGTTGAATTAACACTACAAGAACGACTTATTTTTTTACTTGCTGCTGTTTTAGTTCTCTCTTGTCATGTTTCCCCTCCTCTTCTTCTGTTCTTACTTCAGATTGCTGATTTTGTTCTACTCCAATTTCTTGAATATCATTGGGAGCATCCTCATTCTGTCTATAGAGCTCGGGCTCCAGTTGTTCTGTTGCTTCTTGAAAGTTAGAAAACTGGAGCGCAATACCTTCAATTCTCTCAGGATCAGGAATCTCTAAGTGAATATCATCAGCCTTTTGGCATATTTTTCTTTTTCGCTTCTCCTAAAGAGCATCATTCCATCAAGAGAAGTTGGAAAAGATGCGAAAATACTTTTTTGATCTTTAGTTTAGATCCTTGGCTTATTAATCTTTCGGAGCTCTATCAATTATGCTTAAGGTGTGTAAATAAGAGAAAAATAACTACCTGAAATAGAGGACTTCGTGATGTCAAAACATCATCTTCATTTTTCTGTTTTGTTGGGTTCTTCTTCGAAAACTTTGAAAAACCTCCTAAATATGCATACATTTGTGCGACTGTGAGAACCTATCCTGTTACTTGAGGGAAGGTAGTTGATTCCGAAATCTCAATAAGATTCGGTCGGTCACTCAGCGGATTATTTCCATGATCAGGAGTCGCTCTCTGAGAGGGTGAAGCAACGTCAATCACCGATGCTTTCTGTGATTGTTCATCGTCTTCTTTGAAAGGGGTTTCAGAAAACTATGAGAAGTGAATTTAAAACGATTTTTCAAAATTTCTACTTGGACTGTATTGGCTTGAATACTCGCAACCTCGAAGGTTTTTGGAAGCTCCTTCCCATCTAGGACTGCGTGAATGTCAATCAAACTTACCACAAGCAATTTTCTTGCGCATGCTTTTATATCTTTAGATATCCACCTGTTTCTTATCACTAACAAGAGCACAAAATAATTGCACAGCAAATAGGACGTAGGAGCGAGCAGCAAATCCTGTAACAGCAGGTTAGTCCAATTTGCTGCCCATTGGAGATGGTAGGAGTTAAGATTGTATATAAAGCACAACACGAAACCAAAGACTAGTTCTAGGACCGTAATTCCCAAGAAGAGGAGCAATTTGATTCTTCTTTTGAATTTAGGAGAGCGCCTTTTTCTATCTTGGTTCCTATGGAATGAATACACATCAATTAGATTCTCAGAGGCCCTTCATGGAATGGTAAGTAATTACTTATCAGTGATTAGACCCATCCTTTTCCCAAATCGAAGCACTTTCTCAAGGAATACATATAAAGGTATCAAAACTAAGAGCGGAATCGCAAAAAGAACACCATCGACATGTTTAATTGTTGGATTTCCAGCTCCATTCTCGTCCAATTCCTAATTGTAATATGAATCAAATTATTCTTTTGAAATACAAAACCTTTGGTTGATTTATTGCACCAGCAATATCGTAAAGCAAAAGCATTCGGACGAAAAATAATATTGATTTCTGACTTTTTGTGATGATAGCGTCCTTATAGAGGAAAATTGACAAGAGAGGGTGTGTGGTGAGCCAAGACATCAGGACCTTGTAAGACCAATGCGGCTTGACCACAATACCCAGTGCTTGTTTTTCCCTCAATTTATTCAATAAGCTGTAGTCTTTATTGCATGTCCGAACTACTAACAATATGGCAATAAACAACACCACGTGAAGGCTCACCATCCAAAACGGCCATTTGTAGAATGGAGGACAAATTTGACAGCTATTAGTCAAAGAATCAGCACAATAGTCCCTCCATGGACAAGAATCCAAACATATAGTATCGGAAGGTGGTAGTTGCAAGAAATATCCTGATTGACATGTTTGACAGTGGGTATTATTTGGACCGAAACAAGAAGCGCAAGCTTCATCGCAAGGGGAGCAAGTATTGGTGGTATTATCAGGATAATATCCCTCTTCTGGGCAAGACGTATTGCAGCTGCCTGAAGCTGGTTGTAGATAGAACTCTTTATTGCAACTGAAACACGAATCGCTGCTTGGGCCAGAACATGTCACACACTCCGCTCTACAAGGCAAACATTTATTAGACGAAGAATCTTTCCAGTATCCAGCAGGGCATGAGTCAAAACACGAAGTAGAGTCTGGTTGGAGAAAAAATCTCGAATTACAGCTTGTACATCCCTGGTTGGAAGGGCCAAAGCACGTTGTGCAAGATTTATCACAAGGACTGCACCGTCTCGTGGCATCGCTAGGATAATACCCCAAAGGACATGTTGCTGAACACTTACCAGAGAATGGATGCAAGTAATCGCCTTGACCACACGAAGCACAGTCAGAAGAAGTCGGTCCGACACAGTAAGTGCACGTAGAAGCACAAGGAGAGCAGATATTCCCTGCAGAATTTGCCCAATATCCATTCCCACACGTGGGAGAACATGTGGTTGAGCTTGGCTGCAAGTAATACCGTGAAGAGCAAGCAGAACACTGAGTACTTGCTGGGCCAGTGCAGCTTGTACATGAATGATGACATGATGTGCAGATATTTTTAGTATTTTTAGACATATCAGTCCAATAGCCAGTTGGGCAAGAGCTCAAGCAAGCCGACGATGATTGTAGGAAAAAATATCCTGATTGACAACTAAGACACTGAGTGGTATCCTCCCCGAAACACGTCAAACATGCTGAATGGCAAGGACTGCACATGCTGGATACAGTGTTTTGGTAGTATCCTGTCGGACAAGTGGATAAGCATAGGTTGGAGTAAGGCTGTAAAAAGTACCCAGATTTACAAGAAATACATTCAAAATTTGCGGTTCCACTGCATGTTCGGCAAGACTGAAAACAGGATATGCACTGATTAACACCGAAAGATCCGAAATAACCTTCAGGACATGACGAAAGACAAACTAATGATGATGATGAGTTCAGGTAGAGATAGTATCCGTTTTTGCAACTGGAGCATGGAGTGTTCAATGGTCCAGAACAAACGGCGCATGCTTCGTTGCAAGGAGTGCAGGTGTTATTAGTTGAATCTGGATAATAACCATCTGGACAACTCAACTGACATATTTGATTGTGTAGGAAATAAGGCGAAAAGCACGACGTGCAAAGAATGCTTGAGCCACCCCCCAAGCAAGTTTTGCAATTTCCAGGACATAACACACAGGCACCCTGACTATTATTGAGTGTTCCATAGTACCCATCAGGACATGTTGGAGCACAAACTGTTGAATAAGATTGTAAATAATGGCGAGGGTTATGTGAATAATTGCAGGAGATGCAGTGCTCAGTGCCAGCTGCAGTACAAAGAATACAACGACGATCGCAGGGTTCGCATGTTCCAGACTCGGTATCTGCATAATATTTGTCTTCACAAGTTTCTACACAATAATTATAGGGCGGCTGGAATAAATAGCCTTCGAGACAAGACAAGCAGGGCGTTATTCCTCCTCTTTTGGTTTGGTTGCATGTGGCGCATGGAAGGGAGCAAGGTATACATTTATATCCTCCTGGACTGTCATAGTCAGGGCCAGAGCCATCAGGGCAAGCGTCTATACAAGTAGTTCCATTAGGACTCAGCAATTTAGGTGTATGACAGGAGAGACATTCATGGTGTGAGGGTCCAGAGCAGGTAGCGCAAGATGAGTCACATTGATCACAAGTCCCACTCGATGTGTTTGCAAAATAGCCCCCGAAACAGCCGCAAACGCAATTGAGTTGAATCGAGTGCAGATACCTTCCAGCGGGACATGAACTGCACAAATAATAATCAGGCCCGAAGCATGTTGCACAATCACAATCACAAGGAGAGCATGTATTATATTTGCAAGTTGGTGAATATGTAG